>Ga0299914_10002407_pt1 | contig 12872 bp, 11 predicted proteins | sample RVTome_10_FD_201361 | JGI IMG/M metagenome (GOLD analysis project Ga0299914, IMG submission 201361) | Soil microbial communities from uranium-contaminated site in the Upper Colorado River Basin, Wyoming, United States - RVT153D57 (version 2) ...
TGGCCGACACCGACGCCGAGGCCGAGCGGCGCGCCCGCCAGGCGTGGGCGGCCTACACCTACAACATCACGCTGCTGTGGAAGCGGGCCGGGATCCAGCCCTCGGACATGCCGCTCGACCCGTCCGTGGGCGGCGACTTCGACCGGGCCATGGCAGTGGGTGCAGCCGTCGTGGGCTCAGCGGAACGTGTGGCCGAGCAGGTCGATGCCTACGCGGCCGCCAGCGGCGTCGACCATCTGGTGGTGTCCTTCGCCTGGGGTGACCTGGCCCACGACGAGTCGCTGCGGTCCATGGAGATGTTCAGCGAGCTGGTCATGGCACCGGCGGTGGTCGAGCCCCGCTGACGATGACCTGGCAGCGATGCGGGTCGACGCAGGCCGCCGGGTCCAGGCTCTCGGCCCGCTCCGCCATCTCGGCCAGGTGCCGGCGCGTGTCGACGAGCTGGCGGATCCGCTCGTCCACGTCGGCCAGGTGCCGTCGCAGCAGGCGCCTGGTGTGCTCGCAGGTGCGGGCCCCTGCGTCCTTCATCTCCAGGACACTGCCGATCTCGGCCAAGGTGAGGCCGGTGGCCTGAGCGTCACGCACGAACCTCAACCGCTCGACCGCCTCGGCGTCGTAGGCCCGGTAGCCGGACGGGGTGCGCGACACGGCCGGCAGCAGGCCGATGGACTCGTAGTAGCGGATGGTCCGGGTGCTCACGCCGGTCCGCTCGGACAGCTCGCCGATCTTCACGGACGCCAGTCTAGGCCTTGACCTTCTAGTTGACTAGAAGGTTTAGGCTGCGGTGATGACCTCGAGCCATGCCGAGACCGACGACGTACACCCCCATGCCGCCTCCCACGAGGGGCACGGCGACGGCGGACACGGCGACCACGGGGGGCACGGCGACCACGGGGGACACGGCGACCACGGGGGGCACGGCGACCACGCACAGGTGTTCCGCAGGCTGTTCTGGTGGAACCTCCTGCTGGCCGTGCCCGTGCTGGTGTTCTCCCCCCAGATCCAGGACTGGTTCGGCTACTCGCTCGACTTCGACGGTGCCGACTGGGTGGCGCCCGTCCTCGGCTCGATCGTGTACTGGTGGGGTGGCTGGCCCTTCCTGAGCGGCGGTTGGGACGAGGCGCGGCGGCGCCAGCCGGGCATGATGCTGCTGATCGCCATGGCCATCACGGTGGCCTACGGCTCGTCGCTTGCGTCCTGGCTGGGATGGGGGGACCTCGACTTCTGGTGGGAGCTGGCGGCTCTGATCGTGGTCATGCTCCTCGGCCACTGGCTGGAGATGAAGGCCATCGGGCAGGCCCAAGGAGCCCTGTCCGCCCTGGCCGCGCTGCTCCCCGACAGCGCCGAGCGCGTGACCGATACCGGAACGCAGATCGTCGCCCTGGCCGAGCTGGCCCTGGGTGACGTCGTGCTGGTGCGCCCCGGCGCCCGGGTGCCGGCCGACGGCGTGATCGTCTCCGGCGCAGCCGAGCTCGACGAGTCGATGATCACAGGCGAGTCGAGACCGGTGCCCCGCGGCGACGGTGACAAGGTGGTGGCAGGCACCGTCTCCACCGACTCGTCGATCCGCGTGCGCATCGAGGCCCTGGGCGAGGACACGGCCCTGGCCGGCATCCGACGGATGGTCGAGGCCGCCCAGTCATCGCGGTCACGGGCCCAGGCCCTGGCCGATCGGGCCGCAGCGGCGCTGTTCTACCTGGCCGCCGGGGCCGCAGCCGTGACCATGATCGCCTGGGCCACGGTCGGCGACGCCGCCGAAGGGGTGATCCGCACGGTGACCGTGCTGGTGATCGCCTGCCCGCACGCTCTCGGCCTGGCCATCCCCCTCGTCATCTCGATCTCCACGGCGATCTCGGCCCGGGCCGGGATCCTGGTCAAGGACCGCCTGGCCCTGGAGCAGATGCGCACCATCGACGTAGTGCTGTTCGACAAGACCGGCACGCTCACCCGGGGCAAGCACGCTGTCGTCGACCACGCCGCCGTCGCTGGACTTGACCGCAGCCAGGTGCTGGCCATGGCCGCAGCCGCGGAGAGCGACAGCGAGCACCCCATGGCGCGGGCCGTCGTCGCCGCTGCCGGGACGGGCGTCCCAGAGGCCAAGGACTTCGAGGCGCTCACCGGGCGCGGGGTGCGGGCCGATGTCGAAGGCACGGCGGTGGCCGTCGGTGGCCCCGCCCTCATGGACCAGCTCGGCCTGGCCGAGCCCCCCGAGCTGGCCGAGCGCACCAGCCAGTGGCGTCGCGACGGTGGCTCGGTCCTCTACGTCGTCGCCGACGGCGAGGTCGTCGGTGCCCTGACGCTCGCCGACGAGATCCGCCCCGAGTCGCGCCAGGCAGTGGCGGAGCTCCACACCAGGGGCAAGCAGGTGGTGCTCGTCACCGGCGACGCCCGCCAGGTGGCCGACGCGGTGGCTGCCGAGCTCGGCATCGACGAGGTGTTCGCCGAGGTGCTCCCCGGGGACAAGGACGCCAAGGTGGCCGAGCTCCAGCAGCGCGCGCTCTCGGTGGCCATGGTGGGCGACGGCGTCAACGACGCACCGGCCCTGGCCCGCGCCGACGTCGGCATCGCCATCGGCGCCGGCACCGATGTGGCCATCGAATCGGCCGGTGTGGTGCTGGCCTCCGACGACCCTCGCAGCGTCGTCGGCGTGATCGACCTGAGCGCCGCCAGCTACCGCAAGATGGTGCAGAACCTCGTGTGGGCTACGGGCTACAACCTGCTGGCCATACCGGTGGCCGCCGGGGTGTTCGCCTTCGCCGGCATCACCATCTCCCCCGCCATCGCCGCCATCGCCATGTCGGCCTCCACCATCATCGTCGCCGCCAACGCCCAGCTGCTGCGCCGCATCGACCTTCGCCGCCAGGATCCGTCACCGGCGACCACGGCCACGGTGCCCGCTCCGGCGTGAGGTGCGAGCCGGTGCCTGGTACAAATCGCGCGTGGAACCGCGACCGCCGACGGCCACCTCAACCGGGTCTCCGCGGCCCGAGGTCTGGTTGACCGGCTGCCGCAGGGCCCACCGCCGCCTCGACCACCTCGTGGACACGCTGCCGCTCGACGCCACTCGCCGTCCGTCGCTCCTGCCGGGCTGGACGGTCGGCCACCTGCTCAGCCACCTGGCCCGCAACGCCGACTCCGTCTCCAGGGTGGTCGAGGCGGCCCAGCAGGGGGAGGTGGTCGGCCAGTACCGGGGCGGCCGGGAACAGCGCGACACCGAGATCGAGACGGGAGCGCATCGCGACCCCGAGGAGATCTACGGCGACGTGGGCCGCACGATGCGGCACCTGGAGGCGGTCTGGGAGTCGACCGGTGAGCTCACCTGGTCGACCGGCCTCGGACTGCGGGGCGCCGAGCCAGTGGCCATCGCCGACTTCGCCTTCCTGCGCTGGCGCGAGGTCGAGCTGCACCTGGTCGACCTCGGTCTGTCCGACCTGGGCGGCCCGACCTGGGCCGACCTCGACGAGCAGTACCTGGAGCACGAGTGGCGCTGGACCAGCGAGAGCCTGGCCGGACGGATCCCTCCCTCGCAGGTGCTGCTGCTGTCGCCCACCGACCGCCCGGCCAGGACCTTCGGCCGGGGCGACCGGATAGTGACCGCCAGGGGGAGCACCAGCGAGCTCCTGGCCTGGCTCACTGGCCGCGCCGTGGGCGGAGGGCCCCTCCACCTCGAACCCTGGATCTGATCGCGCTTCACCGGCACCGGGGGGCGCTTCCCCGGTTCGGGTCCCCAGCTCGGCAGTACCCTCGCGGCCATGTTCGACGCACTGGCCGGGATGAGGATCGTCGAGGGCTCGGCCTTCGTGGCGGCACCGTCGGGAGGGATGATGCTGGCCCAGCTGGGGGCAGACGTCATCCGCTTCGACCAGATCGGAGGCGGGATCGACCACGACCGCTGGCCGGTCACCGCCGAGGGGCGTTCGATGTACTGGGCCGGCCTCAACAAGGGCAAGCGGTCCCTCGCCGTGGACCTCAGAGACGAGCGGGGTCAGGAGCTCGTGACCGAGCTCATCTGCGCTCCCGGCGAGCAGAACGGCATATTCCTGACGAACTTCCCCAACCGGGGCTGGATGTCCTACGAGGTCCTGCAGCGGCGTCGCAACGACCTCATCATGGTGAACATCCTGGGCAACCGCGACGGGACGACTGCAGTCGACTACACGGTCAACTGCGCCGTCGGCTATCCCCTGGTCACCGGTCCCGACTCCAGCGCCTCACCTGCCAACCACGTCCTGCCCGCCTGGGACGTGATCTGCGGTCAGATGTCGGCCCTGGGGTTGCTGGCCGCCGAGCGGCACCGGCGCATGGTCGCCGAAGGGCAGCTGGTGGAGGTGGCCCTGTCCGACGTGGCCATGTGGACAGTTGCCATGCTCGGCCACATCGCCGAGGCCCAGATCAACAGGGAAGAGCGCAGCCGTCTCGGCAACGACATGTACGGCGCCTTCGGCAGGGACTTCCCAACCAGGGACGGGCGGCGGGTCATGGCTGTGGCCATCAGCTACCGCCAGTGGGAGAACCTGCTGGAGGCCATGGGCATGCAGGAGCGGATGAAGCGGGTGGAGGAGCTGCTCGAGACGGATTTCCGCACCGAGGGCGCCCGCTTCGAGCACAGGGCCGTCATCGCCTCGGTCATGGAGCCGTGGTTCAGGGCCCACACCCTGGAGCAGGTGCGGACGGCCTTCGACGTGCACAGCGTCTGCTGGGGCCCCTACCAGACCTTCCGCCAGCTCGTCGACGAGGATCCTCGCTGCTCGCAGGAGAACCCGATGTTCCAGATGGCCGACCAGCCGGGCATCGGTCGCTACCTCATGGCCGGCTCACCGCTGGAGTTCTCGGCCATCGAGCGCCGGACGGTGCGGCCGGCCCCGGTCCTGGGCCAGCACACCGAGGAGATCCTCGGTCAGGACCTGGGCCTGTCGCCCACCGAGATCGGCCGTCTGCACGACGACGGCGTCGTGGCCGGGCCCGAATACGAGCTGACCTGAGCTGAGGTCAGGCCCGGGCCAGCACCACCGGTCGCCAGTCCAGGACGGGGTGGGTGGTGCCCTCCCGCTCGGCCTCGACCCGCACCGACAAGCCCATCACCACACCGGAGGGGGCCGGGTGCACCCCCTCCAGGCGCGCCTCGCACCCCAGCACGTCGCCCTCGAACACCGGTCCGGTATGGTCGCAGCTCACCCAGCCGAGCACAGTGGCCATGGACGGCAGCAGCCGTGACAGCGAGGCCTGGGCCAAGCCGATGGTGTGACCGCCGTAGACCAGCCTCTGCCCGCCCAGGCCGCGAGCCGGGTCACGGTGGGCGGCGGCCTGGTTCTGCGTGAGCCTGACCAGGGCCAGGGCGTCCGACACCGTGTCCCTGAGCGGGTCCCGGCGCGCCTGGCCCACCATCCATGGCTCTCCCGCCGGCAGCGGTCCGAGGTCCCAGTGAGGAGCGGACGCCACCCATGCCGCCAGGTCGAGCTCGGAGTCGGGGCCGCCGAGGTCGTCGTCATGCCCGGTCTCGTCGACGCTACGCAAGTCCAGCATCGGGCAGCGCTCGTAATCGACGACGACACGGCCCTCCTGGTCGGTGGTGCGGATCCCCAGCAGCACCGACCCCCTTGGTGGGCGGTCGGGCCGGCGCCGGTTCTCGCGCATGCCCCGCACCTCGACCGTGGTCGAAAGGGTGTCGCCGACGCGCACCGTGCGGTGCAGGCGCACCCCGCGATAGAAGAGGTTGGCGATGACCCGCCGGGTGGCCACGGTCGACTGCCCGATCGAGACCTGCAGCACCAGTCCCGGGTTCACAACCTGGCCCGGCTCGCCGGTGACGGCCTCGGCCAGGGGACGGCTCGAGGCGATGGCCAACGGATCGCCACAGATGGCCTGGTAGAGGGCGGTCTCGCCCGGTCCGATCGTGATGGCCGGCGCCGGTGCGAGCACATGTCCCACGTGCAGGTCGTCGAAGTAGGGCCCGTCGAGCACCGCGCACCCTCGCTGCTCAGAAGGCGGGACGGACGAAGGGCCGCGAAGTCCAACCGAAGGTGCCCTGCCCGGCCATCTCGGTCGCGGCCTCCTCCAACAGCCCGTAGCAGGCCAGGAACAGGGCCCCACCGATGCTGATCCGGCGGACCCCCGCCTCGGCCAGGGCGTCGACGGTCAGGGAAGTGTTCCTGCCTCCCACCAGGACGTTCAACGGGCGGTCGACGGCCCTCACCATGGCCGCGATCTCGTCGATGTCGCGCACCCCGGGGGCGTAGAGCACGTCGGCCCCCGCCGCTGCATAGGCGTTGAGCCGCCGCACGGACTCGTCGAACGGCCCGTCCACGCCGGCCAGGTAGCACTCCGCTCGTCCCGTGAGCACGAACGGAACGCCCGAGGAGTCGATGGCCTCGCGGGCGGCCGTGATCCGGTCCACGGCGAGAGAGAGCTCGTACAGCGGTGCCGCCCTGTCGGCGGTGTGGTCCTCGATGCCCCCTCCGGCCATACCAGCAGCGATGGCTTGGCGGATGGTCTCGGCCACAGCCTCGGGCTCGGCCCCGTAGCCGTTCTCCAGATCGCCGTTGCAGGGCAGGTCCACAGCACGGGCGATCAACCCGAAGTCGCGGATCATGTCCTCGCGGGGCACGTGGTAGTCCCAGTCCGTGGTGCCGTTGGCGTAGTTGGTGCCGGCGCTGGTGGTGGCGATGGCGTCGAAGCCGACCGCCTCGAGGATGCGGGCACTGCCCCGGTCCCAGGCGTTGGGCATCACGAAGGTGCCCTCACGGTGCAGCGCCGCGAAGCGTTCCGCCTTGTCCCGAACGTCCATCGCTGGGTACCTCCAGTCGGCGCGGGCCCGCTGTCCCGACCCTAGGAGAGCGACCCTACAGACGGGTGGCCCGACCACACCGGGCTATGGTGGCCGCCGACCGCAGGGAGGCTGCATGGCAGAGGTCGTCGCCGCCGTCGGCACGTCGCATACGCCTCTCCTGGTCGTCGACGTGGAGCTGTGGCCAGAGCTGGCCAGGCGCGATCGCACCAACACGATGCTGTACGACGACCGCGGTCGGCACCGGTCCTACGACGAACTGGCCGCCGAGATGGCCGACCGCTTCGCCTCCGACCTGCACCCCGAGGTGCTCGCCCACCGCTGGGCGCTGTGCCAGGCCTCGCTCGACCGGCTGGCAGCCTCGCTGGCCGCAGCCGACCCCGACGTCGTGATCATCGTCGGCGACGACCAGCACGAGCTGTTCGGTCCCGCCAACCAACCGGCGCTCGCCGTGTTCTGGGGCGAGGAGATCCGCACCGGTGTCTCCGGCGCGCCCTCCTCCCCGCTCTCGGACCAGATCAAGGTCGGCTACGCCATGGACCGCCACCACGAGTTCCCTGGCTGTCCGGCCCTGGCCCTCGACCTCATCGGCTCGCTGGTGGCGCAGGGCTTCGACGTCGCCTCGGTGGCCCACAACCGGCCTGCGGCCGTACCCGGTGACGCGGCCGAGAGCGCTCACGGCGGGTTCGGCCACGCCTACGGGTTCGTGGCCATGCGCCTGTTCGGCCAGCGGACCATCCCCATCGTGCCCGTGCTGTTGAACACCTTCTACCCGCCGAACCAGCCCTCGCCGGCGCGCTGCCACGACCTGGGCCGGGCTCTGCGGCTCGCCATCGGGGAGTCGTCGCTGCCGCTGCGGGTGGCACTGGTGGCCTCCGGAGGGCTGAGCCACTTCGTCGTGGACGAGGCGCTCGACGAGCTCGTGCTGGGTGCCCTCCGCAGCGGGGACGGCGAGGCGCTGCGCACCCTGCCCACCGAGCGGCTGGAGGCCGGCGCGTCGGAGATCCGGAACTGGATCACGGTGGCCGGGGCGATGGACGGCAGCGCCGTCGAGTGGGTCGAGTACGTGCCCGTGCGCCGCAGCCCGGCCGGTACAGGGGTCGGCTGCGCCTTCGCCAGCTGGTAGCGGCACGAGTCATCGGTCACGGCTACACGAGGGGGAATCCGTGGACCCGAGCTATGCAGAGGATCTGACCAGGGTCGGACCAGGCACCGCCATGGGCGAGCTGATGCGGCAGTACTGGCTGCCGGCGGCCATGTCGTCGGAGCTCGAGCCGGACGGTGCGCCCATGCGCCTGCCGCTGCTGGGCGAGAAGCTGATCGCCTTCCGTGACACCTCGGGCCGGGTGGGCGTGATGGATCAGCGCTGCGCCCACCGGTGTGCCTCGCTGTTCCTGGGTCGCAACGAGCACGACGGCATCCGCTGCATCTACCACGGCTGGAAGTACGCGGTGGACGGCACATGCGTCGACATGCCCAACGTGCCGAACCAGGCCGAGTTCCGCCCCAAGGTGCGGGCCAAGGCCTACCCGGTGAGCGAGCGGGCCGGCATCGTCTGGGTCTACATGGGCGCACGACCACAGGCACCGCCCCTACCCCATCTCGAGGCCACCCTCCTGCCCGCAGACGAGCTGGACATCCAGTTCGTACATCGCGACTGCAACTGGCTGCAGGCCCTCGAGGGCGACATCGACACCTCGCACTTCGGGTTCCTCCACGCCGGTCACCTCGATGCCGAGGACCTGGACGAGGACAACCCGCTGTACTTCACGGTCACCAACCGCACGCCCGCGTACCACGTGACCAACACGCCATGGGGAACCTCGTACGGGGCGTACCGGACCGCCACCGACCGACAGACCTACTGGCGCTTCGCCAACTTCCTGTTCCCCTTCTACACCCAGCAGCCCCAGGGTGTGTTCGCCCGTCACGTCCACTTCCGCGCCTGGGTGCCCCTGGACGACACCCACACGATGTTCATGAACGTCATGTGGCGGGGCATGTCCCGGGCCGTCACCCCCAGGACCAAGGACGACCGCGCCATCGCCGGGTTGCGCCTGGCGAACGACTACCAGCCCACCACCACCGACTGGTTCGGGCGCTGGCGACTGACCCGAGACGAGTCCAACGACTGGGGCATCGACCGGGATGCCCAGAGCTCGGGGGCGATCTTCTCGGGGATCGACGAGATCCATCTGCAGGACCAGGCCATCACCGAGTCGATGGGGCCAGTCACGGACTTCGACTTCGAGCACCTCACCGTGTCCGACCAGATGATCGCCCGCACCCGTCGCCGCATGATCACCGCCGCCAGGGCCCTGCGCGACAGCGGCTCGGTGCCCCCCGGGGTGGACGAGCCGCAGGTCTACCGGCGGGCCCGCAGCGGCTTCTTCCTGGCCGAGAGCACGGTCGACTGGCAGGACGCCTACACGGCGCAGGCCGCCAGCATGGAGGTCCCAGGCGACCTCGCCGTCGCCGCCCCGTGACGGTCCGGCCTCGCCGTGCCAGGAGTCCGGCTCAACGCCCGCACGAAGCTGGTCGGGGCAATGCCTTCGACCACGCTCGGGACCTCGCGGTCGCCGCCCCCTCGACGGTCCGTCAGTCCAGGATCAGGGGGACCTCGGAGACGACGCCCACACCGGAGTCGGCGTCACGCCCCTGCACCGTCAGCGTGCGCCAGTCGGCGTCGTCGGGCAGCAGGCGTGACACCGCCCGCAGCCGGTCCAGACCCACATCGTCCACGTTGGCGGGCACGGAGCCGTCGTCTCGCAGCGCCTTGGCCGCGGCCAGGAGCTGGCTGCGAACGGCCACCACCATGGCGTCGGAGGAGCCGAGATGCTCCTGTGTCCGGTCGTAGAGCGGCTCGTCGTCTGGGCCGCACATCAGCTCGGTCATGGCCCTGTCCTGGAGGTTCAGCACGAAGGGGATGCCGCACGACATCAGCGTCCGCTCCACCTCGAGGTCGCGCTGGTAGTCGTTCCGCTTGTTGGCCTTGGTCATGAAGTACGAGCGTGGGTCGTGGGTGCGTTCCTCGTAGCCGCCCACCTCGGCGAAGGGGTCCTCGGCGCGCCGTCGCCCCTCGTCGCTGATGGGCTCGGCAGGATCGGCCACTTGGTGGATGAGCATGGCGTGGTGGTCGTCGAGGGGCACGAAGGACCGCAGGTTCACCATGGGTCCGGCGCTGATCATGGTGTGGAACGGGAAGATGAACTGGTTGACCCGATGCCAGTCCTCACCGCTGCGCATGCGCCGCATGGAGCTGTAGTAGGCGCCATAGGAGGTTCGCTCCACGTCCAACCGGGGCGGGTTGGGGTCGGGGTTCCAGAAGCCCTGCATGCCCACCGTCGGCGGCGGTGCGTCCTCGTTCAGGCGTCGGTGCACGAAGTCCAGGTGGACGGAGTCGAGGTCACCCTCCATGTTCTGCACCCAGTTCGCCTCCTCCATCATGATCGAAGGAGGGGCCACGTGCTCTGCCGCCAGGGTGTTCACCTCGAAGGCCGGTAGCGGCGGCGGCTCGGCCCGTGGGCCCATGTACACCCAGATCATGTGGTTGACGTCTCGGCAGGGGTAGGCACGGGCCCGCACCTTGTCCATGTAGTAGCGCTGGAAGGTGCTGCCCGCCTCTTCGGTGGGCAGGTCCACCAGCTTGCCGTCCACGTCGAACTTCCAGCCGTGGTAGGGGCAGCGCAGACCGCACTCCTCGTTCCGCCCGAAGTAGAGGCTGGCGCCGCGGTGCGGACAGGCCTCGGCCAGCGCTCCCATGCGCCCCTGCGAGTCGCGGAACATCACCAGGTTCTCTCCGAGCAGCTTCATGCGCAGCTGCGGTGAGTCCGGCACCGGAAACTCCGACGAGGGCAGAGCCGGTATCCAGAACTCCCGCAGCAAGGCCCCCATGGGCGTGCCCGGTCCGACTCGGCACAGGAGTTGGTTGTCCTGATGGGACAGCATCTACCGCCCTCCTCCCCCTCAGAGCGATGGCGAGCGTGACGCTAGCCCTCCCGTCGTTGCCGCGGTCACGGGGCCCGTGCCTGCGTCGTCGAGCCAGACGTCCCAGCACCACCTCGCCTGGACCCGAGCCGGCGGAAGGCGGCATGCACGGTCGGAACCACGCCGCGGCGGAACCCGAGGAACAACACGACGATGATCGCGCCGTACAGCAGCACCCGCAGCTCGATGAACGAGACCAGCCACTCGTCGAGCCAGGTGAAGACCGCCGCGCCGACCACCGGCCCGAGCAGGGACCCGATGCCACCGAAGGCCAGCATCACGATCACGCGGATGTCGACTCGCCCGAAGGCGTAGGTCGATGGGCCGATGAACCCTTCGCTGTGCGCGTAGAGCGCTCCGGCGAAGCCCAGCATGGCTGAGCCGATGACACCCGCTTCGACCCGGTACCACCGGACGTCGACGCCCGACAGCTCGGCCGCCATCTCGTCGTCGCGCAGCGCTCGGAACGCCCAACCGATGTGCGACCGCTGCAGGACGCGGTAGATGACGAGGTAGGCGACGACCACGGCCAGGAAGGCGTAGTAGGGCGGTACCCGATCGCCGAGGAACGTGTCGGCGCCGGCCTGCACCCGTAGGCCCGACTCGCCGCCCGTGAGGTCACGGCGCCCGAGCAGGAGACTGGAGAACGCCAGGGAGAACGCCAGCGTGACGATGCCGGTGAAGATGACGTCGAGTGACCGGCTGACCGCGATCCAGCTGAGCAGCCCACCTACCAGCGCGGCCAGCGCCGTCGCCAGCACCATGCTGACGAGCATCGGGATCCCGACCTCGTCGCTGAGGATGACCGACGCGAAGCCGCCGACGCCGGCCAGCGCCCCGATGCACAGGAACAACTGCCCGGTGCTGCCGAAGATGATGTTGAAGGCGATGGCGTAGCAAGCGAACACGAGGCCGGTGACGAGCACACCCATCAGCGTGCGCGACTCGTGGTAGCGGAGCGGGGGAAGGGCGAGCACGGCGGCCGTCACTGCGATGGGGAGGTAGGCGCGGAAGAGGGACAGCCGGCCCGGGGCCCGTCGGGCGGTGGTGGCAGTCATCTGCGGGGCGCCAGAAGTCCGGCCGGGCGGACGACGATGGTGATGGCCGCGGCGGCCAGCAGGAAGATCGTCGTGATGTAGGTGCCGATGTAGAAGGAGCTCACGCGGTCGACGATCCCGAGGAGGATCCCGGCCAGGAACGCTCCCGAGACACTGCCGAGCCCACCCACCACGGCGACGATGAGCGCCAAGGTGGTGAGCGTGATGCCCTCGGTCACCGTCACCGGCGATGTCATCGACCGGGTGATGGCGACGAGGCCGGCCAGCGCGCCGCTCAGGGCGAAGATGAGCCCTCGGACGAACGCGGGGTTGATGCCGCACAGCTGGGCGCCCTCCTCGTTCTGGATGACGGATCGCACCGCCCGGCCCGTGGTCGTGCCGCGGAAGAAGAACAGCAGCGCCGCGCCGGCCGCCAGCGCGATGCCCGACGCCCAGAGGCTGCCCACCCGCATGTTGACGCCGAGGATCGGGACGGGGTCGCCACCGATGCGAAGGCTGAGGGCTTCGATCGGGTACCGCCACTCGAGGAAGCCGTCGATCACGAAGGCGACGCCGAGCATCAGCAGGAGGCCGAGCAGGACGCGGCTCTCGCCCCGCAGCCGGTAGACGGGCTGCATCAGGGTGCGGTCGAGCAGCAGCCCGATGACTGCCGCGCAGAGGATGCCGACCAGCGCCGCCACACCGGCGGAGGAACCCGCGTCGATGGTCAGCGCGGCGATGATGGCGGCGAGGACTGCGAGTTGACCATGCGCCAGGTTGAGCACGCCGGCTAGGCCGAACACGAGCGTCAACCCGACGCCCAGCAGCCCGTACTGCAGGCCCAGCACGATGCCGTCGAAGATGGCCGCCTTCACCGCGCGGACCCCATGGGGGAGCCGGAGGGAACGGCGTCGAGCATGGCCGCCTTCACCGCTCGCCCCTCACGACACGCCCAGGTAGGCGCGCCGGACGTCGGGGTTGCCGACCAGCTCGGCCGAGGTGCCGGCGAGCTGGATGCGACCGTTCTCCAGGACGTAGCCACGCTCGGCCAGCCCCAGCGCCAG
>Ga0299914_10002408_pt1 | contig 12870 bp, 12 predicted proteins | sample RVTome_10_FD_201361 | JGI IMG/M metagenome (GOLD analysis project Ga0299914, IMG submission 201361) | Soil microbial communities from uranium-contaminated site in the Upper Colorado River Basin, Wyoming, United States - RVT153D57 (version 2) ...
CGGAAGTGATAGAGGCCAGGCTCGGGGCCGTAGAAGACCGTGGACGTCGAGCCGAACGCGATCGCCAACGACATCGCGCCCGAGCAGAACCGCGAGCGCCATCAGGACGAGGCAGTAATGCCGAGCCATGAACGACGTCGTTTCACCCCTACCGATGCAGCCTACCGCGGCGATGATGGTGGGCGGTGAGGGACTCGAACCCCCGACCCCCTCGGTGTAAACGAGGTGCTCTGACCAGCTGAGCTAACCGCCCGTCACGGAGCCTAGCACGCGGACGCACGAACGCCGCCCGGATTGGGCGGCGTCATCGGTCTGCAAGCGGAAGGTGGTGGTGCCCAGGCCGGGACTTGAACCCGGATGAGTTGCCTCATACGCCCCTCAAACGTACGCGTATACCAATTCCGCCACCTGGGCCCGATATCGAGGCTGGTACCGAGGGAGGGACTTGAACCCACACGACCGTAATGGTCACTAGGTCCTGAACCTAGCGCGTCTGCCTATTCCGCCACCTCGGCACGCGCTCCCGGACGCGGACGCCCGGTGAGGCGGGGCGATGATAGCACGCCTACAGCGCGCTGAAATCGACGAGGTTGAGGAGGCTGAACAGGACGAACAGGACCGCCAGCACGATCGTCAGGCGGAAGAGCGTGCGCTCGATCCCGCGACGGCTGCGGTAGGCGGTCACCTCGCCGCCAAAGGCGCCGCCCAAGCCGGTCCCGCGCTGCTGCAGCAGGATGGCGGCGATGAGCGCCACGGCGAGGATCATCTGTGCGACGACGAGGGGTGTCATGGGCCGGCGTACTTTACCAGACCGATGCCGCGGCTGCCCTCAGGCGCCTGGCTCGAGCAGGCTGCGACCGGTCATCGCCGGGCCGGGCGGGATGGCCATCAGCTCGCACAGGGTGGGGGCCACATCGGCCAGGCGGCCGTCCCGCAGGCGGCGGCCGCGCCACGCCTTGCCCACGAGGACGAGCGGCACCGGCGAGGTGGTGTGCTTCGTCTGCGGCTGGCCGGCGGCATCGCGCATCTCCTCGATGTTGCCGTGGTCGGCAGTGATGACGAGCGCCGCGCCGGCGGCGAGCGTCGCTTCCGCCAGTCGGCCCAGGCAGCCGTCGACCACCTCCGCCGCGCGGACCGCGGCGTCCCACACCCCGGTGTGGCCGACCATGTCCGGGTTCGCGTAGTTGGCCACCACGAAGTCGTGGGCGCCGGAGCCGATGGCCTCGACCAGCCGCGCGGTGATCTCCGGGGCCCGCATCTCCGGGGCGAGGTCGTAGGGCGGGACATCGCGCCGCGAGGGGACGAGGACCCGCTCCTCGCCGGGCAGCTCCTCCTCGCGGCCGCCGTTGAAGAAGTAGGTCACATGGGCGTACTTCTCCGTCTCGGCGACGTGGAGCTGGCGGCGGCCGAGCCGTGCGAGGTGGGCGGCCAGCGAGTCGATCTCCTCGGGAGGGAAGGCGACCGGCACCGGCAGCTCGTCGTGGGCCTGGTACTCAGTAAGCGTCGCGACGTGAAGGTCGGCCGGCCGGCCACCACGCTCGAAACCGTCGAACGAGTCGAGTGCGAGGGCGCGGGTCAGCTGCCGCGCCCGGTCGGCCCGGAAGTTGACGTGGACCGCGACGTCGCCGTCGGCCATGCCGGCGTACTCATCCACGACCGTGGGAAGGAGGAACTCGTCCGACTCGTCGTTGGCGTAGGCGGCCTCGACCGCCGCGAGGGCGGTCGCGGCTCGACGCCCTACGCCGTGCACGATCGCCTCCCAGGCGAGGGCGGTGCGCTCCCAGCGCCGGTCGCGATCCATGGCGTAATAGCGGCCGCACACGGTGGCCACCGTCGCGATCCCGTCGAGCCGCTCGACGAGCGCGGGCAGCAGCTCGACCGCCGAGCGCGGCGGCGTGTCGCGCCCATCGGTGAAGGCATGGAGCCGGACCCGGTGCGGGGGCAGGCCGACGTCGCGGGCCAGCTCCCCCATGGCCACGATGTGCTCGTCGACGGCGTGGATCCCGCCCGGACCAACGAGGCCCATGAGATGGATCGCGCTCCCCCGCTCGAGCGCCTGGTCGGCGGCGAGGCGGAGGACCGGATTCCGGGCGAAGTCCCCGTCGCGCACCGCCCTGCTGATGCGGGGCAGGTCCTGGAGCACCGGGAAGCCGGCCCCCAGGTTGAGGTGGCCGACCTCCGAATTGCCCATCTGCCCGGTCGGCAGGCCGACGTCCTCACCGGAGGCGGCGAGCCGGCAGGTGGGCCAGGTCGCCGTCAGGGAGTCCCACGCCGGCATCCGCGCCGCCAAGAGCGCGTTGCGGGCGGGGTCCTCGCTCAGGCCGAAGCCGTCGAGCACGCACAGGACCACGGGCCGAGGCACCGGCAGGGTGCCCGTCATCCACGCACCTCGGCGGCGGCGCGCACGATCGTCGCGAAGCCGGCAGCCTGCAGGCTCGCGCCGCCGACGAGCGCGCCGTCGACGTCCGGCATGCGGAAGAGCTCCTCGGCGTTGTCCGGCGTGCAGCTCCCGCCGTAGAGGATGCGCACCTCGCCGGCGCCGACGGCGTCGGCTTCGTGGAGGAGCGCCCGGATCTGGGCCGCGGCGACCTGCGCGTCGTCTGGCGTGGCGGCCACGCCGGTCCCGATCGCCCACACCGGCTCGTAGGCGATGACGAGGCCGCTCCCCGCGATGCGGTCGAGCTCCGAGATGGCGGCCCGCAGCTGGCGGTCGATGACCTCCTCGGTGCGTCCGGCACGCCGCTCCTTGGCGAGCTCGCCGATCGCGGCGATCGGGACGAGGCCGTGATCGACCGCCGAGCGGACCTTGGCCGCCACGCCGGCATCGGTCTCGTTGTCGTACTGGCGGCGTTCCGAGTGGCCGAGGATGACGTGGGTGGCGAGCCCGGCAAGCATGAGCGGTGAGATCTCGCCGGTGTACGCCCCCGACGCCTCGGCGCGCATCGTCTGGGCCCCGATCGCGATGCGTCCCGCCACCGCCTGGGCCACCGCCTCGAGGTAGACGGCGGGTGGGCAGACGACCGTCTCGGCGGCGAGGCCGGTCGTGGCGGCGGCCACCGCATCGGCCAGCTCGACGGCTGCGTCCCGGCCGGTGGGGTTCATCTTCCAGTTGCCCGCCACGAGTGGCACGCGCGGAGCGGTCACGCGCTCTCCTCCTCCTCCTCCTCGGCCAGGGCGACGATGCGGCGCAGGCGATGGTTCACGCCCGAGCGGCTCACGCCGATCGCCGAGGCGAGCTCGTCGAGATCGGCATCCGGGTTGCGGCGGCGGGCAACGGCCGCCTCGCGCAGGGCGTCGGGGAGGCGCCCGAGCTCGCCGCTGCGCTCGAGCCGCTCAATCGCGCGGAGCTGACGGTCCGCGGCGCGCACCGTGCGTCCGAGGTTTGCCTCCTCAGCGTTCAGCAGCCGGTTCACCCGGTTACGCACGTCGCGCGCCACCCCCTCGGCCTCGAAGTCGAGGAGCGCCCGGTTGGCGCCGGTGAGGCGCAGCAGCTCGCCGAGCTGCTCCCGTCCCTTCACGTACACGACGTGGCGTCCCCTGCGCTCGAACGTGGCGGTCCGCACCTCCATCTCCCCGAGGCGACGCCGCAGCTCCTCCGCTCGTCGCGCGTCGGGAAGGACGAACTCGACGTGTGGGCCGCTGGCGGTAAGCGACACCGACCCGGCCAGCAGCACGCCGCGCAGGAAGGCGCGATGATCGCAGGCCCGCGCATCGGCCCACGACCAGCCCGCGGCCAGCTGCGGGTCGACCGCCACCTCGAGGTGGCGGCGCGTGCCGGCTGCCATGCGCCGCGGCGCCACCGGCAGCCCGAGCGAGCTGGCCAGCTGGACTGCAACACGGGCGGTCGCATGGTCGAGCGTGCTCACCCCGGCGGCGTTGCGACCGGCGTACAGCAGGCCGGCCAGCTCCGCGCGACGGCAGCACGTGCGCGCGGGGTGGATGCGGGCGAGCTCGCCCTTCAGCTCGCTGGCGACCAGCATCCGCCGCTCAGCCCACCGAGGCCGTCGGACGGCGGATGCGACGCTGACGAACTCGCTCATGGCGCTCCTCCTGGTGCAGGCGGAGGACCGCGGCGGCGAGCTTGGCGGAGTCGTGGCGGTGGGCGTTCGTCACGTCCACGAGGTCCTGCTCGATGACCGTCACCGGCAGCTCCTCGAGCCGCCGCTCGTCGACGATGACCGGCTGCCCCAGCCAGCCCGGCGGGCGGCGGGCGGCGTGGTTGCCGTTGATGAGCGCGAAGTCGACGATGTCATCGCCCACGTGATCGAAGAGCGCCTCGAGGTGCCGCGCCGCTGAGAAGGTGCCTGTCTCGCCGGGTTGGGTGGCCACGTTGCAGACGTACACTCGCAGCCCACTCGCCGCCACGAGCGCGTCGCGAATGTCGCTGATGAGCAGGTTGGGCAGCACGCTCGAGTACAGGCTGCCCGGGCCGATGACCACGACGTCCGCCTCGAGGATCCGCTCGAGCGCCTCGGGGTTGGCGCGCACGTCGGCGGGCTCGATGGTGACCTGGGCGATTGGCTCCTCGGCGTGGCTGATGGCCACCTGGCCCTGCAGGTGGCGGCCGGAGGCGAGCGTCGCGCCGAGGTTGAGCGGCACGCTGGTGGCGGGCAGCACCTGGCCGCGGACGGCGAGGACGCGGTTCGACTCGCGGACCGCCTCCTCGAAGTCGCCGGTCACCGCGGTCATGGCCGCGATGAAGAGGTTCCCGAAGGCGTGGTCGTCGAGGCCGGAGCCCGGTGGGAAGCGGTACTGCATGAGCTGGGTCATGAGCGGTTCGGCATCGGCCAGGGCGGCGATGCAGTTGCGGATGTCGCCCGGCGGTACGATGCCGAGCTGCTGGCGCAGGCGCCCGGACGATCCGCCGTCGTCGGCCACGGCCACGATGGCGGTGATGTTCGCCGAATATCCCTTCAGGCCGCGCAGGAGGGTCGACAGCCCGGTGCCGCCACCGATCGCCACGATCCGCGGCCCGCGGCCGAGGTAGCGCTTCGTGTAGAGCACCTCCATCACCGAGTCGCCGCGCGCGATGAACGGCGAGATCACCGACCGCATGAGCCCCCACACCCCGATGGCGGTGAGGATCACCCCGCCGGTGGCGACGAGCGCCGCCCGGATGGGCCGGTCGAGGCCGGCGCCGGTGAGGGCGAAGATAGGCGAATCGTCGGGCAGGCTGCGGTAGAAGTCGACGATGAAGATGGCGGTGCCCAGGGCGAGGATGGTGATGCCGATGAAGACGAGCAGCAGCCAGCGCTTCAGGTGCATGCCCGGGTACAGCCAGCGTGGCAACTTGATGCGCCTCATCGTTCGAGCTCCCGGTGGAAGACCGCCACCGACGCGTGCGCCACGCGGCCGAGGCGGGCCGCGAGCTCCTCGGCCAGCGCGATGGAGCGGTGGTAGCCGCCGGTGCAGCCGAGCGCGATGGTGAGCCGGGCCTTGCCCTCCGCCCGGTAGGCGGGGATGGTGAGCTCGAGCAGCTCGACCACGAGCTCGAGGAAGCGCCCCGCGGCCGGCTGGCCGAGAACGTACTCGCGCACCGGGGTGTCGAGTCCGGAGAGCGGCTTGAGGTCCTCCACCCAGAAGGGGTTGTTCAGGAAGCGGACATCGAAGACGAGGTCCGCCTCGAGCGGCAGCCCGTATTTGAAGCCGAAGGTGACGACGTCGACCACGAGCTCGCTGCTGGCGGTATCACGCGGGACGACGGCGAAGAGCCGCTCCTTGAGCTGCCCGATCGAGAGGCCACTGGTGTCGATGATCTGCGTGGCGAGATCGCGCGTGGCGCCGAGCAGTCGCCGCTCCTCGGCGATCCCCGCCTGGATGCCGCTCCGGGTCTGGAGCGGATGCCGATGGCGCGTTTCGCTGAATCGGCTCACCAGGGTGGCGTCACTCGCCTCCAGCCAGATGACCTGGAGGTCGATGCCGTCCGGAGCAAGCATGCGGCGCGCTCGGTCGATGGCCTCCGCCGGTTCGCCGGCGCGGATGTCGAGCACCAATGCGACGCGGGCGTACCGCTCCGGATCCGCTTCGCGGAGGGCGAGGAATCGCTCGAGGAGCTCGGGCGGCAGGTTGTCGACGCAGTAGTAGCCGAGATCCTCGAACAGCTTCGAAGCCTGGCTCTTGCCGGCACCGGAGAGGCCGGTGATGACGACGACCTGGCCGGAGTCGGCCGGCGCCTCGGGGGTGCGGCCGTCGCCGTCCGTCGCCCGACCGGGACGCGGGGCGGGCAGCGGCTCGGCGTCGGTGGTATGTGCGGCTCGCGGCATGGTCGTGCTCGTCCTTCTCGGGCCGAGTATAGCCCGCGGGAGCACGGAATCCGTGGTCAGGAGCCCCGATCGCCACCGCCGGCGAGGCCGTCGAGCAGTCCGGCCACGGTCGCCGCCGCGCTCCTCCGCAGCGCCGGCAGGTCGTAGCCGCCCTCGAGCGTGGCCGCCACGCCGGCGATCCCCCGCCGACGGGCGAGCGCGCCGATCGCCCGGGCCACGGCCCGGTAGCCGGCCTCGGTGACGAGCAGATGGGCGAGGGGGTCGTCGCGGTGCGCGTCGAAGCCGGCGGAGAGGAGGATCGCATCCGGGGCGAAGGCCTCGATCTCCGGGAGCAGCGTCGCCAGCCAGGCCGCGACGAACGCCTCGTCGCCACTCCCCGGCGGGAGCGGGACGTTCCGTTTCGTGCCGGCCGCCTCCCCGATCCCCCGCTCGCCGGCGTCGCCCGTCCCCGGGTAGAGGGGTGTCTGGTGGGTCGAGGCGTAGAACACGTCGGGCTCGGCGTCGAAGATGGCCTGGGTGCCGTCGCCGTGGTGGACGTCCCAGTCGAGGATCGCCGGCCGCTCGGCGAGCCCGTCGGCGCGCAGCCTGGCCGCGGCCAGCGCGACGTTGTTCACCAGGCAGAACCCGGAGCTCCGCTCCGCGGCGGCGTGGTGGCCCGGCGGACGGACGGCCGCAAACGCCACGTTCGCCTCCCCGGCGGCGGCCGCCAGCGCGGCCCGGATGCTGGCCCCCGCCGCCAGTCGCGCGGCATCCATCGACCCGGCGGCCAGGTACGTGTCGCCATCGATCCAGCCGCCACCGGCCGCGGCGGCATCGTCGAGGCGGCGGAGGTGCCGCTCCGGGTGGACGCGATGCAGGTCGGCTCCCGCGGCGGGCTCGGGGGCCTCCCGCACGATCACCGCGCCGGCGGCATCGGCTCCCTCGCTCACGCCGGCGGCCACCGCCGCCAGGCGCTCCGGCCGCTCGGGGTGGCCGAGGGCCGCGTGGGCGGCCATCCGCCCGTCGACATCGGTCAGGAGGAGGATCCGGTGGCGGTCGGGCATCGGCCTCAGCGGCGGATGAACCGGATGATGAGGAGCGAGCCCTCGAACAGGAGGAACATCACCCCCGACAGGATGAGTGGCGAGATCGGGTCACCGCCGGGGGTGAGGACGATCGCGAACAGGACGATCGCGAGCAGCGCCCAGCGCCGCTGGGCGGCGAGACGCCGGTGGTTGAGGACCCCGACCTTGGCGAGGCCGACGAGCAGGATCGGGAACTCGAGAACCACTCCGAACGCGAGCATCATGGTCGTGACGAAGCCGATGTAGCCGTCCACGGTGAGCGCCGGTTCGAGGCCCTCGCCGGCAAAGCCGAGGAGGAAGTTCAGCGCGTACGGGATGACGACGAAGCCGATGACGATGCCGAGCACGAAGAGGAGGAGCGCGGCGAGCATGACCGGCCACACGTAGCGGCGCTCGTTCGGCAGCAGGCCGGGCGTCACGAAGCGCCACACGTGGAAGAGGATGATCGGCATGGCGAACGCGATGCCGAGGAAGCCGGCGATCTTCAGCTGCGCCGCGAAGGCGTCCGCCGGGGAGAGGAAGATGAGGGTGTCCTGCCCCTCGGGCAGTGGCGTGCGGAGAAGGTCGAGGACGGGGCGGGACAGAACAAAGCCGAGGACGGCGGCCGCCAGGACCGAGATGACGATGATGATGAGGCGCCGGCGGAGCTCCTCGAGGTGCTCCACCAGCGTCATCGTCGCCGGGTCGTCGCTCACCGATACCGTGCGGCCGGCCCGGCCGAGGCGCTACTTGCTCTCGGGGCGGTCGGAGCCGGCGGCGGGCTTCGTGTCGCCGCGGATCGATTCCTCGAGGTCGTTCGACGCCTTGCGGAACTCGCGCACGCCGCGGCCGATCGCGTTCCCGATGTCCGGCAGCTTGCCGGGCCCGAATACGATCAGGACGACGATGAGAAGGATGATGAGCTCAGGCCAGCCGATGGGTCCCATGCGTGCGCCAATCCTCGTGCGGGACGCCGGTGGGCGTCGAAGGTTCGCGGGCTACCCGGCCAGTGTAGCACCCGCCTCCGCCATCCTCGATCGCCACGACCGGGCCGCCTCGGCGGCCGCGCCGCGCCAGTCCGCCTCGCTCGACGCCCCCGCGATCCCGCGTGATACGTTGACGAGGCCCGGTGCACGCGTGCCGTGGCAGGCGCGCACCGCGGCGGCGAGGTCCCCTCCCTGCGCCCCGACGCCGGGAACGAGGAAGGCGGGCTCGGGCACCGCGCGACGCAGCGTGGCGAGTTCGTGCGGGGCGGTGGCGCCCACCACGAGGCCGACCTCCGGGTGCGGCCAACGCTCCGTGACCCAGCGCGCGACCAGCTCGGAGAGGTGGGCACCTCCATGGACGCCCAGCTCCTGAAACGTGGGAGCGCTGGGGTTCGACGTCCGGGCGAGAATGTAGAGCAGGCGATCGCCGAAGGCCCGGAACGGCTCGACGGCGTCTTCGCCGAGGTACGGCGACAGCGTGACGCCATCGGCGCCGAGATGGCCGAGCAGCCCGGCCGCGTAGCGCTCGGCGGTGCTCGACACGTCGCCGCGCTTCGCGTCGAGGATGAGGACGTGGTCGGCCGGGATGTCGGCGCGGAGACGCTCCAGGGCTGCCCAGCCGCGGCTGCCGAAGGCCTCAAAGAAGGCCACGTTCACCTTGATCGCGGCGGCCTCGGGGGCAGCTGCCTCGACGAGGCCGCGGGCGAACGTCTCGAGGCCATCCGCGTCACGCGGCAGGCCCACGGGCAGCTGATCCGGATGGGGGTCGATCCCCAGGCACAGCGGCGCGCCGAGCCGCTCGATCCGCGCGCGGAGCCGCTCGACCGGCGTCATCGCGCCACGCCTCCGGCGGCAGGCACGGGGTCGGCCGCGACGAGGTTGGCGCGGACGGCGCGGCGCGCGACGAGCGGGCTCGCGTCGGCATGGGCGTAGTCAAGCGTCCGGATTCGGAGCCGTGGCATGCCGCCAAACGTGTCGCGCGCAAGCGTGCCAACCACGTCGAGGCGGCTTCCCTCTTCGGGCAGCGGGCGCTCGGCGGGCACGCCGAAGGCGATGGCGTCGAAGCTCTCGACGCCACGCAGCAGGCGGATGGACATGTGGCCGCCGTCGGCGCCGACCCGGCGCGCCTCCCCGACGCGCAGCCCGGTCACCGCCAGGATCGGCTCGGTGTGCCCGGGCCCGAACGGCGCCAGCCGCTCGATCTCGTCGGCGAAGGCCCAGCCGAGGTGCGCGGCCGGCAGGACGAGATCCACCGCGAGGCGGCCGGCCCGCTCCGGCTCCACCGCGCGATCCGACGGGAAGGGGCGAGCGAGCGCGGCGAACGCGGCCGAGAACGCCTGCCACGACTCGGGCCGGAGGCTGAAGCCGCCCGCCCCGGCGTGACCGCCGCGCTTCGTGAGGTGCGCCGCGCAGGCCCCCAGCGCGAGGGCCACGTGGAAGTCGGCCGGCGCGCGGACCGAGCCACGCAGCTCGTCGCCGACGACGGTCACGGCGGCGACCGGACGGGCGAGCGCGTCGCACAGGCGCCCGGCCACGAGCCCCACGATGCCCGGCGCCCAGCCGTCGCCCCGCACGAGGAGCGGCCCCTCGCCGGGGAGTGCCTCCACTTGGCGGCGCGCCTCTTCGACGGCGGCGGTCGTCAGCTCCTTCCGACGCGCTCCGACCGCCTCGAGCTCCTCGGCGAGCCGCTCCGCCGCGCCCGCCTCCTCCTCGAGGAGGAGCCGGATGGCGAGCTCCGCGTCGTCGATCCGCCCCGCGGCGTTGATCCGCGGCGCGACGCCGAAGGCGAGGTCGCGGGCGGTGAGCGCCTCGGGGTGCTCCGCGGCGCGCGCGAGGAGCGCCCGCAGCCCGGCCCGCCGAGTGGCGGCGAGCTCGGCGAGGCCGAGGGTGACGATGGCGCGGCTCTCGCCGGTCATCGGAGCCATGTCGGCGATCGTGCCGATCGCGGCGAGCCCTGCCAGGTCCGGCGCCGCGGTTCCCCGCCGACGCAAGAGCGCCGTCGCGAGCTTGAACGAAAGGCCGGCGCCGGTGAGGTCGGGATCGGGATACGAGCAGTCGGGACGGTGCGGGTCGACGACCGCCACCGCGTCGGGCAGCGCGCCGGACGGGAGGTGGTGGTCGGTGACGATCACGTCGAGGCCGATGCGTCTCGCGTGGGCGATCTCGGCCACGTTCCCCACGCCGCAGTCGCAGGTCACCACCAGCGTCACTCCGGTCGCCGCCAGACGCTCGAGCCCGGCGATCGAGACGCCGTAGCCCTCCGCCAGCCGAGACGGCACGTGACGCACCGCCTCCGCACCGAGGGCGCGGAGGGCGATCGACCAGATCGCGACCGAGGTCATCCCGTCGGCGTCGTAGTCGCCCCAGATCGCGATCCGCTCCTCGCGGTCGATGGCGCGCTCCATGCGATTGAGGGCGCGATCGGCATCGGCCATGAGCGAGATGTCGTGGAGGGCGGTCTCACCGGCGTGCAGGAACGCCTCCAGCGTCGCCGCGTCGGTGATCCCGCGCCGCGCGAGCAGCGTCGCCACCGGGCGCCCGAAGCCGGCGAAGGCCGGCGGGTCGAGGACGGGCTCGGGCAGCAGCCACTCCAGGCTCGGGGCGATCACGCCGGCCATCGTACCGTCGGCGGCGTACCGCCCGCTTACCGATTCGTTACCGGTGCCGCCCGGCGGCGCCGGCTATCGTCCGAGTGGCTTCACCCGGGTCGGCGCCGGGCCGCGGGCCTTGCGCTCGGCGTCCCACTCGTACCAGGCCACCAGCAGCTGGCTCGCGTTGAAGATCGACGAGTACGTCCCGCTCACGATGCCGATGAGCAGGGCGAGGGTGAAGGTCCGGATCGTGGCCGGCCCGAGGAGGAGGAGCGCGGCGAGCGTCACCACCACGGTGACCGAGGTGTTGATCGAGCGGCCCAGCGTCTGGAGGATCGAGTGGTTCACGATCGCGCCGAACGGCTCCCCCGCGTGCCGGATGCGATTCTCGCGGATCCGGTCGAAGACGACGATCGTGTCGTGGACGCTGAAGCCAATGATGGTCAGCAGCGCGGTGACGAACAGGGCGTCGAACTCGAGGCCGAAGAAGAAGCCGAGCATCGCGAAGATGCCGACCACCACGATGACGTCGTGGAGGAGCGCCACGATCGCGGCGGTGCCGAAGCGGAAGCCGAAGCGGATCCACAGGTAGGCCAGGATGAACAGCTCACCGATGACGATGAGCACGATGGACGACCGGATGAGCTCGGAGCCGATGAGCGGGCCGACGGTCGTCACGCTCCTTGGCGTCCCGTCCCCGAAGCGCGCGACGAGCTCGCGCTGGAGGTCGTCGAACTCGGTGCCCTCCACGTTCGGGATGGGGCTGCCGGTGGCGGACGGCGACGGCGACGTGGTTGGCGATGGGGAGGCGCTCGCCGATGGCGCCTCGCTGGCGCCGGAAGCCGAAGGGCCGGGGGTGCCGACCGCCGCGGAGCCGATCGGGCTCGGGATCGGCGTCGGCGGCGGGGCGAGGCCGATCGGCTCGGTCCGGATCTCGAGGAAGCCGTCGCCCACGTCGCGCACCGTGGCGTCGGTGTGGCCAAGCTCAACGAGCGCCTGCTGCACCTCGGCGGGAGTCGGCGTCTCGGCATAGCGCACCTGCCACACCGTGCCCCCGGTGAAATCGACCGATGGCTTCAGCCCGCCGAGCAGGATGAAGATGACCCCGGGTACGGTGATGAGCGCGCTGAAGAGGAAGTACCAGCGGCGCTTGCCGACGATGTCGAGCATCCGGTCAGCGCTCCACGTGGTACAGCTCGAGCCGACGGCCCCAGTCGGTGCGCACGATGTAGCGCAGCGCGGTGCGAGTCAGCGTGATGGCGGAGAACATCGAGACGAGCACGCCGATGATCAGCACGAGCGCGAAGCCGCGCACGACGTTCGTGCCCTGCCAGTACAGCCAGGCGGCAACCAGGATCGACGACACGTTCGAATCGAGGATGCTCGACCAGGCGCGGTTGAAGCCGGCCTCGATGGCTGGCACGAGCGTCTTCCCGGCCCGGATCTCTTCCTTCATCCGCTCGAAGATGAGGATGTTGGCGTCGACCGCCATGCCGATGGAGAGGATGAAGGCCGCCACCCCGGCGAGGGTCAGGGTCACGCCGATGAGCCGGAAGATGGCGTACACCACCAGCGTGTAGAAGATGAGCGCCAGCGAGGCGATGACGCCCGGCAGCCGGTAGAAGGCGATCATGAAGATCAGCACGAGGAGGAGGCCGATGCCGCCCGCCACGAGCGCCTGCGCCAGGAAGTCGGCGCCGAGCGTCGGCGCGACGGTGTCGACGCCCTGCTCCTGGAGCGAGACCGGCAGCGCGCCGAAGCGGAGCGTGTTGTAGAGGTTCGTCTGCTCGGTCTGGGCCCCCTCGCCGGTGCCGACGGTGATCACCGTCTGGCCGCCGCAGATCGGGCCGTTGATGATGGGCACCGTGTAGACGATGCCGTCGAGGGCGATCGGCCCCTGGCGCTGGACGTTGGCGGTCGTGAACTGGCACCAGGTGTCGGCCGCATCGCCGAGGAGCACGAACTGGACGCCGAGCTCGCCGGTGCC
>Ga0299914_10002409_pt1 | contig 12870 bp, 13 predicted proteins | sample RVTome_10_FD_201361 | JGI IMG/M metagenome (GOLD analysis project Ga0299914, IMG submission 201361) | Soil microbial communities from uranium-contaminated site in the Upper Colorado River Basin, Wyoming, United States - RVT153D57 (version 2) ...
AGCTGGAACTTCCGCTCAACCGTCGCGCCGTTCGATTCGAGGATCTGGGCGAAGATCTCGCCGAGGATCTCCTGCTCGTAGAAGTTCGTGGACCCGACGGTGATCTCGCCCTCGATCCCGGCGCTGATCGAGTCGAAGTTCTGGGCGGTGAGCCACTCGCTGGCAACCTCGCCCGCCGCTCGTGCGTCGACGGTGACAGCCTTGTTGAGGTTCGTGAGCTCCTCCTGGCTGAGCCGTGACATCACGGTGTTGAGGACGTCGGCAACGCCGGCGTTCGCATCGACCACTTCCTGGCGGACGACGGGAATGATGTTGTCGGCGAGCTGCAGCTGCATATCGTCCTCGAGCAGGACGAAGCCGTTCGTCGCGATTGCCGGATCGGACGTGAACAACAGGCCGACCTGGATCTGTCCGCCGGTCAACGCCTGGACCGTGAGCGGGCCGCCTGCGTCGAGAGGCACGAACTCCTGGAACTCCAGGCCGTACACGTCCTGCAGGCCGAGCAGGCAGAACGGGCGCTCCGGGCACTCCGGCGGCCCACCGAGAACCAGGGTTGTCGAGAGGGCCGGGCCAGCCGTCGCGGGCGGCTCGGCTGAGGCGGTGGCGACGGGCGGGTCGCTGGCCGCGGCTGGTGGTGACGAGGTGCTCCCTCCCGACGAGCATGCGCCGACCAGCAGCGCGAGCATCGTCGCCCCGAGAGCAGCCGTGCGGATCCTCCGCATGGGTCCTCCTTCGCTGTCGCCCCCAGGCCGTTGGGGCAACGGCGAGTCGGGGCAGGCGCGGAGTCTAGCAGCGATGTATGACAGACCTCTGTCATCTACCGTTGCGTGACCGGCGCCTGCGGCATGTTGAGGATCTCGCGCTCGAGGGGAGCCGGAGGACGCAGCCCGGGGGAGACCAGGCGTCCCTCGAGCCAGGTGAAGCTCCGCTCGGTCAGCAGGGCCAACAGGCCGACCAGGATGGCGCCCGCGACGAGCTGGTCCTGCCGGCGCAGGGCGAACCCATCGACGATGAACCGGCCGAGCGCGCCACCGCCGACGAGGGCCGCGAGCGTCGCGGTGGCCACGACCTGGACGGCGGCCACGCGGACGCCCGCGATCACGACCGGGACGGCGATCGGCAGCTCGACCCGGCGGAGGAGCTGCATCTCGCCCATCCCCATCCCGCGCCCGGCTTCGACCATGTCCCGATCGACCTCACGAAGGGCGACGTAGGTGTTCGTCAGGATCGGCGGAATGGCGAGCACGACGAGTGCCGGATACGCGGCCCCGAACCCGATGCCGAAGAAGGTCACGAAGATGATCAGGAGCGCGTACGACGGGATCGACCGCCCGAGGTTGGCGATGCTCACCGTCAGGAACGCGCCGCGGCCGGTGTGACCGATCGCCAGTCCGACGGGGACCGCAACGAGGATCGCGGTCAGGATCGATACACCGGACAGGACGACGTGTTCGATCGCCCGGTTGGCGACGCCGGTCGTCCCGGTCCAGTTCGCCGGATCGGTGAACCACGCTGCGACCTGGCCGAGCAGCTCCATCTCAGCTCCGCCGCGTCCAGGGCGTCGCCAGTCGCCCGAGAGCCACGAGTCCGAGGTCGATGACGACGGCCAGGGCGACCGTGACGGCGGCACCGGCGTAGACGGCGGTCGTGTTCCGGAAGTTGAAACCGCGCAGCATGACCTGGCCCAGGCCACCCTCGCCGATGAGGGCGGTGACCATGACGAGGCCGATCGTCGTGACCGTCGCCACGCGCAGGCCGGCGATGATGAGCGGGACCGCGAGCGGCAGGTCGACCTTGACCAGGCGCGCCGTCCACGAGTAGCCCATGCCGTCGGCTGCCTCGGTGATCTCTCGTGGCACGGCGTCGAGTCCCCCGACGATGCTCCGGGTCAGGATCAGCAGCGTGTAGCCGACGAGGGCGATCTCGGCGGTGAGGAGGCTGAGCCCGGTGAATGGCACCAGGAAGGCGAGCAGTGCAAGGCTCGGGATGGTGTACACGACGCCCGAGAAACCCGCGAGCGGCCCGTAGAACCGCCGGTCCCGATGGATGACCAGCGCGAAGACGAAGCTGATGGCGAAACCAACTCCGACCGCGATCCCGGTCAGGATCAGGTGATCGACGGTGGCGTCGACCAGCGCCGGGACGTTGCTCCGGAGCCAGTCCCAGTTCACGCCGGTTCGGCCAGCGGCTCTTTCGCGGCCTCGTCCGAGGCCTCGTCAGCGGGATGTGGTTCCTCGGGCACGACGTGCTCGCCCTCGCGCATGACGGCCGCGATCATGTCGACCGTGACCAGGCCCAGGGTCCTCCCAGTGCGGTCCACGACGATGCCCGCCTGGACGTCCGCGTCGAGAAGGAGGGACAGCGCGTCCTTGAGCGTGGCTCGCTGGTGGAGGAGCGGCGACATCGGCACGGCCATGGCCTCGTCGAGGACACCGGCCGGCGGAATGTCGTGCTGGGCTATCCAGCCGATCGGCTGATCCGAGGCGTCGACGAGCAGGAGGTATCCGAATGAGCTCGCGACCGTCCGGTGTTTCGCCTCGGCCGCATCGTCGCCGGGTCGGGCGGTGTCGGCTGGCTGGGGAGCGAGATCGCGCACGCGGCTGAGCGAGAGCCGCTTGAGGCCGCGGTCCGCCCCGACGAACCGGGCGACGAACTCGGACGCCGGCGTGGCGAGGATCTCGGCTGGGCTTCCGAACTGGGCGAGCTTGCCCCCGACCTCCATGACCGCAACGAGGTCGCCCATCTTGATCGCCTCGTCGATGTCGTGGGTGACGAACAGGATGGTCTTGGCGAGCTCCTCCTGGAGCCGCAGGAACTCGTTCTGGAGGCGGTCGCGGACGATCGGATCGACGGCACCGAACGGCTCGTCCATGAGCATGACCGGGGGGTCCGCGGCAAGCGCCCGGGCAACGCCGACCCGCTGACGCTCACCGCCCGAGAGCTGGGCCGGATAGCGGTCGCGATACGTGGCGGGGGCAAGACCGACCAGGTCGAGGAGCTCCTCCGCCCGTTCGCGGCGCCTGGCCCGTGACCAGCCGAGCAGACGCGGGACTGTCGCCACGTTCTCACCGATCGTCTGGTGCGGGAACAGGCCGACCTGCTGGATGACGTAGCCGATACCACGGCGCAGCTCCGTGACATCGCGGCCGGCGGCGTCGACGCCGTCGAGCAGGATCCGTCCGGACGTTGGCTCGATCAGGCGGTTGACCATCTTGAGGCTGGTCGTCTTGCCGCAGCCGGACGGACCGACGAGCACGCAGATCTTCCCGGCGGGTACCTGGAACGAGAGGTCGTTGACGGCGCCGGGCGTCCCCTTCGCCTTCGTGTCGTAGTGCTTGGTGACGTGCTCGAACTCGACGGTCGACGCGCGGGGCGACTGCTGGGGCATGGTCACCGAACCGTACGGCATCCCGAGGTCCGTTGCCGAACCGGTCGCGCGCGCGGCGTCACTCCGGGAGGCGAGGGTGTGTGGCCGATCCGTGCCATGTGCGCCACGGGGAGCGTTATCCGCGGCCTTGCCAGGGACGCGGGCTCCGGCGGGCGCTGCCCGGTCAGCCGACGGAGCTCCCTGCGTTGCGGTCCAATTCATCGTCGGCCAATGGTCCGCCATACGCTCCGCCGGAACCGTAGGCCAGGTACCGCGCTCGTTTCCTGGCCCAGTGCTCGGGGGAGGGCGTATGGCGAGGAACCGGCCAGGTCCGGGCCGATACCGCTTGGATGGGAGCGTATGACAGGGTCGTCGGGGTGATGGAGGGTCGGACCCCCGGATAGCGCTCGGCGGGGAGCGGTTGGCAGGTCCGGCCGCAGGGAAGACCGGAGGTCGCCGGTTTCCGCGGGTCAGCCCCGGTCGACGAGCGGCTTCACCTGGCCGATGAGCCGCTCCAGCGACTCCACGTCGTACGGCGCCGGGTGCTCCGAGATCACGGTATGGAACCCGAGCTCGACATACGGGCCGAGTTTCTCGGCGAGCTGCTCCGGTGTCCCGTTCCAGAAGGTGTGGTCGTCCTCCACGTCGGAGAGCGGGGTGCGGTTGTGCTCCATCGCGGCCTTCCAGACCCGCTCGGCGTCCTCGGCCGAGTCGCGGATCGTGGCCTTGATGCCGAGCGTGAACTCGATCTCGGATGGGTCGCGCCCGACGGCCTCGCAGTGGCCGCGCAGCACTTCGACCTTGCGTTTCATCACGTCCGGCGTGCCCATGCCGTTCCACATGTCGGCGTATCGAGCGACCGTCCGGAGGGTCTTCTTCTCGCCCGAGCCGCCGATCATGATCGGCAGCTTCCGCTGGATTGGGAGCGGTTGGTGGCGCAGGTCGCGGAACGAGTAGCGGCCGCCGGGCGGTGAGGTCACCGACTCCCCGTCGAGCAGGCCACGGATCGCCTCGACCGACTCATCCAGCCAGTCGAGCCGCTGACCGTGGCCGGTCCCGAATTCGATGCCATGGGCGGTATGTTCGAGCTCGAACCACGCGCCGCCGATGCCGAGGATGCCCCGGCCGTCGCTGATGTGGTCGATCGTCGTGACGGTCTTCGCGACGATCCCCGGGTTCCGGAACGTGTTCGCCCCGACGAGCAGGCCCAGGCGTGTGCGCTTGGTCTCGCGGGCCCAGGCCGCCATGAGGGAGTAGCCCTCGAAGAAGTCCTGGTACGGGTCGCCGAAGATCGCGTAGAGGTGGTCCCACGTCCACAGGTGGTCATAGCCGAGACGATCGACGCGCTTTGCGGCATCGAGCATCTCGGGCCACGAGGCGGCTTGGCTGAACAGCAGGATGCCGAGCTTGAGATCGGTCATGGGGGCCTCCGGTCGTTGGGCTGTGGGGGCGCACCCGGAGTGTAGAGGCGAGCCCGCATTCCGTGTATGCCGCGGGCAGCCGCGGGGTGCGGCAGTCAGGCCCGGTCGAGTTCGCGATCGATCGCGCGCATGATGAAGCGGGACGCCTCGGCGCTCTTGCCGCCGAGCTTCTGGCCCTCGTCCTGCTCGAGCGCCCGCATCAGGTCGGCGAGCATGAGCTCAAGCGTCGGCGTCCGCTCGAGGTCGCCCGCGGCGAAGGCCGCGTCGAGTCGTACGACGGCCGCCCGGGCGTTGTCGACGGCATGGCCCCTGGCAGCGATCAGGTCACGGACCTCCTTCCGTGCCGCGTCGGCTGCTGGCCCGGAGCTGCTCACGTGGCGCGCGTGCCGGCGGCCGATGGGGAACTGCCGCGGCCCCGAGCGCCGACCTCGTCGCCGTCGGCGCGGAGCGCGGCCGGACCCTGCTCGTCCCGGATCCGCCGCCAGTCGCGTTCGAGGACGCTCATCGCCAGCTCGTCCCACCAGCGGCCGTCGCGCCAGATCGACTCGCGGGCGCGGCCCTCCACCGTGAACCCGCAGCGCGTGTAGGCGCGGATTGCCCGCTCATTGAACTCGAACACGAACAGCCCGATCCGGTGGAGCCCCAGCGACTCGAAGGCGTGCCGCAGCATGAGCCACGTCGCCTCGGTGCCGTGCCCACGACCCCAGGCATCCTTCTCGCCGATCGTGATGTGGAACAGTGCGGATCCGTTGTCGCCGTCGAGCTGGCTGAACGCGCACGTGCCGATGAGGCGATCCGTCGAGCGCTCGTGGACGGCCATCGCGAGCGCTTCCGTGCCGAGCACCCGCGCGGCGAAGAACCGCTCGATCTCCTCCGGGCGCATCGGTGCCTCCTGGTAGCGCGCCAGGCGGGCGATCTCCGGGTCCGCGTACCAGCGGCGGAACGCCTCGAGGTTCTCCGGGACGTGGCGGCGCAGGATGACGCCGTCGCCGGCGAGGGTCTCCGGGAACCACGATCGGTGCACCATTCCCGGCACGGTATACCATCCCCGCCATGCGCCGCTGGAGCGAGCTGGCGGATCGCCTCGCGGCGACATCCCGGACGTCGGAGAAGACGGCCCTGCTCGCCGATTACCTTCGCTCGCTGACCGCCGACGAGCTGCCGATCGCCACGGTCTTCCTCACCGGCCGCCCGTTCCCCGAGGCGGACCCGCGCGCGGCGGGCCTCGGTTGGTCGGCCGTCGCCGGCACGGTCTGCGAGCTGGCCGGCGTACCGCGGGCCATGCTCGGCGAGGCATACGACCGCTGGTCCGACCTGGGCCTGGCCGTGGCCGACGTCCTTGCGGCGGCCGGTCATGACCCGGAGCCGGATCGCGCACCGTCTCTCACCGAGGTCGCCGCGACCTATGCCGCGATCGAGCAGACCAGCGGCGCGGCGAACAAGTCCGCCCTGCTCCGGACCCTTCTCGAACGGGCGGATCCCACGACCGCCAAGTACCTCGTCAAGATCCTGAGCGGCGAACTGCGAATAGGCCTGCGTGAAGGCCTTGTCGACGCGGCGATCGCCAAGGCCTTCGAGCGACCGCTGGCCGACGTCAAGTGGGCCGGGATGCTGACCGGGGACGTGGGTCAGCTGGCAGCCCTCGCCCGCGACGATCGGCTCGCCGCGGCCGAGCTGACGCTGTTCCGGCCGATCAAGTTCATGCTCGCGTCGCCCGCGGAGGATGCGCGGGAGATCCTTGCTCGGCTCGGCCCCGAGGTCTGGGTCGAGGACAAGTACGACGGAATCCGCGCCCAGCTCCACCGCCGAGGCGACGAGGCACGCCTCTATTCGCGGGATCTGCACGACATCAGCGGCCAGTTCCCGGAGATCGTCGAGGCCGCCGTGACGCTTGGCTGGGACGGGATCCTCGACGGCGAGGTCCTGGCCTGGAAGGACGGCACGGTCCTGCCGTTCATCGCCCTCCAGGCGCGGCTCGGTCGCAAGTCGCCGTCGGAGGCGATCCGTGCCGAGGTCCCGGTCATCTTCGTCGCATTCGATGCCCTTGCCCTTGGGCCCGGTGACGGGGCACCGGTGGAGCCGCTCCTGCGTCGCCCCCTCGCCGAACGCCGCCACCTGCTCGACGCCGTGAGCCTGCCGCTGGCCGCCGAAGGTGGCCGGTTCGCTCGTTCGTATCTCGTTGCCGCGTCAGACATCGAATCGCTCGAGGCGGCCTTCGAGGAGGCGCGCGGGCGGCGCAACGAGGGCCTGATGGTCAAGGATCCCGAGAGCGGCTACTCACCGGGCCGGCGCGGCCTCGGCTGGCTGAAGATGAAGAAGGCGCTCGCCACGATCGACTGCGTCGTCGTCGGAGTCGAGGTCGGGCACGGCAAGCGCCACGGCGTGTTGTCCGATTACACCTTCGCCGTTCGCGACACGGAACGCGACCGTCTCGTGACGATCGGCAAGGCATACAGCGGGTTGACCGACGCCGAGATCGCCGAGATGACGGCGTGGTTCGAGGCCCACACCATCGCCCGCTACGGGCGTTACCGCCAAGTGGAGCCGCAAGTCGTCCTCGAGGTCGCCTTCGACGTCATCGTACGCTCGAACCGCCACCAGTCCGGGTTCTCGCTTCGTTTTCCGCGGATCGCCGCGCTGCGACCGGACAAGTCGCCCGACGAGATCGACACGCTGGCCTCGGTCGAGGCGCTGTACGAGGGACTGCAGGCGGGCGCGGAACACCTCGTGACGGCCTCGGCCCGGCCGGCCCCGCCGAAACGCGCCTGACCGGCGCACGGGACGGACGGGAGGGTATGCTGAGGGCATGTTCGGAGGCCTCGGGGGCGAGCTGCATGCAGTCGCCCTTACGCTCTACACCGACACGCATGTCGTTCGCGCGACCTACGAGACCCGCCAGCGCCGCGTCACGGACATCCTGAACGCGGCGGACTCGGAGTTCGTGGTGGTCAGCGACGCCATGTTCGACGAGTTCGGGACCGCCGGTTCGCCGATCCGCGCGGACTATGCCCAGATCAACCTCGCGTCGGTCCTCTTCGCGGTCGCCACCGATCACGTCGAGCCGGTTCCGGAGCTGCGTACGCCGAAGGTCCCGGAGATGGCGATGATCTCGATCCCGCCGTTCAAGGTCATCGGCCGGATCCACCTCATGCCCGAACGGAACCTGCAGCAATCGCTCGAGGAGCTGCTCGGACGGTTCGTCCCGGTGACCGATGCGAGCTACTGGTCGGACCGCGCCGGTGAGGCCCGCCAGTCGGCGCCGATGGTCGCGGTCAATCACGGTCGGGCCCAGATCCTGGCGCCCTACCGCGAGACCGATCCGTGGGCCGGGCTGGACCGATCGGGCGAGGCCAGCGCACGACCACCCGCGGAGGCTCCGGGAGGCGGGTCCGCCGCAGAGCCGCCGTGGCCCGAAACGGACCGCCCGTCCTGACCCGGCGCTGAGCCGGACGATCGCCGTCGCCCGGACCGATCAGCGTTCGACCGGCAGGTCCAGCCGGTTGCCCCACTCGGCCCAGCCGCCGTCGTAGACCGCGACGTCGTCGTGACCCATGAGGGTCAGGACGAACGCCAGCTTGGTCGCCAGCACGCCGGAGCCGTCGTAACACACGAGTCGCGGACCGCGGGTCACGTTCGCCTTGTGGAGGAGCGACCGCAACTCCGCTCCGTCGCGCAGCCGCTGGCTGCCGGGCCGGCTCGTCGCGCCGACCGGCACGTTCACCGCCCCCGGGATGTGCCCGAGCCGCTTGGCGTTGCCCTCGTGGCCCCGGTATTCGGCAGGCGCCCGGGCGTCGAGGATCAGGACCTCCGGTGACCCGAGCAGGCCGCGGACGTCGGGGGTCGTGAGCCGCGTGCGCAGCTGGCTCCGCGCGGTGAAGGTCGCGGGCTGCGGCGAGACTTGGGCATTGGACAAGGTGCGGCCCTCGCCGGCCCACGCCGGGAGACCGCCGTCGAGGAGCCTCACGGACTCGAAACCGTAGGCGCGGAGGCTCCACCACGTCCGCGACGCGAACAGGTTCTGCGTGTCGTCGTAGACCACCACTGTCGTTCCGTCGGCGATGCCCGCCCGGCTGGCAGCCGCCGCGACCCGGTCCGGACCGGCCAGCAACAGGATCTCGTCCTCCTCGGCCGGTTCGATCAGCTCGACCCGCCAGTCGAGGTACGCGGCACCCGGGATGTGCCCCGCGAGATAGGCCGCGTGGCCACTGCCGTCTGGCCGCCACCGGACGTCGAGGATCCGGATCTCGGGTCTGCCGAGTTGCTCTGCCAGCCAGTCCGTCGTGACGAGGAGTTCCGGACGCGCCAGGCCGTTCATCGGGAACGGGAGGGGTGGACGGGGCAGCCAGGCATCGCGGCTATCATACGGCCGTGGTCTCCCCGTTCATGCCGGATGCCGAGAAGGTCGATGCCGTCCGAGCCGGACTTCCCGCCGTCGAGGCGGGGATCTACCTGAACACCGGGTCTGTCGGTCCGTTGCCGACCGAGACGGCCACCGCCATGGCCGAGGTCGAGGCCCGGGCCCTGCAGGTCGGACGTGCCCATCCCGACGACTTCCCCGAGCTGGTCGACCGTATGAACGAGGCCCGCGCCGGTGTTGCCGCCGTCCTCTCGACCGACGTCGAGGCGATCGCCCTGACCCATGCCGTGACCGAGGGGATGAATCACGCTGCCTGGAGTGTCGACTGGCGTCCCGGACAGCGGGCCGTGACGAGCCAGCTCGAACACCCGGGCGGCATCGGTGCCCTCTACGCGCTTCGTCGGCGCGCCGGCATCGAGGTCGCGTTCGTCGACGTCGGAACGGGCGGGGACGAGCAGCAGGTCATCGACGCTTTCGATGCCGCGATCACCCCGGGTACCAGGCTCGTCAGCGTGTCGCACGTCTCGTGGTCGACGGGAGCGCGGCTGCCGGTGGCCGCAATCGCCGAGATCGCGCACGCGCGGGGCGCGGTGATGGCGGTCGACGGCGCCCAGTCCGTCGGCGCGATTGCCGTTGACCTCCCGGCCACCGGCGCGGACTTCTACGCTGTCGCCGCCCAGAAGTGGCTACTCGGTCCGGAGGGGATGGGCGCGCTGGCGGTATCGTCCCGGGTCCGCGACGAAGCCCGGCCCGCGTTCGGCGGGTGGTCCACGTTCGAGCGGATCGACTCGCGCGGGACCGGCGAGTTCTGGCCCGATGCCAGGCGGTTCGACACGGCGGGGTATCACCGGCCGTCGGTCGTCGGGATGGCCCGCTCGATCGGGTGGCTGACGATGTACGTCGGCCTCGACTGGGTCCACCGGCGGGGAACGGCTCTCGCGGAGCGTGCGGCACGCCAGCTCGCGGCGATCCCCGGCGTCACGGTCGTCACGCCTATGGATCGGATGGCGACCCTGGTGACCTTCAGGATCGCCGGCTGGCCCGCGCAGCAGGCACTGGACGAACTCGGTGCGCGGGTGTTCTCGATCGCCCGAACGATCACCGATCTCGATGCGGTCCGGATCAGCGTCGGCTTCTACAACACGGAGGCTGAGCTCGATCGGTTCGCCGAGGCAGTCGAGCTCCTCGCGAGACACACGCCCGAGACGATCCCGGCCCGAAGGACCCTGGCCATCCTGGGGCAGGATGGATGATGCGCGACCGTGGCCGGGAGCCGGTTCGCAGGCGTTCGTGGGCGGAGGTTCGCTGGCGGCAGTTCAGGAATGCGCCGCGGCCGGTCGTCCGCGCGGTTGCATCGAGCCTGGCCGTGGCGACCGTCCTCGGGCTGGCGTTCCTGGCCTATGACGTGGCGCTGGCCCGCGGCGCAGAGCTGCCCGGCGGCGACCTGCGGGTGCTCGCCCTCGCGCTCTACGTCGTCTTCGTCCTGGTCGCCGGGAGCGTCGTGACGTATGTCGTCGTCCCCCAGCCAACCGGCTCCGGCCGCGCGCTGCGACGCAGCGGATGGAGCGCCGCCCTCGGGTTCTTCGCGGCCGTTCCGATCGCCTACCTGGTGATGGTCGTGATCGGCCAGGTCGTGCGGCCCTTCCTGGCGTGACCCGCCCGGGGCGTTCTGGCACCACTTCGGTCCGACGGTACCTACACCCCCTAGCCAAGTCCTGCCGGACCGGTTACCCTGCAGCCGCAATCATCTGCGTCGGTGGGTATCCGCCGGTCGCCGCTTCGAAGGAACCATCGCGTGGCACTTGACGAGAAGCACGTCGCCCTCCCGAAGCTCTACGGGGCTCCCGCCTACGCGCGCCCTCCCGCGCCGGTCCCGGCCACGCCGCGGCCGCTCGATCCGGATGACCTGCCGATCGTGGCCTTCCAGACCGACGACGAGCGCGAGCTGCTCGAGGCGCTGCCCTCCCACGGGTATGCACCGAACGGCGGTGCCTACATCGAGGCCGGCTCGCGCAACGGCAGCGGCTCGGCCACGAGCGGACCCTCCGGGGGCTTCACGTTGCGAGCGATAGCCGGCCGGCTCCTGGGCGGCTGAACCCGACGCGCTGAACCCGGGCACGCGGAACCTCGGACCTGACGCTCGGAGCAGCCCGTCCGACGAGCACCATGGCGACGACCGTGTAGGATCGCGCTGCGGGGGAGTAGCTCAATGGTCAGAGCGGCGGGCTTATATCCCGCTGGTTCCAGGTTCGAGTCCTGGCTCCCCTACCACGCCGGGCCGCCACGGCCGAGGCTCAGACGGCCTCGCGCACCATTGCCAGGAGCCGTTCCCGCCGGCCCTGGGTCAGGCTCCGCTGCGCCGGAAGCGATCCGAGCCACGGAGCCAGCTGCGCCTGGGTGACGACGGCGCACGCCGGTGTCCGCTCCGTTGATCCGTCGGGATCCACGACCGCGGCGTAGACCCGCACCACGAAGTCGTGGTCGTCGTGGGCGAACCAGCGCCGAAGGCGCTCGGCATCCCGCGTGGCGGCATCGAGCGGGTTGTCGATCCGGACCCAGCCGTCGCTCGTATGTGCCTCCCAGAACTGGCCGCGGTGACGCGTCGCGACCGCAGGCGGCAGGTCGCGGATCACGACGGCACCGAACGATCCCAGCAGGACCTCCGGGATGATCCGCCCGTCACCCGTGTCGACGCGGAGCGCGATCACGACGTCCTCGGGCAGGGCTGCTGCGCGTCGCGCGCCACCACGCTGCGAGCGCCGTCGAACGGCGGCGAGCATTCCGGCAAGTCGATTCGTACCCAGGAGCAGGAGCGCCGCGGGAGCGATGAGCGCAATCGACCACGCCGCCATTCCCACGGCGCTCTGGGCGACACTTGGCCGTGGGTCCCAGACGACCTGGTCCATCAACGGCGTCGCGTAGGCGATGTAGGCGAGCGCGAGACCAGCGACCACGAGCGTGGTACCGGCGACGGCGCCGACCAGGATCGGGACGAGGGCCTGGCGCCTGCCGGCGCGGTTTGCGGCGATGACCTGCATACCGCCTATCGTCCGGCCCAGGGCGCACGCGGCCTATGACCATTCCGGGGTACGTCGGGTAGCCGACCCTCCCATCATCCTCTCCGTTCCACACCGTACCGACCGGCCCGGTGCCACCTCGCACCACCGGCTCGTGCGAATGCGTGGTGCGGAATCGCCGGTCGGGTCATGCGACCCGGACCGCCGTACCATTGTCGGCATCTCCCTCATTGGCCATCCTCGGGCTTGACCCCGAAACCCAGTCCCGTCGGGCCCGGAGGGAGCAGTGCTCAACCGCGGTCGTCCCGCGCCTCACATCGGTCGAATCCTCATCGGCCCGGTCATCGCCGGGTTGCTCGTGTTGTCCCTCGCCGCCCCCGCGCTGGCGGCGCCACCGAAGCTGAGCGACCCGTTCGTCAGCCCGACCTCGGGAACGACAGCGACGAAGATCGTTTTCGAGGTCACCTACGACCGACCCTGGTATCCCGAGCGAATTGTCGTGGTCATCGGCGGCAAGGCGCATGCGATGAGCTGGAAGGGCAGCGGCGAGTGGACCGGCAAGGGTCGGTTCCGGTACGCGGCAAAGCTGCCGGCCGGGAAACATGCCATCAGGTTCGAAGCCAGCGACGTGCGCCCGATCAGCGCCGGGTCGGTCACGATCGTCGCTCCGACCCCCAAGCCGACCCCCAAGCCCACGCCGGCCCCCCC
>Ga0299914_10002410_pt1 | contig 12867 bp, 8 predicted proteins | sample RVTome_10_FD_201361 | JGI IMG/M metagenome (GOLD analysis project Ga0299914, IMG submission 201361) | Soil microbial communities from uranium-contaminated site in the Upper Colorado River Basin, Wyoming, United States - RVT153D57 (version 2) ...
TTTTCACTCAAGAAGATCCGCCTTAACGAGGTCAAAAGCCTGACTTCTCAGACTATCCAATTATAATTACTCTGTATCTTTGATCTCAAGGAAGGAACAGGTGCGGCTGAACGATTATAAATGGCCCGCAGTACTCATAATTATCACTTTCCTTTTGGGTTGTAACTCAAACCCTAGGGACCAATCCGCTTCGCCTGCACCCCAAGACGAAATCATTCTCATTCAAGATCTAGACATCACTACCGGTCAGACTATCTATGTACCCGCTTACTCAGAAATTTATTACGCCAGCGAAGACCGAACCCTGGAATTGGCCGTGACCTTAACCATACACAACACTGACTTTGAACACCCCATCATCATAACCTCGGTTCGCTACTATGATACCCAAGGTCAACTGGTCAGGGAACACTTACCACAGCCCCGCCGCCTGGGGCCCCTGGCCTCAACTGATTTCTTTGTAGCTGCCAGCCAACAGAGCGGTGGGCTAGGAACTAACTTTATTGTGGAATGGGTTGCCGAACAGCCCGTTTATGAACCAGTTGTGGAGTCAGTGATGTTGAGTACTGGAGGAACTCAGGGGATTTCATTCACCAGTCCGGGCCGCGTCATTAGACAACTCGAATAACGAATTAAACATTATGGGTATTGCAGCAGATATTGCCATCATTGTGGCGGCTGGCTTAATTGGCGGCTTGATTGCCCAACAACTAAAACAGCCTTTGATTTTGGGATATATTTTAGCCGGGGTAATGGTCGGCCCCTTTACCGGTGGCATAACCGTTGTTGAAATACATGACATTGAACTACTGGCCGAAATAGGCGTTGCCCTTTTATTATTTGCCCTGGGATTAGAGTTTTCTTTGAAGGAACTCAGACCAGTTCGCCATATTGCCCTCATCGGCACTCCCATCCAAATCCTTCTTACCATGGCCCTGGGCTTTGGCATTGGTCAGTTATTGGGATGGGAATGGATCACCTCGCTCTGGTTCGGCGGATTGATTGCCCTATCCAGCACAATGGTTCTCTTGAAAACATTGATGAGTCAGGGGCGATTGGGGACCCTATCCAGCCGGGTGATGATTGGGATGTTAATTGTGCAGGATTTGGCCGTAGTCCCCCTCATGATAATTTTGCCGCAGTTAAATCAGCCAGAAGCCGGCTTATCTGTACTGGGGCTGGCCGCACTCAAAGCCGCCTTGTTTCTCTTTTTAATGATCTTTGGGGGAACACGGGTCATTCCTCGTTTAATGGCCCGTATTGCTGCCTGGAATTCACGGGAACTATTTTTATTGGCAATCACCGCCATCGGCTTGGGGATTGGCTATGTCACTTACCTCTTTGGCTTATCATTCGCCTTTGGTGCCTTTATTGCCGGGATGGTGCTGAGCGAGTCAGATTACAGTCATCAAGCCCTCAGTGACATCATCCCCCTGCGAGACATTTTTGGCTTGCTCTTTTTTGCCTCGGTCGGCATGCTCTTAGACCCGGCCTTTCTCATTGCCAATTTGGGGACCATTCTGCTGGTCGTCTTTCTGATCGCCGTTGGCAAGGGCTTGATTTTTAGCACCTTGAGCAGATTGTTTGGCTATGGCAACGTTGTGCCTTTAGCGGTAGGTTTGGGGCTGTTTCAGGTAGGTGAGTTTTCTTTTGTGCTGGCTCGAGTGGGGCTTAGCACCAATTCAATTACCAATGAACTGTATGCCTTAACGCTGACTGTGGCCATTATAACCATGATCCTGACCCCATTTGTTTCAGGGGCAACGGCCCCGCTGTATGCACTGCGCAAGCGCTGGTTTAAACACGAGTCATTGCAAACCATCAATCTCCCTAAAACCGGCTTAAACGATCATGTTGTGATTGCTGGCGGTGGCCGGGTCGGGCAGTATGTTGCCCAACTGTTACAGCAGCTAGATTTGAGTTTTGTGATTGTAGAAATTGATTACCGCCGTGTTGAACAAGCTAAGGAAGCTGATTTTCCGACAATTTTTGGCGATGCCAGTCAAGAAATTGTTTTAGAAGTTGCTCAAGTTAAGCATGCCTGCCTGGTGCTTGTGACAACGCCGGCCATAACAATCACACATTCGATCGTTGATCAGGTACGCCATCTGAATCCGGCCGTTCACATTGTGGCCAGAGCCGAAGGCATAGAACAAATGCAGGCCCTCCATAAACACGGAGTCTATGAAGTAGTGCAGCCCGAGTTTGAAGCTGGACTAGAAATCGCCCGCCAGACCCTATTACATTTGAATGTCTCTGCCACTGAAATTCAAAGATTTACCGATGCCATACGTCAGGAACTATACGCCCCCCTTTACCAGATCCACCATGAGTATCAAACAGTGGCCCAACTAAAAAGTGCTGCCCATCTGCTAGAGTTAACCTGGCTCACCCTGCCACCAGACAGTCCGTTCATCGGGCGAACCATTCAAGAGCTAAAGCTTCGCAATCAGACTGGGGTCTCTGTGGTTGGCATCATACACAATGGCGAATTATATCCCAATCCGGATGCCAGCTATCAATTTACGGCCGGGGATCTCGTCGCCGCTATGGGCAACGCGGAACAGTTGGCTGCTTTTCAGCGATTGGCTGAGGCAGCCTCGTCTCCTAAGCAATAATTACCCTAATTGCTGGCCTAAAGCTTCTGGCTCAGTAACGGGCTGCTTGCAGACGAAGCGGCGGCAGACGTAGGCGGTAGCTTTGTTGTCGCGCAACGGCCGTTCCCTTAACAGTTCCACCTTCTCCCCATCCATCCCCACTGCCACGACCACATTCGGCCGGTAAGCACGATATACCACATCTAGCAAAGCCTCTGTATCCGCTGCCCCCGGTTGACCCGCAATAGCCACCTCCTGCGGTTCACCCAGGATGAAGGCAGCAGCAGAGAGCCAATGAGAAAAACCAGACGGCGCTCGCACCATCCACTCCGACATAGCCGCCACCATCCTTTCGGTGATGTCCCAATAACGGCCGTCTCCCGTATACAAACTCAACTTCAACAACACCTGCGCCGCCATCGCATTGGCACTGGGCGTGGCATTGTCCTGCACATCTTTCGGCCGTTGGATCAATGCCTCATGATCATCTGACGTATCATAAAAGCCGCCATTTTCCTCGTCGCGGAAATGCGCCAGCATCATCTCCGCCAGCTCCCGCGCCCAAACAAACCACCCTTCCTCAAAACTACTCTGATACAAAGCCAGCAGCCCATCGGCTAAATAGGCATAATCTTCGAGGTAGCCATTGTATTTGGCCTGGCTGCCCGCTTTCCAGGTGCGCAAGAGACGGCCGTTTTCCCTCCGCATCGTCTCATACAAAAATTCGGCATTTTGTTGGGCAACGGCCGTGTAATCGGCTCGTTTCAGAACACGCCCTGCCTCAGCAAAAGCCGCCAGCATCAGCCCATTCCAGGCTGTCAGCACCTTGTCGTCTAGCCCCGGCCACACCCGTTGGGCGCGAGCATCATATAATTTGGTCTTCGCCGCTGCCAGGCGCCGTTCCATCTGGGCCATATCCAACCCCAACGACTGCGCCACTTCCTCCGGCTCAGATTTCATATTGAGAATATTGTGCCCTTCCCAATTACCCTTAACAGACACATCATAATAGCGCATGAACAACTCGGCCTCATCCCCCAAAATCTGCCGGATTTCCTGCGCCGGCCACACGTAAAACTTGCCCTCTTCGCCCTCGCTGTCAGCATCATAACTGCTGTAGAAGCCGCCACTTTCATGTCGCAGTTCCCGTACCACAAAGTCCAGTGTCTCTTCAGTAACGCGCTTATAAAGCGTGTTGCCTGTCACCTGCCAGGCATGGAGATAAACCCGTGCCAGCAGGGCATTATCGTAGAGCATCTTTTCAAAATGGGGCACGAGCCAATCATTATCCGTCGAGTAGCGGGCAAATCCGCCGCCTAATTGATCATACATGCCGCCATAAGCCATCATCTTTAGGGTGTGTTCAGCCATATGCAAGGCGAGACTATCGCCCCCCATGCCATCATTTTTTTGTAAGCGCATCCGCAGCAAAAATTCGATGGTCATCGAAGGTGGGAATTTCGGAGCCTGGCCGAAACCACCTTTGTCATGGTCAAAGCGGCTCAGCAAGACACTAAGAGCACGTTCAAAAATAGAATCTTCTAACTGGCCCTGCCCCAAATTTTGCACCAGGGCATTCTGTTGTAAATGTTGATGAATTTCCGCCACGCTTTTTTCCACTTCGCCACGGCGGTTATGCCAGAAGTTAGCAATACCTTCGAGCAGTTGGGGGAAGCTGGGCATCCCATAACGCGGGGTAGGCGGGAAGTAGGTGCCGCCATAAAAGGGCTTGCCATCGGGGGTGAGAAAGACAGTCATAGGCCAGCCTCCTTGCCCGTTGTTGAGAAGGACAACGGCGTTCATGTAGATGGCATCAAGGTCGGGACGTTCTTCACGATCTACTTTAATGTTGATGAAATGATGGTTCATAATTTCGGCCGTTGCCTCGTCCTCAAAGGACTCATGGGCCATCACATGACACCAATGGCAGGCGGCATATCCAATACTGAGCAGGATGGGCTTGTCCTCAGCCTGGGCGAGTTGTAGAGCCTCTTCACCCCAGGGATACCATTCAACAGGATTTTCGGCGTGCTGCCGCAGGTAGGGGCTGGTTTCATTAGCGAGGCGGTTAGACATAATAATCTCCTGATTATGATTTACGAATTACGATTTACGATTTACGATTGTACTATGAACCGTACATCAGCAATCGTCAATCGTCAATGGCAGTGGGGCATTTTAGGGCTGGTGCTCCTGGCCTTCATCGTATTATTTCCCCCGTATGATTGGTCGTTTGTGGGAGATGATTTTGTGCAGTTTAATTATGTATGGCGGTTCATAGATCGGCCGTTCACTGCCATCACCTTGCTCAACCCTTACGCCCTGCCCTGGTACTATCGCCCCCTGCAAAACTGGTGGTTTCTTGCCAATCGCCTCACATTTGGCTTCAATCCTTTCCCCTATTATGCCATTCTATCCGGCTTTCATGCCATTGCTATCTGCCTGGTCTATCGCACCTCACGTCAGCTACGCCTCTCACCCCTCGCCTCTCTTTTCGCCACTGCTCTCTTTGCCATCCACGCCCATTGGGTAGATGTGGTCGGCTGGTTGAGCAGTGTGGCAATTGTGTTAGCGGCCATTTTCAATTTAGCGGCCGTTTCAACATATCTCACCTACCTAAAAAGAGTGAGGGAAAGTAGAGACCGGGGAGTAGAGCCTCAAAATACTCTCCACTCTATAGCCTCTAACCCCATCTTCCTGTTGTTTTGGACGGCCGTCTTCTTCCTTCTCGCCCTCATCACCCACGAGGAGAGCTTTCTCCTACCTGCTATACTGCTAATGATAAGGAGATTAGAGTCTTGTCCTGAGCGAAGCCGAAGGATTGGAGATTGGGGATTTAGCCGGGGAACGGAGGAACACAAGGGCAGGGGAAAATTACGCATTATGTTTTACGAAACAGCCCTCTTCATCGCTATGTTCCTCCTAACGGCCATTTACCTCTATACCCAATTCACTCGCCCCAACCTGACACTAGAAGCCCAAGAGATTGGGCTGACCGGCTATTTATCCCATGTCCGGGCAACAGAAATCGGCCGTTTCCTCATAGACACCATCGCCCACTTGACCATCCTGTTCAGACTACCCCAGACCATCGGCAGCTATGCCCCAGCCGCCGGGCTGCTCATCACTGCCCTCCTTCTGCTCTGGTTTGGTTATGGCGGGCGAATCGTCCAGATTGGCCTCACCTGGGCCTTCTTACACCTGGTCTTTATCTACTTCGCTCTGTGGACCCAAAAGCCAGAACTGTTTGCCGGGCGGCACATCTACCAGGCCTGGATCGGTCTAGTTTGGGCCATAGGCGCCGGGGTAAGTTGGTGGGAAAAGCGATGGGCACAAGGCGCAAGGCGTAAAACAAATACTCCCTCTCTCCCCCTCTCCCCTGCCCGCAATCGCGGCTCCCTGCCCCTCCGCTCCTCTGCCCCTCCCCTCCTCCTCCTCACCGCCATCCTCCTCTTCCACCTCCAAGTCACCCACAATACCCAGGGAAGCTGGCTGGAACGGGCCGAACGATACCGCCAGGCCGAGGCACAGGTCAAAGAACTGCTGCCGGCCGTCAATAGGAACACCACTGTTTTTGCCCATCGTTTTCCCATTACCCCACCATTTTTGCCGGCCACATTCCAGGTCTGGTACGAGACAAAAATCAACACGGCCGTTGGCGGTGGATTACCGCAGCTAGAGCAGGCTGGCAAAGCAACCCGAGATTATTACCTGTTCGATTACCAGGATGAAGACGTCGTTAACCTGATGCCCCAATTACAAGAACACGAGGAAACCCTCTTTTTGTGGGCAATAGATGGTCGCCTGGAACAGATCATTCCTCAAAGCCAGGCCATCCAATCACCAGATGCCAATTTAGACCCCGTCGTCGCCGGCCCGGAGAATGATCTGCGGGTCAGCATCGTACCGCCATCATTAGAAACGGCCGGTACCTGGAACAGTCTCATCTACCCGGCAACGATACCGGCCAACAGCCAGCTACAATTCAGCCTCTTTGCTGGAGATGCAAATACAGCTTTTCGAGTACGGTTGTTAGCCGACGAGGGCGCGTGGGAAACGCTACTAGAAACGGCCGTGCCCACTCCCAACCAATGGACAAACTTCACCATTCCCTTGCCTGACTATTGGGAACAATTAGTCATTATCCGGCTGGAATCTACAAAAGATGGCATTTGGGGCAATCCTCGTTTGGTAGTTGACCCCTAGGATGGCATCAAAGATTGAATTACGGGACACTTTAGTCACAATTTATTAAGATTTGGCGATAGAGTTCACTTTATCGTGCCCCAAGCTACCATCCCACTATAATAGACTATATGTCATTTTCGTTGGGATTGAGCGGACGTGTTCGCAGTAATGCCATCATCAAGCTGACTTCAGAGATGATTGGCCGTCTCGCCTCTTTTGCGCTCGTTTTATGGGCAGCACGCCAGTTGGGTGAGGCTGACTTTGGCCGGTATAATTACGGTCTGGCCCTCGGTTTCGTCTTGGCCCAATTGGCAGATCTTGGTTTTCAAGTATTACTGGCTCGTGAAATTGCCACATCAGGCAGGGCTGTAAAGCCTCTTGTATCAACCGCCTTACGCTTGAAGCTGCTCTTATCGCTGCCGGTCATCTTGTTGTTACTGTTCGTAACGGCCGCCTGGCCCCTCACCCTTCGCCTTAGCCTCTTAGCCTTAGGCTTAACCTTACTTTTACAAACCTACCTGGAATTTGTGGCCTACATCTTCCGGGGAGAACAACGACTCATCATGGAGGCGCAGTTATTGGCTGGAGCGCGATTAGCTACCGCCGTAATTGGTATTATTGTTCTCGCTTTAGGCGGTGGCTTACTGGAGTTAGCTCTGGCGCAACTGGGTAGTACCCTTATCCTGGCCATTTGGGGCTTGTGGTGGCTGCGCCAGGCAGGCTGGTTAGACAGCCTTCGCAGCATCGTCCAGCCTAACCGCACCCAGATGGCCCAGACCACCCGCTATCTCCTGGTTCAAGCCATACCCATCGGCATCTCCATCTTTTTGTCCATCGCCTATACCCGGCTGGCCATACTCATCTTACAATACCGTCTGGGCGAAGTGGCGGTGGCTCATTTTAGTGCCGCTTATCGCCTGGTAGAACCTGCTCAAATTCTGCCTGCCTCGCTGGTGGCTGCTGCTTTTCCGGCCTTCACTGCCTTGTTGCACCAGGATCCTGATCAGGCACGACACATGGGCCTGCGCGTCAGCCGCTTATTAGCTCTGGGCGGAGTGGGGGTAGCAACTGCTTTCTGGCTGACTGCTTCCTGGCTCATCCCGCTCCTCTATGGCCCACTGTTTCATGACAGCGTGCCTGTGCTGCAGTGGTTAGGACTATCCATAATTCCTGCCTTTATTAATTACAGCCTGACCCACTATCTGATTGCCCGGGGGCAGCAGGGAATCATGGGAATCCTAACGGCCGTTATGCTCCTCCTGCACGCCGGCCTCAGTTGGCTGCTCATACCACACTGGGGCGTGATAGGACCAACCATAGCTATCATCGCTGCCGAAACGACCCTTCTCATAGGCTGCCTGCTTACACTCACTTTAACCTCCCCGCCAAAACAGGCCATTCAGCATTCGGTATGGTGAGATTGGTTCAATCTCCAAAGCTTGTCCCCTGGCAGACTCGGGGCAAGCTCTGAGGAGAGCCGAAGGAATGAATCAATCTGGAAATTCGCTATTATGCCCGATGACCAACCCAAGTTCCACCGCCTCGCTTTCTTTGCTCTCATCCTGCTGACCCTGATGCTGCCCTTTGAGCCAGAGATGCCCTGGCTGGCGTTAGGGCCTATTGTCCTAACCAATGTCGAAATCCTGTTGGCCATTTGTCTGCTCGGCACAGCTTTGCTTTGGTGGCAACAAAGGTTTGCCTGGCAACGGCCGTTTCCCCGCTGGTGGCTGGTTCTGATTGGCTGGTTCATCCTTGTTTCGTTTCTATCCAGTGTGCTAACGGCCGAATTCCGCACCGTCGCCCTCAAAGCCAGCTTGCGTACCACAAGCGGGGTTCTCCTGGCTCTGGCGCTTCCCCAAATTGTTCGTTCCTCACGGGAGTTGCTTTGGACAGCCATAGGCCTGGTGAGCGGCGGGCTGCTTGCAGCGCTGTTGGGGCTGCTCGAATTTGTGCCCGGTCTTTCTATGGAGTGGTTAAACTTTTGGCGTGATTCACCCACCATGGCCGGCCCCTTTTTGCGGCTGACAGGAACCTTTGACTTTGCCAATCAGGCAGCCATGTTTATTGAAGCAACACTCCCCTTTTTATTGGTCTTAATCTGGTTGGCTTATAGAAACGGCCGTCGCCCCCTGGCAGTTGGCCTATTAATTCTCACCTTCATCTATCTGGAAGCTGGTTTCCTCACCTTTAGTCGCGCCAGCTTCGCCACGATTTTTCTAGTGACGCTGGCCCTGGCCATCCTTTTGAAGAGAGGCACCATCTCCGTGTACACACATCCCCATGTACCCGGGGAAAAACAACAAGTTTATTTGTGGGCAGGGACTGCGGGGTTAGTGCTTATCCTCATTCCCATTAATTTGCTGTTCAGCCCCACCTTCCAACTTCGCTTGAGCACCGAGGGCGACAATGAATGGTATCAAGCACAAGTTGAAGTACCCCCAGAGTTACAAGTGTCCATTAACGAAACAATCCGGATTCCCGTCACCCTGATCAACGAGGGGGCCCTCACCTGGGAAAATACAGGTTCAAACCCGGTTGTCTTATCGGTTACTTGGGTGCAGCCGCAAACAAATCTGGAATGGACCAATCGGTTGCGTTGGCCTCTCCCCAGGCCATTATCCCCAGGGGAGCAGCTATCTATGGAAATTCCAGTACAGACACCCCCCCAAGAAGGTGTATATCGCTTAAAATGGGATCTCGTTCAGGATGGTATTACCTGGTTCGGCTCAAAAAGTGAAGCACCTGCCAGCAGCCGGGTCACTGTAGGCGATGTAACCACGGCCGTTCCTGAGTCAGCCCTTCAGCTTGTAGAACCCGCCTTCTTCAATTCGCCTGTTCCCGATCGGCTGACTTTATGGCAGGTTGCCTGGCAGCTTTTGAGCAGACACCCACTTTTGGGCATCGGCCTGGATAATTTTCGTCTACTTTACGGCCGTGAATTAGGCCAGACAGGCTGGAACGAAACGATACACAGTAATAGCTGGTATGTAGAAACGTTGGTATCATTGGGCCTCAGTGGGAGTCTGCCCTTTTTTGGCTGGCTGGTCTTGATGGCCCTGGATATATGGCGCACTTTGCGCGAGTCACCTGTGAGTATCTGGCAAACGGCCATTGCCGCTGGCATCTTGGCCTTTTTCATTCACGGCTTACTCGATTACTTCCTCCTATTTAACGCCACAGCCTTACTCTTTTGGATACTGATTGGCCTCTGGTTCAGCTTGAAGAACATACCAAAAGGCTCACAACTGTAGAGGAACGGATTAGAAAATATGCAAGTAGGCTTCGATGGTACACCCCTCATGGGGCAACGAGCAGGAATAGGCAACTATACCGCTAATCTTTTAGCGGCACTTTTGCGCCATAACCCTACAGCGAACTACTATTTGTATAGTAACTGCCCTTTAAGGTCGCTGGAGCCAGCCTTACAACGAGCCATCCAGGTTCCAGGCTACTTTCCCCACAGCCGCTGGTTATGGATGCAGTTCATATTGCCCCGATTGATCGAGCGTACCCAACCCGATGTATGTCATTACACCAATGCCTCCGCTCCCTGGCGGCAAACCCGGCCGTTTGTCTTGACAATTCATGATGCCTCCCTATTTCTCTACCGTCAATATCACCCCTGGAGCCGGCTTCTAGCCATTCGCGCTTTACTACCATCCCTGGCCCGGCGCGCCGCCGCCATTATCACTGTCTCCGAACATGCTCGTGCTGATCTGGCCCGTACATTAGCCCTTCCCGCTGATAAAATCCAAGTGATCTACGAAGCACCACCACCTGACTTCGCCCCAGTCACTGACAGCCAATATTTGGCCCAGCTACGCCAGCGGTACAATCTGCCAGAAAAATACCTCTTCTATCTGGGCACACTTGAGCCACGTAAAAACTTGAACCGGCTCATAGAAGCAGTCAGACGCCTACATCGCCACGGTTGTTGTGTGCCACTGGTGCTGGCCGGTCCCCATGGTTGGCGTATGGATAGCTTTGATCAAGAGATTGATCGCCTCACAGCCGAATCAGTCGTACAATACCTGGGGTACATACCGGCTGAAGACTTGCCTGGCCTCTATACGCTGGCTACGGTCTTTGCCTTTCCCTCCCTTTATGAGGGCTTTGGTCTGCCGCCGCTGGAAGCAATGGCCTGTGGCACACCCGTTTTGACGAGCCAGGGATCGGCGATGGCCGAGGTAGGAGGTGAGGCCGTCTACCTGGTCAACCCTTATGACATTGAGGAACTGACGCACGGTTTACATCATTTATTAACAGATGCGCCGTTGCGTGAGGAGTTAAGCCAACGTGGCAAGCAGCATGTTCGGCAATTTTCTTGGGAACAAGCGGCTAAGGAAACAATGGCCGTTTACCAACAAGTGCTACAATCCACCTCCTGATCAGCCATGTTGTCATCGCCAACCCAGCGCAAACTGCCCCTCATCAGCGCCACGCTCGCCAAAGCCAGCTTCACCCTATTCCTGATTCTCAGCTTCACTACGCCTTCCTGGCGAGATGGCCCCTTTAGCTGGTGGCCGCTGTGGCACTTTCCTTTGTTGGCTGGTGCGCCGGTGACAGTTGGCCTCTTTAATTTGCTGCCGCTCCTCATGAGCGCCGGTTGGCTAATCTCTCGCTGGCTGAAACGGTCAAAACAATCGCCCTGGCAGTGGGGGCCTATAGGACTGACGCTGCCGTTGTTAGGCATTACTATCCTGGGTATTCTCAGCCTGGAAGCTGACCTGACACGGCGTACTCTGACGCATGCCGGTGCCCTGGCACTGTTTTGGTTCATTTACCTGTTTGTCTTGAATGAACGGCCGTCCCTCACCCCACCCCTACTCATCATCACTTTCGTCCAAGGCACTGTCGCCATTGCTCAATTTGCCTTGCAAAGAGATTTGGGACTGCTGGCCTTAGGCGAATTACCCCTAAACCCTGCCTTTGAAGGCATCACCGTCCTCTATGCCCGCAACCAGCCCTGGCTGCGAGCCTATGGCCTGACCGCACACCCCAATCTATTAGGTGCCATTTTAGCCATGCTGCTTTTGTGGTTGCTGCCGCTGATCGGCTCCCTCCCTCTGTCCCCCCCAATGGGGGGGATGAAAGGGGGGGCGTGGCGGCAGGTCATCCTCCTTTTGACTATTAGCACCGGCTTATTGGGTTTATTTGTCACTTTCTCACGGTCGGCCTGGTTGGCGTTTGGCGCGGGTCTGCTTCTCTGGCTCTTCTGGCATCGCCGCACTTCCGGCCAATCACAGCAGCCGGCGAAACGGCCGCTCCCTCTCAAACCAATCATTCTTCTCCTACCCCTCCTCTTGCTGCTCATCTTCAATTACGACCTGGTCCTCAGCCGCCTGATTAACCTCAAAACCCCCATCGAAGCCACCTCCGTCAACCAGCGTCTATCCGATGGCCGGGTGGCCCTACAACTCATTAACCAGCATCCCTGGCGTGGCGTGGGCCTGGGTAATTATCCAGGTGCTGCCCAACGGCTGGACCCGGATGCCCACCGCGTTCATAACGTACCCCTCTACGTCACGGCCGAATTAGGGCTGCCTGCGACCCTTTTGTGGCTCTGGCTTATGCTGGCACCCTTCCTGCAAAGACAAAAAGAATTAAGCAAAGTGTCATTACTGCCTGCCTGGACTGCCATGGTGGTGATAAATATGTTCGATACGATGGTATGGTGGTCTAGCAATTGGCAAACGGCCATTCTCTTCGCTCTCCTTGTCGGCCAAACCGCCCAGTCGCTCACATCCGCTTCACATCGTGGCTATGACTCTCCCGAATACCCGCCGGAGTAATCTCCATAAACTCGGCCTTTTCCCATAGCTCCTCAATATTGTGAGACCCACCGTAGCTCAAGCCAGAGCGCAGCCCCCCCACCATCTGGTAAATAATCTCGCGCACATGACCCCGATAAGGCACAACAGCTTCCACTCCTTCAGGCACAACCTTATCCCAATCCTCCTGGCTTTCCGCGCTCTCGTCTTGATCGCTCTCCACTGCTTTGCGCCCCATCGCCGCCCCCAGCGAAGCCATACCCCGTACTACCTTCACCTTTTGCCCATCACGGATGACAGGCGCACCAGGT
>Ga0299914_10002411_pt1 | contig 12867 bp, 17 predicted proteins | sample RVTome_10_FD_201361 | JGI IMG/M metagenome (GOLD analysis project Ga0299914, IMG submission 201361) | Soil microbial communities from uranium-contaminated site in the Upper Colorado River Basin, Wyoming, United States - RVT153D57 (version 2) ...
GGAAGAGACATTCGGATTCTATAATCCTCACCTATCGCCCCGTTGTTTATGCTAACATTAAAATCTACTCGAACAAGGACCGTCTTGCCATCAAATCGCGTGTCTTCCAAGTCCGAAAGAGTTCTCAGGTACAAGTGAACAATTGGTAAAATGGTTAAGGTTTATTTATCTTTATAAGAGAGAAGCAGAGTTTCATGAGAGAGACTACCCTCAGTCAAGAATCCTCATTCTTGTTGCTGTTAGTACCTTTTTTGAAACATTAAATACAATGGGTCATAAATATATGATAGTATTATCGTGAGCAGCAAGCAGTCAGCCGGTAAGCCGGCCGATCTTGTCAACGAAGGCCTTATTGCAGGACAGAAGATTGCCAAAATTTCTGTAATAACCTTACTGAGCATAGGAGTTGTCGAAATCATAACCGGTCAAATAAGCGGCAGCGTTGTTGCAACAGCTGACGGCATAGATTCACTTTCAGATGCAATGATATCTCTTATAGTCCTTATTGGATTACGCATTGCACACAGGCCGGCAGATAGAAAATTCCCGTTCGGTTACCACAAAGTGGAAAGTTTTGCTGCGCTCATTGCAGCTATAGGTATGATTGCAATAGGAATATTCATCTTTTATCATTCATTTGAAGCTCTGCTCGATCCTAGGGAGATTAAGCAACCAATATTGACAATGACTGTCCTAGCTGCTGCAGGTGCTATTTCCCTTCATAGGGCATTTCAAATGAATTCAATTGCCAACAAATACAACCTCTTGTCATTAAAGACGGATGCCAAAAATTCAATAAAAGATGGCTCTGCATCTGTTATTGGTTTCTTCAGCGTCCTCATTGCATCGCAGTTTGGCTTCCTCCAAATGGATGCCATAGGCGGTATGATAATTGCAGGCTACATATTTTCAGTGTCATATATTTCGCTCAAGCAGTCGTCGTTGATTTTAGTGGACTCGTGGCAGAATCCAAAATTGACGGACATGGTGAAGCGGATAGTAGAAGAAAAGTTCAAGGAAGAAAATATCAGAGTTAAGTCAGTCTTGCTACGTCCAGCTGGAGCTCTGGCACAAGCTGAAGTACATCTAGAGATCGATGGAGATAAGAGGCTTGCAGACGTAGAACTGTTGCTCGTTATGGTAGAAATGTCCATCCGCTCGCAGATCCCAGCAATAGCAAGAATATCCTCAATACCACACTCGCGCCCGCAGCAAAAACCAGAAACGACAAGAAAGTTTGGCGGGATTTTTGGTGACAGGAAAAATCAGCAGGGTTCCGTCACCCGTAAATAACATCTTGTTAAGGGTAGGTTCATTTACTTCGCACAGTTTTTGGGAAATAGCCAAGAATAAAAAGAATAAAAAAATAAAAATAATAACAAAAGTGGTGATACCTAAAGTTGAATGATTTCAGTTTTTGCATCAGTTTCTCCTCCAGAGAAGAAATTAGAAGACACTCTATCTCTGTCTCAGTTAAACTGCTCCTGACTGTTTTCTTTCTCTGTTTCAAGACTCATGTGCGAAGTCATGGTTTTCAATAGATGCTAGATTCATACGCTGCATTTTCTTTCATTTAGCACTATTTTTTATGTGTTGATGAATAAATTGGGGCCTAGTGGCTCGACTCTACATAACTGTTCAATTCATCATCGGTCATGAAGGTTCGATTGCAAAGGTTACAGAGGAAGATTCGCGCTGCTGTCTGAGGATTTTTGAGAAACGAGAAATGTTCTTTCTCCTTGAGCTTTTGGGGGGATCTTGGGCATATTGATCGAAATCTGCGCAGCCCATTTGAAGGGTCTACAGTAGGCGCGCTGCTGTAATGATAGTCGTAGGGATCTCCGGTCCTGTATCTCTCTCAAAATTGGTCTTTACCGACTCCGTTGGGATCTTTAGCCATACTACTTTGCCTTCCCAACCTTCAACCCTGTGAAGAGGAATGTAGTACCGATGGATGTTGACAAGTCCTTTTTTAGACTATGAAATTGCGGCTTACAGCTTCAATGTCTCCTATGTCTTGGTCGTCGCTTGTATGTACTGACTCGTTGATAAGATCGGTCCAACCTGAAGGCTCATTCGGCACAAAGAACGCTGAAAAACTATTTAGCAATTCTAATCCTGTACAAGACTGCATATAGCAAATTTTCTTGCATTTGAAAAATTTTTTTGTTTTTCTATATTAGAATTGCTAGAATACGTGAACTGCTGTAGGAACTTGATGAAAACGATTTTGAAATTCTAGATACCTTCAACCCAGATCAGTTAATTCCCTTCCTTCTGATCGACGGGCAGTTCATGCAGGTGGGCTCCGGCTAGAGCCCACAATTGATAGTAGGCAAGAATCATGCAAAGCTCAAAGCAGAGGTTGAAAATTTGCTTCATCATTATGCAAGGCCATAAAAACAAAAGCAGACAACATTACTGCACTTATTTGCAAGAGCATAAGCAGTAAGACAAATGTCTGCAACTCAAAAGATGTAAAGGCCTTGGATGACAAGATTTGATTTGATCTAATCTTCAGCTGTTTTCATTGCATCTTCTTTTAGTGGCGTTATCCTAGTTCTTGTTGGCCGGCCGATCTTGCTTGCTGCCATCTTAAACCCATCCTGTGCTAGTTCAAGATTCGAAGCGGTTACGTATGCTTCAAAGATTACTTGACCTGGTCTGATCCTTGCAGCAAGACCAGTTGACTTTCCAAAAGCCCTCCTCATTCCCTCCTGAAGTCGGTCCGCCCCTGCAGTTGCAATCATTTTGTTTTCTCTAAGGAGCACATGGGGATATACGCGCAACGTGGAAAAGAAGCTCGTCTCTCCTGCTTGTGCCATCCTCTTGTTTGCTGCAAGCCTGGCAGCTTCTAGGGAGTTGTGCCGTATCTGGAGCTTTTCTGTTGATATAAGTTCCATCTTGAAATCATAATTGTTTCCTGCGAGCCCAGATGAAAACCTAGCGATTTTCAACTGCGGCTTGCCAGCTATGTATTCTCGCCTTACGTAAGGCATACCACGAATTTCTCGATAATTAGCACCCTTCATATCTCAATGCACCAAATATTGGGTAATGGTCAATTCTGATGGTTTGCTCTGATTTAATCGTTATGTCCTCCTCCTATGTACGTGATTTAATCACCAGTTTAGTTAATTAATCACCTTTACAAGATAGCTCTGATGTCATCTTCGGCGCCTGCAACGAGTCCAAGACCGTTGTCTGAGAAGGTAAATGAACCGATGATAGCTTCAGAAGAAGTACAACACTCGATAATTGAAGGGTACTTGGCAGGCAATGGCAGGATAGTGATTGACGAAAGCCGCTTCCAGGATGAATTGCGTACCAAAGGTTTTGGAGAGAAAGAAAATGCTGAATTCATCCTTAAGCCGTATGAGGCTTTATATCTATCTCACACAAAACGCCTAAAGCTCAAGAACAAACCGACGATGGGCTTTAACTCGCTCTTTGAGCAATTACTAAAACACAAGAGGAATATCATGACCGAGTTTCTTGTTTATCGCGACCTGCGAAGCAGGGGCTACGTGGCGAAGGAGGGCTTTGGCTTTGGCAACGACTTTCGCGTATATGAACGCGGCGATTACGAGAAAAAGCCGGCTAAGTATGTCGTCTTTGGCGTAAACGAGGGCACTAATACTACAGCCAAAGATTTTGCTTCGACTGTCAGCCAGATACGAAAGATGGGGAAGGAAGCAGTCGTGGCAGTAATAGAGAGGAGAGGGGAAGTGATATACTACAAGGCATCAACTATACACTTTACAGAGAACAATAACAACAATCCACTAGTCAAAACAGTCATTAAAGAAGTCGACTGAATATATACAGATTACACATATAACAATATCGCCTTGATGTTCAAAGAAATTTACTGCTCTGATTGCAAGATGGTACTTGCGAGATACTCAACCAAATATTTTACAGATTCTAACATAAACGTGCTTGTACGATCACATTTTTTTACGCATATTAGGAATGGTCATTCTATGGAAATGCGGCTTGTGGAGATACAGGACTCATAACAAGTACAATAATAACAATGACCTGTAAGCGATTTATATTCCTAGGAGCAATAACCATGCATGAGAGAGCCAAGTCTCTGCGACAGAATTATCAAGCTTGACCGTAGCATACGCTTCGTAGGGATTGTCAATAATAGAGGCGAAGTCATTGAAGGTGGATTTAAGCAAGGGGTCGAGCCAATGCTCAATGGAACTGATGAACAGCAGATGTACATCCACTCGCTATCGAACCTCACGATGCTCCAATCCTACAAGGATAGGCTCGGAATGGTGCGCTATAGCTTAACTGAGCACGAAAAAGTTATACTCATGACTTTTCCCCTTGGAGATGGAATACTCTGCGTTTCTGCTCTGCCCAAAGCTAATATGAACAAAATCCGGGACAAAGTAATGAAAGTGCTCAAGAGCAAGAGCAGAAGCAGTGCCAGCAGAGGCAGCACTAGCAGCAACAATCCAGCAAGAAAAAAAACAGGAGGGAATAAAGCAAGAAATTCAGTGCGTCAGAGATAGATGTTAGCAGGTAAATTAATATCCTGCTAGTGTCAAAGAGGTTGTTTTCCCTAATAGCTGCTTTAATTGGAAATCCAATATTTTGGACTGCTCAACTTAGATTCAACTGCACCATGGCTTTCACCTAAACGCCCTGCAACTAGAACCAGCTTTGAATACAGCCAGAATCACAGGTAGGATTTTTTATCTGCTTGCTGTTTCATATGTGAGGCTGCATGATGATGATGACGACGTAACAGTCCCCCTATTATCTGCCGGCACAGGCAGACAAAATGAAGAGAATTTAACCGGACTGCCGAATCTCTGTAGCCTAAGCATAGGAGGAGGACGACATACTCCTTCCTATGCTTATCAGATTACCTTAACCACCTCATGTTTTTTGCATTGATAGAGGGAGTTCTCCAGATATCTCGATTGAATTATGGAGTTATTGAAGGAAAAAGCCAAGACATGCCAGGGATACTTTTCTCGTCATTCTGTATCAAAAAGAAGATAAAAGCTGGCAGGGATATTTCATCCCAATCCTTTCGCATGTATTAATTATTTTTGTTAACTTCCATGCTACACATCCTCATCAGGCCTTTATTCAAGGCTCTGAGCTATAATGCATAAATATATCTCTATTCAACACGGGACAGATGCCGACAGACGAAGTCATTCAACGCGAAACTTATTGTACTTTCTGCAGACAAAATGTTCCTATTACAAATGCAGCGTATGTTAGACTCGCCAATGGAAGGGCTATCATCAGAGGAAAATGTTCAAGGTGCGGTCTAGAGTTGATCAAAGCAAGCATAATGTCGAAATCATCCTCCTTGACAGTACTTAGAAAAAAGAGGAGAAAAGGAAAGAGAACTTTGCCGATTCCTTAATTTCAGTTAATTATTTTCCCTTTTTCTTTTGCGGTTTATATCCTTTTCTTCTTATGCTGTTCCCGTCTCTTTTACATCTCGTATTTCGAGCCTTGCCAAAATGTCCTCGATGGTTTGCTCGTCTTCAAGTTCGTCGGTGAGTAATTTTAGTGCAAGCTGATACGTTCCATGATCGTTGCCTTTTGTTGCGTTTGCAAGATCATTGTATAGCCCAATTCCAAACCTTTCCAACTCTAGAGCTCTCTCAAGGGCACTCCTAAGTGAAAGATATTTCTTGGATTCCGTCTTTCCTACTCCGCTTTCCTTCTCCCATGAACCTGGGTCGTCTGTTGGGTTTGTTCCAAGTTCCATCAACCTGTCATTAATCTCAGCTGCATGCCCTTGTTCCTCTTTTGCACGCTCTCCAAAAAAGTCTTCGAACAAAACTCCTATTCCTTCTATGTTGTTGGCTACATACTGAAGATAGTGAGACGTCTGCATTTCAAATGCATAGGCTCTATGCAGCATTCCGATATTTTTGTCAACGTTAGGTCCTGCTATTTCTAATGATTTTTTTCCCATTGTAGTATATCTCGGATCTAAAACTATTTTTATGTTATTACAAGAGTAGCTCGCAAAAGATCTAAAGCTGTGATTCTTGCCACGGGAATTTTCAAAAAAGAGGTGCTCCGGACGGGATGTATCCCCACTGGAAGATAATACCTCACAGTAGTTTGAACCCGTGATCTTCGCCTTGAGAGGGCGAGATGCTTAACCGAACTACACCACCGGAGCCCTGACAGTCTCAATAACCTATAGAATATAAATTAAACTTTGGGACGGCTGCAAGATCGATTCGATTCTATTCTAAATACGGATGCTTGAACTGATATGTATATCTTCAATATCAATCGGTATTACTTCCTCTCCCGCACGGCTATTTACGAAAAGCCTTGGCAATACTGGCAAGTCTACAAAATCTTGCAAAAGACGATAATGGACTAATATAAATCCACATTGCACTACTCCTAACAGGAAAATCGTTCTTGTGTTTACCCATTGATTTTCCTTGGCCAAAAGTCTGTAGATCGCTTTGACTGACAATATTTTTATCGCCATGCAGACAATGATAATGGCCTCTAGCAATGGGTATACCAGAGAAGATCAAGGAAATACAGGACCAGATACACAGAACTCAGATCAATAAGGCTACGGAATTTCACATAGGTTTACTCAAGGCCAAGATAGCACGTCTCAAGCGAGAGATGCAGGAAAATGTACATGGCAAGACGATGCATAGTGGCGGTGAAAATGTTGGCTTTGATGTCAGAAAAACAGGTGACGCAACCGTGGTGCTTATAGGCTTACCAAGCGTAGGCAAATCGACACTTCTCAATAGTCTTACAAACGCCAAGTCGCGTGTTGCGTCCTATCAGTTCACAACACTCACGGCCGTCCCTGGCATGCTACATTACAGAGGAGCAAAGATACAGTTGCTTGACTTGCCAGGGATCATTGAGGGGGCTTCAGGAGGCAAGGGCTTTGGTAAGCGCGTGCTATCTGTTGCTCGTAGTGCAGATCTAGTCTTGATAGTGCTCGATGTCTTTCAACCGCACCATCATAGTGTGCTTAAGAAAGAGCTAGCTGAAGCGGGTATCAGATTGGACGAGCAGCCCCCAAACATATTAGTTGAAAAGACGTCAACTGGCGGGATATCAGTCAATGCGCAAGTTCCTATCAATGCATCTGAAAGGCTGATAAAAGAGATAATGAGACTCTATGGTTTACACAATGGTCGACTCATAATAAGAGAACCCAACCTTACCGATGATCAGCTAATAGATGTCCTGAATGGCAACCGGATATACGTCCCTTCGGTTGTTGTGCTCAATAAGATAGACCTCGTCACCGCAAGTTTTATTCAAGAGATCAAGTCAAAGATAGGAGGCAACAATAACAACTTCATCGCTGTTTCTGCAGATGCCGGTATTAACATCGATGCCCTAAAGGAGGCGATATACCAAAGGCTTGGATTTATCAGAGTTTACATGCGACCCAAAGGAGGCGAGACTGATTACAAAGAACCCCTGATAATAAAGAAAGGTGCAACTGTACAGGATGTGTGTAATAAAATCCACAGAAACATGGCCAAAAACTTCCGTTACGGACTTGTATGGGGTAAGAGCGCAAAATTTGCTGGACAAAAGGTAGGGCTCGATCACAAGCTGGCTGATGAAGATGTAGTAACAATAGTCAAGATTTCTGGTACATCTACCTAAGGGTACCAAACTCTTGAACTTTCGATGTCCAGTCCACATATATTAATCCCAATCCGTAATAATTCTCGTGGAACAAATTTTGATAGGCCTCTTCGGAATTAAAGACCAATAATGTAACCCCGCATCTGCGGATGATAAGAGCAGTAATATTCGTATGTGCCCGGTTTTGATGCTACGATGGCTGTAAGAAAGTCCTGCCCGCTCCGCAGTGGAGCGGTATTTATCGGTGTTATTCCGCCATTTGAGGAAGGATCAACTTTCAGGTCATGGGTTACAGCGTCATCATTTTGCACAACCAGCTTAGTTGGAACGTTTACGGAGACGTGCACGTCTGGGTTGGTCTCGTTAAACGTGCTTCTCTGCGCTACCAGGAGAATATCCTCGACAGGTAGATCAACTTCTGACTCAGGATTAATGAGGTTGCCTATGCCCCACAATGCACCTACCGTCGCAAAGGAAATTGCTACTATGGCGATTATATTGTTGCGCAACGATCTCTGCAGATACCTTTCAACTAAATAACCTAAATTTCTTTGGGCTGGTTAACCATTATATCACGGAGACAGACTAGCTAGCAACGTGTCAGAATATTCTGAGCTTGCAGCAAAGCGATACCGTCAGTACATCTCGCAGAAACAAAAACAATCTTTGATTCACGGGCTAGTGACTCTCGTAATGCGCATTTTGCATGCGCTAGTTGGAGCACTACAACAGGCAAGAATAAAGAAAGCTCGAAGAGTAGAGAAGATAAGTGTTGAACGAGAAGAATCATAATGATAAGAAAAAAAGTGTCACTGCGTACGTTTGTCAGAGCGCAGTAACTTAACTTGTTGGTTCGTTTGGTGAAGCAGTGGAGCCATCGACGATTTCTGCCGTGGCGAACCTTGGTCCGACCTGGCTAATCCGGATCTTCGCGTTCTGACCTACCTTTCCCCCCTTTACAAAGATAACAAATCCTTGTATTCTTGCAATCCCGTCGCCTTTGCGGCTTATTTCGGTGATCTGTACGTCGTATTCTCTACCTGTTTCCACAGGCTTTGGACCGAAGCTGTCGTTCCTTCCTCCGTAGCTCATGTTGGAAATTCCTCAACTCTAAACCCAATATAAACTAAGAAGAGAATAACTATTAGGTGCCTATCCTTATGGCATCGTCACATATCGAACGAAGGCATTCGATTGCTGAAAGGACAGCGAGAAAACTTGTCTTGGGGTTTCCAGGAGCTGTTACATTATTGACGGTTATTTTGATATCCCCAAAATTACCGCTTGCCACAATTTCGTGCTGGTTTGTAGTGGCCTGTGGATCCACCAGTACTCTTACTTTGGTTTTGTCGACACCAATGCCTGCAAGACTCAGCACTGCCGCCACATTGACATTTGCAGGGAACAACTTGACAGCTTCTGCGGCTGAACCTTCATAGAGTTCTGTGATCTTCGTTATAGTATCAAGTTTGACGCTTGTTGTCTCAAGGAAAGGAGCTCCAGCAAGGGCCTTTGGACTTTTCGTAGTAGTAAGCGTAATGGAATCTAGAAGATGCCTGACGCTACGTATTGCATCTATGCCCGCAATTGCTCCAGTCGGTACGTAGATCCTGCTACGGCCTTTCCTTACCGCAGCTAGATCGAGCAATTCCGCTAAAAAGGTCTTGTCTGCGAGGGCACCTACACTCATTATCATTAGGTCTTTGTCAGCTTCAATTATCGGCTTGCCAAACTTTCTGACAGCTTGCTGCGAAGCGGCCTCTATTACAATGTCTGCTGGGGAGTCGATGAATCTGTCAAAATCAGGATAAACTTCCGGACTACTCTTCAGCTTTGACTTTAGGCTCATTGCATTTGCATCGACAATATCATAGAGGCCCGCAAGCGAAGCATTAGCTATACTGCCGGATTCTATGGCCAGAGCCATATGCGTTCCAATAGTACCGCAACCCATCAGCCCAACATTTTTTTTTGGCATTTAGGATGACTTCTGATATAAGGTAGAAGACGGGATTTTTACCTTCTGCCACCGCGGCGCTCTGGCTTCTTTTGGCCTGGAAGCCTCTTCTTTTCAAAGCGCTTGATAAAATTGTCTTTGTTGCGAAGTCTAGCAATCGGCTTTACTCGCAGCTTGCCTTGAATCTTGGGTGTCTGACCTCTTACTTTCCCAGCTTTTGTAAGCGATCCGTGTGTTGGCATTTATCTACATTGTGTCATTAATGTGTTAATATTTATATTTGTATCCATCAGTATCCGATACTAAACGCCATATGCTATAAATTCATCTATATTCGAGTGAGATGGTGGCAAGTATTGCCTTTAGATTCAAATTTGAAGGCATTGTTGTCCTACATTATACTACTTTAAATGTAGACTCTCTCTAATGACTCATGTTTATCAGTACACATGACAATGTTAGACATAGACTACAAGCATCGTGTTCTTCAATTAAAGAAACAAAAAAATGCTGTGGTTCTGGCGCACAATTACCAGCTTCCAGAAGTCCAAGACATAGCTGACTTTATAGGCGATTCACTTGCACTATCAAGGAAGGCAGCCGCTACAGAATCAGACATAATTTTATTTTGCGGAGTCCACTTTATGGCCGAGACAGCCTCGATTCTATGTCCAGATAAAAAAGTTCTCATACCAGACCTTGAGGCTGGATGCTCGCTTGCTTCTACAATTAACGCTGGGGAGTTGCAAGCCTGGAAGGCAGAGCACCCAGATGCTTTAGTTGTAAGCTATGTCAACACAACTGCAGAAGTAAAGGCATTGTCTGACTATTGCTGTACGTCCTCAAATGCAGTAAAGATTGTAAATAGCATCCCCAAAGACAGAGAAGTATTATTTCTGCCTGACCTGTTTCTTGGTTCTTACGTCGCAGAGACGACCAAGAGAAAGAACATGTACATTTGGCCTGGTGAATGCCATGTGCATGCAGGCATCAAGGCAGAAGACATTAACAAGATGTTTGCAAGTTTCAAAAACGCTGACTTTCTAGTTCATCCAGAATGTAGTTGCACTTCTTCAGTAATATATCACATATCAAAGGGCGACTTGGCAATGAATAGTCACATACTTTCAACTGAAGGCATGATGAACCATGCAAGAGCATCTAGTGCAAAGCAATTTCTAGTAGCTACTGAAACTGGGATTTTGTATCGTATGCAGAAGGAGAACCCTGACAAGCAGTTCATCCCTGTCAAGTCAGATGCAATGTGCAAGTATATGAAAAAGATCACTTTAGAAAAGGTTTACAATTCGCTGAGGGAAGATATCTACGAAGTAAGGGTACCAAAGCATACTGCGGATAACGCGCGGCTTGCAATTGAACGAATGCTTTCTATTTCATAATTTCAAGACTAAAATCAATTGCTTTGGATGAGTGTGTAATGTAGCCGAGTGAAATAAAGTCAGGTTTGGCTCTCGAGTAATACCTAATATTTTTTTGATTGATGCCCCCTGAGAGCTCTATTTTTACCTTGTTTCGCAGGCTCATTCTTGTTATCTCCCTTATCGTCTGTTGAGCCTCTTTTGGAGTAAAATTGTCCAGCATGACAATATCTGCCTTAGCTGCTACCACTGCTAATGCCTCTTCCTTAGTCCTTGCTTCACATTCAACCTTTACTGACGAGCCGACATTTTTCCTGGCAAGCCTGATAGCTTTTCCAAGATCAGAGACAAGAGCAAGGTGATTATCCTTTATTAGCACCATGTCATCTAGCCGCATTCTATGAGTAGCTCCCCCTCCTAAAACAACTGCCTTTTTATCAAAATAACGTAGCCCTGGTGCTGTCTTACGGGTAGCCAATATTGTAACGCCTTTTGTAAGGTCTGCCATCCGTCTTGTCTCACTCGCTATACCACTCATCCTCATAATGATATTAAGCACTGTCCTCTCTGCTTTGAGTATGGCTCTTGCACAGCCTGACACCTTCATAACCAACGTTCCCTTTACTACCTTTGAGCCATCCTTAACAAGAATCTCGCTCTTGCAGCCACAAATATCAAAAAGCATGGAGGCTTCTTCAAGGCCACAGACAATTGCAAAGGGCGACTTGCATACGATTGCTGCCTCGGCTGCAAGGCCTGCAGGAATTATGTTATCGCTTGTAATGTCGCGTGCACCAAGATCTTCCTGCAAAAAATTGGCAAGCAATTCTCGCACATTAAGAAATGTCTGCAGATCATCCATCTAAGTTACCTTAAGTGCATATTTGTTAGGATTAATAATATCAAGCGTCTTAGCAACCTGCGAATTTTCAGCATCAAAAACCAGTATGATGCCTGACCAGTCGGCGCTGAGGTCTGTTGACTTGCAGTTGGGGCAAACTTTTCCCGTTGTTATGACTTTGCACTTTCTGCATGCTTTCTCCTTTGCCATTACTTCCTGTCCCCTCCTTTTTTCTCCTTTGTAGTAGCTGATTGTTGTTGTTGTTGTTCTCCAGTAGCCTTGGCCTTCTTTATCTCATCAGCAACCCATTCTACGGCACCAAGAAAAGGCTGCCTGCAAGTTATGCCTATCTTGCCCATACCTGCTCCTTTGCCAAGGCTTACCGCAGTTATCCTTGCCCTAATCTTCGACCCTATCTTAAGCGAACGTGCAGTCTGGTTTGCTACAATGACTCCCTGCTTGACGTCGCTTTTAAGATAGTCGTCAGTGATCTGAGAGAGGTGAAGAAGAGCGTCAGTAGGTCCTATTCTTACAAACGCTCCAAAGTCAGTAATTTCGACTACTTCACCTTCAATTATTTCTTGGAGCTTAGGATAGAATGCAAGGGCCTTAAAAGTGACTTTGTGGTACGTAGCACCGTCGCCAGCGACCAGCTTGCCAATTGAACTTGGATTGGCATCTGTTATCATAACGACATATCCAACTTCGGGACTGATCATGCTTTCGTATTTTTCCTTCAGAATCTGGATAGCCGCATCATTGAGAGAGTGAGTAAGCCTGTTTGGAGGAATTCTAACAACATCGCTCATATGCACTATGGCAAACATAATCCAGGCAATCTAGATGGAAAGATCATTATGAACTTTTTGTCTTATAGAATGCTTGTTACCTTGCAGCAGGAATTTCGCACTTGACTGATGAGTCAGTGGTTTCAAAGATCGCCTCAATGCCCAGAGTGTGCTTTAGTCCCCCCTGCAGATAACCCTCAAGAAATCGTGAGCCCTTCTTACCGAGTCTGTGGCGTATGACTATGGCCATTTCGCCTC
>Ga0299914_10002413_pt1 | contig 12864 bp, 11 predicted proteins | sample RVTome_10_FD_201361 | JGI IMG/M metagenome (GOLD analysis project Ga0299914, IMG submission 201361) | Soil microbial communities from uranium-contaminated site in the Upper Colorado River Basin, Wyoming, United States - RVT153D57 (version 2) ...
CGATCTCCGGAACCGGCACCTCCCGAAGCTCCACGCTTCCCGGCTCACTTCCGTAGTTCACGACGGCCTGCATACTTTTGCCCATAAATTACCTGTATGAATAGTCGAAATTGGGGTCTGAGAAAAGGACCGCAAATTATGAACGTAGGCTAAGGTGTCGACGACAGATCGTCGTGAAGACCAGGCTATATCCCCGAGGCGATGAGCAGCTCGATGTCGCGATGCGGCATGCCGAATAGCGACGCGAGACTCTTCTTGGTGAGATGTCGTCGATACACATAGGTGCCGTTGCGGAGTCCGACGTTTCGCCAGAGGGCGTCGTTGATTGAACCGACGTCGCCGATCTGGATGAGATACGGGACCAGCACATTCGTCAACGCATAGGTCGCCGTTCGCGCGGCGTTAGACGGCATATTCGGTACGCAGTAGTGGATTACGCCATGCTTCCGGAAGATGGGCTCGGAGTGCGTCGTCGGGCGACTGGTCTCGATACATCCGCCTTGATCGATCACCGCGTCTACTATCACCGTTCCCGCGCGCATCGACCGCACCATGTCTTCCGTGACGAGCACCGGCGACCGTGCGCCATCAGACATCATCGCGCCGATGACCACGTCGGCACTCAAGACGGCCTGCCGAAGATACTGCGGAGATGCCATGGCCGTGGTTATCCGGCGGTCGAGGTAATGCTCCAGACTTCGCAGTGCAGTCAGGTCGGAATCGAGAACGATGACGTGCGCACCGTAACCCAGCGCCGTGCGGGCGGCCCATTCACCGACGACACCGGCGCCCAGTATGACAACCGTCGACGGCGGCACCCCGGAAATCCCCCCCAACATCACGCCTTTGCCCCCTTCGCTGCTCTCGAGATAGCGAGCAGCGATCTGTACCGACATCGACCCCATGATCTCGTGCATCATGCGGACGATCGGCAGCGAGCCGTCGGGGTCTCGAATAAATTCGAAGCCGATGCTCGTAATTCTGAGATCCATCAGCCGTCGAAGAAATTCCGGCGTCGTGTGGCCCAGGTGCAACGCCGATATCAAGATCTGCTTCTCCTGGAGATAGTCCATCTCGTCGCCGCTCGGCGGACCCACCTTCACGATCATCTCGCACTTGCTGTAGAGTGCCGCCGGCGAATCGATGATCTCGGCACCGAACTCTGCATATTCACTGTCTGTGAAATGCGCCTGTGCACCCGCCTGCTTCTCGACGTAGACTTCGTGGCCGTTGGCCACCAGCGCTGCGACTCCGCTTGGAGCCAGCGCAACGCGACGTTCCTCGTTAGACACTTCGGACGGCACCCCGATGCGAAGAGAGGTGTGTTTTTCCCCTAGTGGCTCCGGTTTTTCCAGAGTCATAAGGCCCGGATCGATACTCAGGCCCTGGAGCGACGGAATTTCCATGCCGCGTTCTGCTCGATAAGAGTGGCTTGGTCCTTGAAAATGGCAACTAAAATATACGCGTTACAACACTTTCCATCCCTACGTTCCTGGGACGTGCAGGTGAGATCATGCCATCAACTCACCCATGCGTGCATGAGAATGCCCGCCGCGACCGCGACGTTAAGCGATTCGGTACCCCTGCGCGTCGCCCCACCCCCGATGACGATGCGCTCGTCCAGCAGCGCCGCCACGCCCGGAGAAATTCCATGGGACTCGCTCCCCAGAACGAGCACCGACTTGCTGGCAGGTCTCCAATCGCGCACATCGGTTCCCTGCAGATCCGCCCCGTACACGCTATATCCTCCTCTTTTATATTTGGCGAGCAATGCTGGAAGGTCGTCGAGCCGGGCTCGCCTCAGATCCCACAGGGCCCCCATCGCGGCACGCACCACTTTCGGATGGTAGATGTCTACGGTGCCCGGCGCGGTCGCAACCGCATCAATCCCGAACCATGCCGCCGTCCGGATCAGGGTGCCGACGTTTCCGGGATCCTGCAATCCGTCCAGAGCGAGAATCATGCTCGCGGCGCGCAGGTCCGACGATGCATCAGCTTCAATTGCCACGACGGCCAGAATGCCCTGGCTCGTTTCGACAGCGGACAAGCCCTCGATGTCCTCATCCGAGACGACGTACACGGGGACCGTTGCGCGGTCAGTTATCTGGCGGATGTCGGGCGTGGTTGCGACGGAATCCGCGACGACGATGTCTTTCAGTGGCGCCGCCGCGTCCAGTGCGGCTTCCACCGAGCGTTTTCCCTCCACCAGCATCTCCGCCAGCTCATCCCGATACTTTTTCTGCCTCAGCGATGTAATTTCCTTCCTTCGGCGATTCGTAAGATGATCCGGCATCAGTTTCTCCAGTCTCGTGTGCCTGACGGCGGCGAATCCAGTAGAGCCGTCAAAGAGGTCAACGTACAATTAATCGGATCTACCGTATCATCCATCCGAACCGCCGACCTCGAATGCCCGTAAGCAGGTCAGACGTCAAAATCGGAATTCATCTACATGCCGTATAAACGCAGCGTCTACGACCGGGCCATCTATCAGGAGCCCGCTCCCATCATAGATAGGGAGAGCCCGTTCCGTTCCATGATGGAGCGGTTCGACATCGCCGCCGAGATTCTGGAGCTCGACCCCGGATTCTACGAGTATCTCCTCTCCCCCGCCCGGATTTACATCACCGCCGTCCCCGTCATCATGGACAGCGGGCGCATCAAGGTGTTCGAAGGCATGCGCGTCATCCACAATGAGATTCTCGGACCGTCGAAGGGCGGCCTTCGCTTCGCGCCGGATGTTACGCTCGATGAGGTGAAGGCGCTGGCCGCCTGGATGACCTGGAAATGTGCCGTCGTCAACGTGCCGTTTGGTGGAGCCAAGGGCGGCGTCGTCTGCAATCCGCGAGAAATGAGTCCGGGAGAGCTGGAACGGCTCACGCGACGGTATACCGCCAATATGATCGACGTCTTCGGTCCGGATCGCGATATTCCGGCACCCGACATGAATACGAACGAGCAGATCATGGCGTGGATACTCGACACGTATTCGATGCATGCGAGGCGAACCGAAAACGCCGTCGTAACGGGTAAGCCTCTCATGTTGGGTGGATCGCACGGCCGCAAAGAGGCCACCGGCCGCGGCGTCATGACCGTTACGCTCGCCGCCATGGATCGCATCGGAATACGTCCGGGCGAGTGTACGGTCGCCGTGCAGGGTTTCGGCAATGTCGGATCCACAGCCGCCCGGCTGCTTCAAGAGCAGGGATGTAAGATCGTCGCCGTCAGTGATGTGACGGGAGGGTATCGGAATGCGAACGGTCTGGACATCCAGATGATGATAGATTACGCGGCAGCAAACAAGAATTCGCTGGAGGGCTACAGGGAGGCCGAGCGGATCTCCAATGACGAGCTGCTCACGCTCGATGTCGACGTTCTGGTACCGGCGGCGAAGGAGGATCAGATCAATGAGCGGATCGCCGAGAACGTAAAGGCCAGGATCATCGCGGAAGGAGCCAACGGTCCGACGACCCCCGACGCCGACGACATACTCAACGAAAAAGGAGTCATCGTAATTCCGGATATTCTGGCAAACGCCGGCGGCGTCACCGTTTCCTATTTCGAGTGGGTTCAAAATCGACAGGGCTATTTTTGGACGCTCGACCGTGTAAACCGCCGTTGCGACCGTATCATGCGTACCGCTTTCGACAATGTCTTTGAGGCCGGCCAGAAATACAGTGTCTCGATGCGAATCGGGGCCTACGTGCTCGCCATCGATAAAGTCGCAAGTGCACTCCGCATGCGCGGCATCTATGCATAGTTTCGCGGTGCGCAGGTTTCTCATCGCAGTTGCCGGATTCACCCTCTGCATCGGCAGCGAAGCAGCCCTCGCCCAAGACACAAACCTCGCCGTTTACCAGCGCCTGGCGCAGGAATGCCTGGCAGAGCTGCCTGCCGACATCGACTCGCTGGCGCTCGAAGCGCCGGCCGAGATGCCGTATCTCCGATCGGCTCTGATCGAGACCTGGAAATCGGCGGGCTACGAGGTGTACGACGTCGGCGACGCTCCTCCACAGGCTGCGACACTTCCGCGGCTGGCATTCTCGATCGAGGATGCGCACGTTACCTATGCCGTTTCCGGCCGGCGGCGCTTGAGTCGTGACGTGACGCTTGCACTGCAGTACTCGTTTATGGACGTCGACGGCCGGATTATCCTGGACGAGCGTTGTTCGCGATCCGCAGACGACGTCATCGATCGTGCGACACGCGCGCGCCTCGAAAATCAAGTCTATGCCGAAACGGTCGGGGACGAGCCGCGTGCCGGATGGATCCGACGCTACGTCGAACCCTCCGTACTCGCAGCGGCAACGGCTCTAGGGGTGTACCTTTTCTTTACTCTCCGGAGCCAGAGCGCCGACGACTGATGCCGCTCCGCGCACGCGTTATCATAACCACGTTCGTCATCGCGGCCATCTCCGGATGCGCAACACCCATTGCTCCATCCGGCGGTCCTCCAGACGAGACGCCACCCGAAATCCTGGAGACGACGCCCCCGGGCGGTGCCGTGAACGTCGACACGGAATCCATCCGGATCACATTTTCTGAATACGTGGAAGAATCATCCCTCCCGCAGGCCCTCTCAATCTCTCCGGGCTTCGACCAGCCCCTCGAGTACTCGTGGAGCAGACGCGGCGTCGTCGTGCGATTCCCGCAACCGCTTCGCGAGAACACAACGTACGTTTTGACGATCGACACAAACCTCCGCGATGCGCACGGCGTGGCGTTGAGCTCCCCGATTGTGATGGCGTTTTCGACCGGACCAACTATCAGTAGCGGAGTGCTGTCCGGCCGTGTCGCAGACTGGCGGTCCGGTGATCCCGTCGCCGCCGTGGACGTCCTCGCTTACGCCGTCCCGGACAGCGTCGCCCCCGACTCGCTTCCCGCCCGCCCCGCCTACCGTACGCAAACCGACACGGAGGGCACCTTTAACTTCGATTTTTTGACCGAGCAGTACTATTACGTCGCCGTACTCGAGGATGAGAATCGCAATCTGCGGCCGGATCCACTTGAGGCCTTTGCACCCCCACCGTATCCCGCGCTGTTCGCCGATTCCACGGCTGATCCTCCTGAGACTCCATGGGTTCTTGCGCGAATCGATACGACCGCGCCGGCTCCGCTGCGAGCGGAATCCCATTCGCGATCCAGACACGTGCTGCGATTCTCTGAACCCGTCCGCTTTGCCGATCGCGACCCGTCCGTCTGGACGCTCGCCGACTCGACCTCCCACGAGCGGGTTGAGATACGGGAGCTTTACTTGCAGCTCGCCGATCCGCGCCAGGTTTTCTTCACGACCGATGACCTTCGTGACGGGCGCTACGAGGTGTATCCGGCCGCGATCCTCGATTCCAGTGGTAACGCCGTCGTGGCATCCTTGGGCTATTTTTCACCCGCCGACCGCCCCGATACGCTGCAAACCCGATTTCTGGAATTCTTTCCGGAAGGCGCGGCGGCGGGCGAGACGATTATTTTGCCTCGAAATGTCGAACCCGGGATTCGATTCAACACCCCGATAGACGCCGCGCTTTTCGGCGAGGCAGTCTCGGTTGTCGACTCCGTCGGCGCGCCTCAAAGCTACATCGGAGTGACTGAGAACGGAACCGATTATGAAATTCTGACTGAGCCTCGCCTTCAACCCGGATTTATGATCTCTATAGCCGTGGACGCATCTGAATTCGCTGGACCGGATACCGTTTTGAGCCAGGCCTTCCAACGCATCTCGTTGGACGATACGGGGGAGATCAGCGGCGTAATAGAATTCAACGGCACTGATGGACCGCCCATTCGCGTACATGCAATTCCCACCGCGGATACTCTGGGAAACGTTCCCACGTATGAGACCACGGCCGGAGCCGGCGGATCGTTCGTATTTCAGGGTCTTCCTGCCGGGTCATACCGCCTCCGAGCTTTTGCCGACGAGAATTCCAACGGAGTATGGGACCCGGGTCTGTTGATGCCGTACACACCAGGAGAACATATTATTTGGCCGGCAGAGCCGGTTCGCGTGCGAGCCCGATGGGAGACGGCCCTGCCGGACACGCTGCAAATCTCAACAGCCAGATGATGAATCGGGAGAAGCACCACGCGGCGGATCATCACAAATCGGCTGTCGGACGATCAGCCATCAAGTCGATGCAGCCGGTCCTCACTGCCGGCGCGATGCGTGAGGCCGATCGCTTCACGATCGAGGATTTCGGCATTGCCGGACGAACGCTGATGGAGACAGCCGGCCGCGAGGCGGCCGCAATCATCGAACGACACTTCGGTCCGGCTGCCGATCTCATCGTCACCATCTGCTGCGGAAATGGAAATAACGGCGGGGACGGATTCGTCGCCGCCAGATATCTTCATCAGCACGGCGCGCACGTTCACGTTTTCACACTGGGCGACATCGATTCCATGAGCGCCGATGCGGCTGCTAATTTCCGCCTGCTTCAGCGGCTCGTGGAACACGACGGCGGGAGTCGCCTTCACCTCGTGCGGTTCGGAACCGAACCCGAACGTGCAACCCTCCCGACATCTGCGATTTATGTCGATGCGCTCCTCGGTACAGGCGTGGCGAGTGAGCTTCGCGACCCGATTCTCAGCATCATCAGGCGCCTCAATGAACGGTCCGGCGGGAAAGTCGCCATCGACATACCGACGGGTCTTCACACCGACACCGGCATCGAGCTCGGTGCGGCATTCCGCGCCCAACTTACCATCACCATTGGAGCCCGAAAGGCGGGGCTGTGCCTCAACCTCGGGCCGTCGCTGGCCGGCGAGATCGAAACAGTCGACATCGGCATTCCGACACATGTGTTGTGGGAGCCGGCCGCCACGGGTACTGACGGCTGCGCCTTGCTCTCCACCGACGAAAGCGTGGCCGCCCTACTGCCTGGACGGTCCCCGGACGCCAACAAGTATTCGGCCGGATACGCATTCGTCGTCGCGGGATCCGTGGGAATGACCGGCGCACCGGTGATGGCCGCCACCGCCGCAGCGCGCTCCGGCGCGGGTTACGTCTCCTGTGCGTGCGACGATCGAATTCAGGAAGTGCTGTCTGTAAAGCTGACGGAAATTACGACGATCGGACTCCCGTCGTCTCCGGGCGGCATCGATCCCGACGCCGCGATGTCGGCCATGTCGGACCGGCTCAGCAAAGCGGATGCAGCGCTGATCGGCTGCGGCCTCGGTCGCGAAACGTCCACATCAACGTTCATCCGGCGCTTTCTCGAAACGGTCGACCTCCCCCTCGTCGTCGATGCAGACGGTATAAATGCGCTCGAGGGCCATACCGATCTCCTCAGGAAGCGATCCGGCGGGCGATGGATTCTCACTCCTCATCTCGGTGAGTTCAAGCGCCTCGCTGGTGGCGCGCTTGAGCGATCCGGCATCCAAGCCGACGACCGCATCCGCCTAACCCAATTTTTTGCACGGGAGTGGAACTGCATTCTCGTTCTCAAAGGGATGCCGAGCGTAATCGCCGCGCCGGACGGCCGGGCCTGGATACACCCTACCGGGAACACCGGGCTCGCTACGGCAGGCTCCGGCGACGTTCTCGCCGGGATGTGCGTCGGTCTGATGGCGCAGGGACTTGAGCCTGTCGCGGCGGCGATTGCGGGCCTCCATCTCGGCGGCGCATGCGCGGAACGCTATGCGGTGGACCGTGATTCCAGGACGCTGCAGGCTACCGATCTCCTCAATCACCTGCCGTCCGTCCTCAAGGAGCGATTCTCAACGACGTAAGACGATGACGCACTCGATACGGCAGCCGCAAAACCGTCCCTGGATTCTCGTGGCTGCTGTTGGATGGACGCTCTTGATCCTGGCCCTCTGCACGGTACCCGGTAAGGACCTCCCGGAAATCAACATAATCAGCATAGATAAGATCGGGCACTTCGGTATCTTCGCCGTTTTCGGCTGGTTGTGGATGCGCGCTTACACACTTTCCGATCTTGCCAGGCGATCCAGGTACGTTCTCGTCGGCGGTCTGGCTTATGCCGTCCTAACCGAGATCTACCAGGGCATTATGCCATTCGGACGTGAAGCGGACCTGTGGGATGCCGCGGCCAACGCGGCCGGCCTACTGGCCGGCGTGGGAGTCTACTGGGGCCTAGCCGCCTCTAGTAATTCACGGAACCGCACCCCATGACAACGGTTCAGCAATTCATCATTTCTTCTGCATGTGATTTTTTCGTATCTTTCAGTTTAGATCCAGTTGGAGCATCCTCGAAACCCGCAGACCCACCCCTACCATGGCCCTACGCAAGCAAGACAAGGTTGACCTCCGCAATAAGTACCCGATCTACATCGAGATCGGCCTCATAGCCACGCTGGCGCTCCTGATTGTGGCTTTCCGCGTCGACTGGAGTCCCGGCAACGACTTCGAAATCGTGATGTCGGAGCAGGAACAGATCAAAATGGAGGAGATCAGGCAGACAACTCAGATCGAGCAGCCGCCTCCACCACCAAAACCGCCGGTGCCCGTTGAGGTCCCGAACGATGAAGTGCTGGAAGATGACGAGCTCGACCTGGATGCCTCGCTCGACCTGGATGAGCCGATCGCAAGTACTCCTCCACCTCCTCCTGCGCCGGAAGAGGAGGAAGCAGAGCCTGAAATTTTCGTGATCGTCGAGCAGATGCCCGAGCTGATCGGTGGCCTTGCCGCCATTCAGAAGCAGATCAAGTACCCTGAAATCGCCAAAAAGGCCGGCGTTGAGGGTCGCGTTATAGTCCAGTTCATCGTCGACGAACAAGGCAGCGTTGTCGATCCTCACGTCGTGCGCGGCATTGGAGCCGGATGCGATGAAGAGGCCGTCCGCGCCGTCCAGCAGGCGAAGTTCGAGCCCGGCAAGCAGCGTGGAAAGGCTGTAAAAGTAAAGATGTCGCTGCCCATCACCTTCAAGCTGAGGTAATTCGAACCCCCGCTGACAGGCGTGACATTCGCACATTGGAAAAGGGGATGGGCGCATGGCTCTCATCCCCTTCTTTTGTTCATTCGTTGATTCGTACCTGGCCGAACGAACGCCTAACGCGCCAGCTCGCGTACGCTCCCGTCATTCCCGCCCACGAGAACCGTCGTTGCCAGACCGACAAAGAGGCCGTGATCGAGCACCCCCGGGATCATTTTGATCTGGCGGTCAAGGTCAGCCGCGTCACCAATGGAGTCGAAGCGGCAGTCGATGATCCAGAAGCCCTGATCCGTCACCACCGGACCGTCCTTCATTCGTCCCAGACGCAACTCCGGCTCTCCACCGATCCTACGCAACGTCATTTCAACGGGATGATGCGCCATGGGTAGGATTTCGATCGGCACGGGAAAGATCGAACCAAGTCGGTCTACCAACTTCGATTCATCGACCAGTACGACGAACTCGATCGCGAGAGAAGCGACGATTTTCTCACGGGTATGTGCGCCGCCGCGCCCTTTGATGAGGTTAAGCATCGGGTCGACCTCGTCCGCGCCATCGAGAGCGATGTCGAGGGAGTCGATCTCGGCGAGCGAAACGAGAGGAATGCCCACCGCTCTTGCCTGAATCTCTGCTGCGTAGGATGTCGCCGAGCCGGCGATCTCCAGGTTCTCTTCGCGAATTCGTCGTCCTAGCTCGATAAGGGCGTACGATGTGGTGGATCCGGTTCCCAGGCCCACGGTCATCCCGTCCTGAACGAAAGAGGCCGCCTTCACACCGGCGGCCCGCTTGGCAGCATCCCTATCAGACATCGTCGAGTCGACCGAGACAGCTGAGAATTTCTAGTTCCATTACGATCACCGCTCCACCAACCGCTTCTCCAATCGAATGCGCCAATCTTTATATGTCTTGTTGAAGTCCGCTTTCACAACACGGAACCCTTCCTCGAGGCCCATGATCGTCATGCCGGCACCGAGATTCGGAAAAGTATCGTAGGCAAACCGGATGTAGCCTCGTTCGCGTGCCCGGTCCATCATCTCGTTGAGCATTTTGAGCGCCACCCCCTGCCGCCGATATTCCGGCAGGACGCCTCCCTTTGCGCTGTAGTAAACGAACCGGTTCTCACGGTATCCAATCTTGAATCCCACCGCCTCGTCGTCTACGATCGCGAGAAGCATGATCAGATCCTCCTTTTCAAACGTATTGATGATTCGCTCTTCATTGAAAATCTCGACGTTCAGCCGCCGGATAATGTCGAGGGACGTCCGATCAACCTCGATTATCTGGGCATGCCCGGCTGGTGAGGCTGCCAATTCGTCCGGCGAACTATGTGGCGCACGTTGATTCATGGCTGGCGCTGGACGACATACATCTGAAAGAGACCATCAAAACGGAAGACCGTCGTCCTGATCCTCGTCTGACACGGCTATTTCGTTGGGTTCCGACTCCCAATCCGCCGCGTAATACGCCGGATCTTCGTGTGCGGGAAGCTGCATGTCGTTGGTTGATTCTGTGATCTCCAACGCTGCGTCGCCACTTGATCCTTCAGGAAGGAGCTTCGTTTCGGATTCTTCAACCAGCTGCATCTCCTCTAGCAGATACTCCGGTACGCCGGAAATAAACCGGCTCGGATCGGACAGGTACTGGCCCTGAAAGCGCCGATACTGCAAAATAGGATAGGAGATGAACAGATTCTCCTCTGCCCGTGTGACAGCCACATAAAGAAGCCGCAGCTCCTCATCGAGGCCGTCCTGATCCTTGAGCGAATACGCCGACGGCAATACGCCTTCTAAGGCATGTAGAATGAAGACGGTGTGGAACTCCAGGCCCTTCGCCGAATGGATGGTCGAAAGCACGAGCGGCGCCTCGTCCTCCTCCATGGGATCCGCATCGAGCGCCGTTAACTCGATCGGATCGAGTGCGATGGATGAGAGGAATTCACCCCGTGCCGTGAAGTTGCCGGCAAGTGAGACAAAGTGCTCGAGGTCTTGAAGTCGCTTGGGATAGTCCTCATAATAAGCCCGTTTCAGGATCGGCTCATAATATGACATGATGGCCTCTACCTGCTCCACCAGCGCCATCGAGCCGCCTCGGATGCGACGCATGACATCGAACAGCTTCGTGATTTCGTCGAGATAGCGGGGCGAGAATGGTCGATCTGTCACCAGAAACGGATCGTCGGCGTCCGACGTCGTGATCCATTCAATCAGCTCCTGCGCCGTCTTCGGACCGACACCCTCCAGCAGTTGAAGGATTCGATTCCACGAGACGGCATCCATTGGATTCTCGGCCACCTTGAGGTGCGACGCCATGTCTTTGATGTGGGCCGCCTCGCTCAGCTTCAAGCCGCCGTATTTGACAAAGGGGATGTTGTAGCGGTTCAGCTCCGTCTCGAGAACGAATGAGTTGAAGCTGCTCCTGAAGAGCACGGCCATCCGGTTCAAGGGGATCCCCTGCTCCCGGAGGTGAAGCACCATCTGACAGACGAAACGACCTTCGTAGCGGTCGTCGGGAGCAGCAACAACTGCCGGCCGCTCGCCGATCGTCAGATCGCTAAAGAGGTGCTTGTCGTACTTGCGGACGGCGTTCTCAATCAAATGGTTGGCCAGATCGAGGATCGGCTGCGTCGAACGGTAATTCTTCTCGAGCTTCAGTATTCTCGCCCCCGCAAACGCCTGCGGAAATTCGAAAATGTTTCGGAAGTCCGCCCCGCGGAATCGGTAGATGCTCTGTGCGTCGTCGCCCACCACCATCACATTGCCGTGAACCTTCGTGAAAAGCTTCACGAGCTCTGCCTGCAGGTGATTGGTGTCCTGATATTCATCAACGAGAATGTGACGATAACCCGCGCTAACTTGATTTCGCACCACGTCATCCCCCGCTAGAAGTTCGCGGGTGTGGAGCAGCAGGTCGTCGTAATCCATCAAAGCGTGCTGCCGCTTATAGCCCGCGACGCTCTGCCTCAGATCTTGCAATTCCCCGGAAAATTCGACGAATTGGGGATAGGATGCCTCCAGGACTTCCTCGAGCGTTTGCCCACGATTCGTGCACGCTGAAAACATCGAATAAAGAGCCTTCTTGCGCGGAAATCGCTTGTCTGTCCGATGATAGCCCCGGTCAGTCCGCAGGACGTCGATCACGTCAGCCGCATCCGCTGCATCAAGAATGTTAAAGTTATTCGGAAAGCCGACTCTACGCGCGTGGCGCCGCAAAATGCCCAGACAGAAGGAGTGGAACGTGCCGCCGGCGACACGATTACAGCGGCCGTCAAGCAACGTCGATGCGCGCACAAGCATCTCGCGCGCAGAACGCCGGGTAAATGTTAGCAACGCGATCTGCTCAGGATCCACCCCTCGCTCGACGAGATACGCGACGCGATAGATAAGCGTGCGGGTCTTGCCTGTCCCAGCACCGGCCACGACGAGAATCGGTCCTCCCGGCGCCGTCACGGCAGCGTACTGCTGTTCATTGAGTTCGCCGGCATAATCGATCGACAGCCGATCGTCCTCCGCGCGGTTATTCGATTTCAGTACGAATCGGCGGGCCACAGTTGCTCCCGGGTGTTGCTGGAAACGAATGGAACGAAATCCGAAGAAGACGCCGGAGCGACGTTATCGGCCGGCAATCTTCGAAGAGGGAACTACTACACGATACGCAATCGATCGATCCGAAGAAACGTAGGCCAGGGCGTCTTCCAACACGTTGTTTTACCGAAAGATGCGGCGACATTGAAACCGGTGAGGACTTTGGGGATACGAATGCGCGGCCAGATTCGCAAACTGGTTTGCAAGCTTGATTCTTCATAGATTGGTCACGCAGTTTTAGGGGCCCTCGGCAGGATTCGGGCACGCGATTTCCGGTGTGGTTCGCCGCTTCGAGCTGCACGTGTTCCGGGGGCGTCAGCTCCGTTCGGCACTTCACTCAGGCAGATAGTCAATGGGAAAAGTTATATCGGTCGCGAACCAGAAAGGCGGTGTTG
>Ga0299914_10002414_pt1 | contig 12864 bp, 7 predicted proteins | sample RVTome_10_FD_201361 | JGI IMG/M metagenome (GOLD analysis project Ga0299914, IMG submission 201361) | Soil microbial communities from uranium-contaminated site in the Upper Colorado River Basin, Wyoming, United States - RVT153D57 (version 2) ...
CGACCATATCGACCAGTTCTTCGATCCAGGCAACTTCATGGTGAATTCCGTGACTCTCGGTCGCAGCTCCGACGACACGAACTTCTTTGCATCGTTCGGCAATCATCAGATCGGTGGTGTCGTGCTGGATCATGGCGGCTACGATCGCAATGACCTGCGGCTGAATCTCGACCATCGGATCGGCGCGAACGTGCAGTTTGGCTTCAGCGGCTATCACATGCGTTCCGAACGGGACGAGCTGCCGGGCTCAACCTTTTTCGAGCTCGTGCAGCAGGCGCCGGACATCGATCTGCTGCAAGAGGACGACGACGGCACGGCATATATCTTCGAGCCCGATCCGGACGGCGTGACTCCCAATCCGCTGTACGAGCTCGTAACCACGCGTAACGATGAGGCGCGTGTCCGCACGCTCGCGAGCACGGACCTGCGCTGGTCGCCGACTGGCTGGCTCAGCCTCGATGGCAATCTGAGCTACGATCGCTCGGACCGCCTCACCAGTTTCTATTTTCCGCGCGGCCGCAAGACCAACATCTCATCATGGCAGACGGGTGTCGTCGATCGTGGCAACGGTCTCACAACTGCGCTCAATGGCTCGCTGAGCGCCCAGCTACGGGGGTCGTGGAACGATCTGTCCTCGCGCCTGACGCTCCGTGCGCTGATGGAAAACGAGGACTATGAGTTCTTCTCGTCCCGCATTACCGGCCTGTCCGTCGAGGGCGTGCCCGATCTGAATGCAGGCACCGTCCCGTCGGTGTCCGGGTCGACCCAGGAGATCTCCGCGCAGGGCTATTTTGCGGCCGCAAACGTGGATTACCGCGGCCGCTATATCGTGGATGCCCTCGTCCGCCGTGACGGCAGCTCATTGTTCGGTCCGGAGGAGCGGTGGCACACATACTATCGCGCGAGCGGCGCGTGGCGCGTAGCCGAGGAGCCGTGGTGGACGGTGGACGCCGTGGATGAGCTGAAGCTGCGGTACTCGATCGGCACAGCGGGCGGACGCCCGAGCTATGGCGATCGCTTCGAGACGTACTCGTTCACCGATGGCGGCGGCCTGGAGAAAGGTACGCTCGGCAACCGGTTCCTCAAGCCGGAGCTCAGCACGGAGCAGGAAATCGGTGTGGACGCGATCATCCGCAACCGCGTATCCGTGCAGCTGTCGCATGCGCGGACGAAATCGGAGGATCAGCTCGTGCTCGTGCCGCTGCCGGCGGGATTCGGATTCTCGAGCCAGTGGCAGAACGCCGGCACGGTCGAGGGCCGCACGTGGGAAGCGACCATCGAGGCGACCGCCATTGAGCAGAATAATTTCCGCTGGACACTCGGCTTCGTTGCGGACCGGTCCCGTCACGAGATCACGGAGTTCAACCGCCGCTGCTTCCGCACCGGCGCGGAGAGCGCGTTCTTCCGGTGCGCAGGGGAAACGCTCGGCACCATGTATGGCACGCGCTTCATCACGAGCGCAGCGGAGCTTCCTGAAGGAGCACCAGCCGATCAGTTCCAGGTCAACGACGATGGGCTGCTGGTGTGGGTGGGAGCGGGCGGCGACTGGCGGAATCAGCAGTGGGGTACCAGCTCGACCGACCTCGACGCCACATACGACTGGGGTATCCCTATCCTCCAGACGGAGGAGTCGGGCGTGTCGAGTGTCGTTCGCATCGGCGACACGAACCCGGATTTCAACTGGGGCCTGTCGTCGAACCTGCAGTGGCGCCACTTCACGCTTTACGGGCTGCTCGGTGCACAGGTTGGCGGCGACATCTACAACCGCACGAACCAGCGGATGTACCAGTACTTCCGGAGCGGTGACACCGATCAGGCCGGACGGCCCGACGAGCTGAAGAAGACCACCGAGTACTATTCGCAGCTGTACGCCGCAAACCTGATCAACGAGTGGTTCGTGGAGGATGCCAGCTTCGTGAAGCTGCGCGAGCTCTCGCTCCGCTTCCGCGTTCCGCAGGGTACGATCGAACGCTTCTCCAGAGGCAGTGTGGACGGTCTTACCATCTTTGCGATCGCCAGGAACCTGTTCACATGGTCGGACTACAAGGGTTACGATCCGGAGGCCGGAACGCCCCTTTCACGGATGGACGATTTCGTTTATCCCCAGTTCCGCACGCTGACCGCCGGCCTCGAGATCCGGTTTTAGGAGGGAATGGAAATATGCGAATCATTATGACAGCGGTAGCGTCGGCCGTGCTGCTCGCCGGCTGCAACGACCTGGATGTGACGAACCCGAACGAGCCGGACCGTGATCGCGTCCTGTCGAGTCCACAGGATGTGCAGGCGCTTATTTCGACCTCCTTCCAGGCGTACTTCGACAATGCGCAGCAGACGAACCCGGGCCTGCCGACCGCCGCGATGGCGGACAACATTACGGGCGGCTTCTTCGACTTCGGCGTGTTTGATGTTTCGACCGAGCCGCGCTCGATATACGATGCCAGCCCGCTCAACACGCGCGGGTTCGTCGGGCGTGCACCGTGGAGCCGTCTCTACCCGGTGATATCGAACATCAATGACGCACTTGCCGCGATCGACGGCGGCCTGTCCATCACCACCGGGGCCGGCGGTGCCGATGAGACCCCGCGCGCCCTCGCGTTCGGCAAGTTCGTACAGGGCATTTCGCTCGGCTATCTGGCGCTGTACTACGACCAGGCCCTCATCGTCACGGAGGACACGGACCTGGAGCAGATGGACCCGACCGACTTCCAGCCGTTTGCAGTGGTACTCGACACCGCGCTGGCCATACTCGACGAAGCGATCGCGATCGCGAACGCCAACGATTTCACGATCCCTCCGTCGGTCGACTGGGTCAACGGGGTCACCCTCACCAATGATGATCTGATCCGCGTCATCAACTCGTACGCTGCCCGTCTTATTGCATACTCGCCGCGTACGTGGGACGAGCGCGCTGACGTGGACTGGAACGAGGTGATCAGTCGCATCGACGCAGGCATCACGGAGGACTTCGCGCCGGACGGTCTGCTCGATGTGTGGGAAAGCAACATGCGGCGGCTGTATACGCGCGTGCGCGCCCGCCCAGGCGACCACGTGCGCCCGGACTACATCGCGCTCGGTCCTGCCGACACGTCCGGTGCGTTCCAGACATGGTTCAACACGCCGTCCGCGAACCGGATGCCGTTCCAGATCAGCACGCCCGACCGGCGCATTCACGGCGCGGCCGGGCCGGACGAGGAAGGCCTGTATGTCGGCTACGACCTGAACACGATCTGGGCGGAGGATCGCGGCACCTACCGCTGGTCCTACTATTACTTCCATCGCGATGGCACGGGCGACACGTGGAACACGGGCCCGCAGGTGACGATGAGCCGGACCGAGATGGACCTGCTCAAGGCGGAGGCTCTGATCCGACTGAACCGTGAAGCAGAGGCCGTGCCTCTGATCAACGCAACGCGCGTACAGAACGGTCAGTTGCCGCCCGTCACGGTCGACGGTCCGCCGGATGATGCGGAGTGCGTACCGCGCAAAGTCACAGGCGAGTGCGGCAGTCTCTGGGACGCGCTCATGCATGAACGTAACCTCGAGAACATGGGGATCGAGGGAACCATCATGTGGTGGGACTTCCGTGGGCTGGGCCGCCTCATGGAAGGCACGGTTCTGCATTTCCCGGTGAGCGGTATCGAGATCGAGAATCTCGGCCTGCCGCTCTACACATTCGGCGGCGTGGGCGGCCAGGGAGCCGCGCCGGCGCCCCAGTATCACCGCTGCCCCACGAGTCTGTCACGCTGCTGAGCGCGGGTGCGCCCAGCCCTTGTACAAAGCCCCTCCAGACGCCAGTCTGGAGGGGCTCTTTTGCATTTACAGCTTCCGGAGACCCGTTCATGCGACGACGTGCCCTTCACTCTATGCTGCTGGCATTCTGCGTGGCGCCGGCAGTTCCCGCCGGTGCGCAGCAATATGATGTGCTGATCCGCGGCGGCCGCGTACTCGATGGCACGGGCAATCCCTGGTATTACGCGGATGTCGCGATATCCGGCGACCGCATCGCGGCGGTCGGCCACCTGGCCGGCGCGAATGCAGCTCGCGTGATCGATGCGAACGGCATGTATGTAGCCCCTGGATTCATTGATGCTCACTCACATGCCGGTGGTGGACTCGCGCAGGAGGCGCTCAGCGCGGCGCGTCCGCTGCTGGCGCAGGGCATCACCACCGTGTTCGTGAATCCGGATGGAGGCGGTCCGATCGATATGGTGCGTCAGCGCGTGGATCTGCTCGCGCATGGGATAGGCGTCAATGTCGCTCAGATGGTGCCGCACGGCTCGGTGCGCGGCGCGGTGCTCGGGTCTGCTGACCGCGCACCGACCGACGCAGAGCTGGCGCGCATGAAGACGCTCGTGCGCGATGGCATGGTCGCCGGCGCATTCGGCCTGTCGAGCGGGCCATACTATGCACCGGGCAGTTTTGCGAAGACAGACGAGCTCGTGGAGCTGGCACGTATAGCAGCGGAGTACGACGGCGTTTACACCAGCCACATCCGCGATGAGGCGGACTACACGATCGGTGTCGTTGCCGCGGTCGATGAAGTGATTCAGATCGCGCGTGAGGCCGAGCTTCCCGGTATCGTCACACACATCAAGGCGCTCGGACCACGCGTCTGGGGATTCGCAGGCGCGCTCGTGAGACGGATCGAACGTGCACGCGAGGGAGGCATCGAGGTCTACGCCGACCAGTACCCGTACGAGGCGTCGTCCACCAGCCTGGCCGCTGCACTGCTTCCTCGCTGGTCCCAGGCCGGCGGCGGAGATTCGCTCCGCGCCCGCCTGGCGGACGCAGCTACCCGCGCCCGCATCCGCACCGAGATGGTCGACAATCTCGATCGCCGCGGCGGCGCCGATCGCATCCAGTTCGCATCATGGGTGGACAGCTCGGTTGAAGGCTCCACGCTGGCAGCGTACGCGGAGCAGCTCGGTGTCGAACCCGTCGATGCGGCAATCTCCATGATCCAACGCAGCAGTCCGGGCATCGTGTCGTTCAATATGGACGATGATGATATCGAGCTGCTCATGCGTCAGCCGTGGACGATGACATCGTCCGACGGCACGCTCGTTGACATGGGGAGCGGTGTGCCGCACCCCCGTGCCTATGGCACATTTCCACGCAAGCTGCGTGTCTATGTCGTGGAGCGTAACGTGGTCGGCCTGGAACAGGCGATCCGCTCGATGACGTCGCTGCCGGCCACTGTGATGAACGTTCGCGATCGCGGAGTGATGCGTGCGGGTTCGTTCGCGGACATTGTCGTGTTCGACCTGGCACGTGTGCGTGATACCGCCACATACCAGGAACCGCATCAGCTGGCGGAAGGCATGGCGCACGTCATCGTCAACGGCCGCCTTGCAATCGACGGCGGCACGTTCGGCCCGGCCCTTCACGGCCGCGTATTGTCACGCAGGGACTGACCGGTCAGTTACGCACTGACGAAAGCAGGCCACCATAGTGGGCCGCGAAATACGCATCGATGACAGACACTAATGCGGTTGCGAAGCCTGCGCGACTCGCACCCGTGTCACGGACGCCCTGCATGTTGGCCTCGATCTGCACTCCATCGATCGGGCCGCCGTTCCGTGAACCGTGGCGCTGCGTGTTGTAGCCGCCGGTGAAGTACGGGTCGCCATCCGGATGTGGCTGACTCGCGCTCGGGACCGCCGGATAGCCGTGCAGCTCGAACAGTGTGCCAAGGCTGTGTGAGCCGCGCAGCAACTCCACGTGCGTCGCGCTGCCTGTTTCCGCGAGTGTGCGGATTGAGCTTCGCTGCGTCAGAACTCCACTGTTGAGCGTGGCGCCGTCGCTCGCGAGTTGCGTGGCCGACAGCAGGTACCCCAGTTCCAGCCGCTGGATCGTGTGCCCGTGGCCGTGCAGATCGATGTACAGGCCGCGACCGAACTGCTCAATTACGTGCTGGCGTGCTGCCTCGATGAATCCGTGGTACTCGAGCCACGCACGCTCAGCCGCTGCATTGCCTTCTGCTGCTTCCCCGATCTCACGGTTTGCATCGAGCTTGCGACGGTGCAGCTCCACCACGATGACATGCGGAGCATTGCCCGTCTCTGCTTCGAATGCCGCGCGCAGTTCGTGCGCGAGCACATCCGTTTCTGCGTCACGTACCGTCGTGATGCCTGGTCCGCTGCGGTCCGGTATGGTTTCCGGCGTCTGCGTGCCGCCATGAGGCGCGCTGATGATTAGAGGCAGGTTGCCCGCAACGAACCGCACGTGCGAGTTCGCGCCCGTATACGTCGTCCCTGCGGACAGCGGCTCCGCCGTTGCCGAGAATGTGGTCGAGAATCCCGCTCCCACAACACTCAACGTCTGCTCGGTGCCGGGCACGGGTCCCAGGTACCATGTCGTCGCTGCACTGCCGCTGGCGTCAGTGGTGGTGGATGCATTCACTACCCACCCGTCGCCCGCCGTCACGGCGAATGTCACCGCGACGTTCGGCACGCCGACACCAGAGGCATCGATGATCCGGACGGTCGGCCGTTCGTCAGTGCTCATCGCGACGACGGCTGACTGCTGTTGTCCGCTCTCGATTATCAGAGCCGCGGGCGTCCGCCCGGTCGGTGCGCTGGGCGAATCGCCGGCGCACGCGACCAGCGACGACACAAGGATTGCCGCGGCAAAGCGAATGATGTGTATGCGCTGAACGCGTTGCATCGTGCGAAGGATGCGACCATTCTTCGAAACCAGAACGTGGACCCGGTGAGCGGTGCGCAGGCAAGCCGTGGCTACACTGACACTGCAGCGGAGACAGGCCTGATCATTCACCCGGTGCATCCTGGCGCAGCAGCCGGGCTTCCACCAACCGTCGGAACGTGCCGTCTTCGAGATACTTGCGCAGGTGTTCACCCGGACACGTTGTGCCGGCGTATTCGTAATGGCCGCCAATGCGGTCGAGAGGCACGTCGAAGCGGGCGACTGCCCACGCCATGAGATCTGCGATCGCTTCCAGTTGCTCCGGTGTCGACTCCTGACGTTCGTAGTTGCCGATGACGCTGATCAGGAAGTGGCCGGACGGGTCGTACGTCGTGTTCGTCTCGCCCATATACCGCCAGTCACGGCCCTCGTAAATACGGCCGTCGAGATCGATCAGATAGTGATAGGGCACGTCCCACCAGTTGCGATCGCTCGCACCCCAGGATTGCAGGCCGCGAAGTTTCTGTGCCGGGTCGTCAGCGGGACGAAGCGGTTCGGCGCTGCCCGTGTGGTGCAGCGTTACGTGTGTGATGCGATGCGGTATGCGCAGACGAAGGTCGGCGCCACCCGCGGTGGTCGAGCCGGACACTTCCGGCGGCAGCGATGAGACCGTCGCGACTTCGACCGCCGTCAGGCCGGCGCCCAGCTCGCCTGGACCGTAGACTGCGACGATCGCGACGTGGTAACCCTCCCAGTTGAACGCGGCACCTTCCCGCGCGTTGCGGTGATGAATCACAGCGCCACGCGACAACCGGATCATCGCTATATCGACCGGGCTCCCGCCAGATGTGGATTCCACGCCGGTCGCCGATACCGTGATCGACATGTCGCGGAACTCCAGCGTATCGCCGGCTCGCAGATTCCGCCGCGTCGCGTCCGCTGCATGACCGACCGGAGGTGAAGTCTCCCAGTCCGCGTGCGCAATGATCGCAGGCGGAGTGATCGCAGGCGGAGTGATCTCGGGCGTTGCACCTGCCGGCGGACTGTTGCGCGTCGCACATGCCGTCACGAGCATGAAGGATGTGACGATGAGCACGCTGCACAGGTAGGCGCGCACATGCAAGCTGGTTTGCCGACGGTCCGGTGAGCGCCGGTCGCCGCAGCACACGGCATCGTCGACTGCCTCGCGTTCCTTCGATGGTGTCACCATTGCACACGCACCACGCGACTCTGATTGCCGATGCGATCGACCGCCGATATCCACACGGCGGACGGGACAGCGGTCATGCCGCTGGAGCTGCCCGGCGTCCACGAACGCGCACCTGCGGGAACGATCTCGGTCCGCCAGCCATCCGTCCAGCGCGACTGCACGACCCACAGGAATGCATCCTCTCCCGCGCCGGGAGAGATCATGATCGCGGCGCCGCTGCGCAGCGCGGATGGGGCGGGTGGCGGATCGTCATCGAGCCACGTCATCGCCGGCGGCAATGCCGGACGTGCATACGTCTCACGCATCAGCCTGTCCGTCAGAGTGTCACGACGCGCCTGCACGCGCCGCTGACGCGCCCGAATCGAATCGACCTGCACGGCAGGCAGCGTATCGGCTCCGGCAATGTAGCCGTACGCGCCATCCGCCATCAGACTGCCCATGCGAAAGTGCACATGTCCTTCCGCGCCGGCGCGTCCGCGCGTGATGTAGATCTGCCCGATGATCTCGTCGGGACGCCAGCCTCCGCGCCCTCCTGTGTCGATATTCACGTTGCCGGGAATGAGTCCCGCATACATGCCGCGGCCGAGCGGGTTCTGCTCCACCCACCAGTCGAGGAGCACGGGGAAGCTGACATCGGTCCGCGCGATCGGCCAGTACAGCTGCGGCACCATGTAATCGAGATCGCCGTCCACGAGCCACTTGCGCGAGTCCGCGTAGATCGACTCGTAGGCGTCGAAGCCGCCGAGCTGAGGCCGTACGTTCGGCCGCCACGTTCCGATCGGACTGATGCCTACCTCTACCCACGGCTTCTCGCGCTTCACCGCCGCGTACAGCTCCGCGACGTAGCGGTCGACGTTCGAGCGGCGCCAGTCACTGCGCTCGAGCGTGCCGCCGCTCGCACGATAGCGCGCGTAGCTGATCGAGTCAGGAAAATCGAGCTCGCGACCGTCCGGTCCGGTCTCACGATACGGATAGAAATAGTCGTCAATGTGCACGCCGTCGATGTCGTAGCGACGCACCACATCCACGACGACGTCGATGCTTCTCTGACGGACCGCGTCCTCCCCCGGATCCATCCATAGATAGCTGCCGTACGTCTTCACCAGCTCGGGACTCGCACGACTGATGTGATTCGCCGCCATCTCGCCGCGCGCCGATGGATGACGCGCGCGGTACGGATTGAACCACGCGTGCAGCTCCAGCCCGCGCGCGTGCGCTTGCCGGACCGCGAATTCGAGCGGATCATAGAACGGTGATGGCGCCCTGCCCTGCTCGCCCGTCAGATACTCCGACCATGGTTCCAGCTCCGACGCGTACAGCGCGTCGGCAGCCGGTCGAATGTGCAGGATCACGACGTTGAGTCGCAGCTCTCGCGCACGGTCGAACATCCGCACCAGCTCGGCACGCTGCGAGTCCGGCGGCAACCCCGCCCGCGACGGCCAGTCCAGATTCGCGACGGCGGCGATCCAGACGCCCCTGAACTCACGCTCGACCGCCGGTGGACCGTCGGCCGGACCCGGCGCAGCACGTGGCGCAGACGCGCATCCCGTTGCGGCAAGAAGAGATGCGAGCCTGATGACGACAGTGAAGGGCGATCGCACTAGTTTGGCGGACATCTGGCGGACCTGTATTCAAGGTTCAGGGTTGGCGCATACGGCCATGTAAGCGCCCAACAACCGACACTATAGTATAGGCGGCGCACACCGCCCGGCGCGCCCTCCACAGTTCAACGGCGTCGATAACCCTGAAACAATGTGGATAACCCATGTCTGGAGCGGCCAAGTCTAAACCTTGAAAGCAGGTCCGCGTAGTACAGCCCGCAAGATGTCCAGCGCGAGATCGATCGTACGCAGGTGCGTCCTGAACGCCAGCACCGCCAGCCTCAACGTGAACCGGCCATCCAGCATGGTCGATGACAGGAACACGCGGCCATCATGGCGGACTTCGTCGATGATCTGCTGATTGAGCCGGTTCGCCTGCTCGAGGCTCACACCCGGTGGCGCCCACCAGAATGTAACCACCGACAGATCCGGCTCCGGTCCAGTGCAGAAGCCTTCCTGCTGAATGCGTTCGCGGAAATACTGCGCGAGGAGCAGCTTCTCTTCGAGCGCGGCGCGGAACGGTTTCACGCCCAGCACGACGAGCGGCAGCCACATGCGGGGCCCGCGGAAGTGCTTGGTCAGCTCGGGCGACACGTCCGCCGGAGACGATTCGCTCGGGTCGCGCAGCGCATCCTGCATGTAGTGGCCGGCGTACCGGTGCGTGCGCGCGAGAGCTTCACCATCGCGCACCAGCACGATGCCGGATCCGTATGGGAGGAACATTCCCTTGTGCGGATCGAGAATGACGGAGTCGGAACGTTCAATGCCGCGCATCCGTGTTCGTCCATGCTCCGTGAGCAGGAAGAAGCCGCCGTACGCGGCGTCGACGTGGAACCAGCAGTGCTCGCGAGCGGCAATGTCCGCAATCGCAGCGAGCGGGTCAATCGCGCCGGTATCGGTGGTGCCGGCGGCCGCGATGATCAGCCAGGGCGCGAACCCCAGGGTGCGATCTGCCGCAATTGCGTCCTCGAGCGCATCTGTGCGCATGCGGTGGAACTCATCGATCGCGACATGACGGATCTGCACTTCTGCCATCCCCGCAATGCGCAGTGCCTTGTCGATGCTGTGATGCGCCTGTGCCGTCATGTACACGACGGCGCGCGCGTAGTCTGCACCCGCGAGCTGGTGCGCATCGCGTGCGGTTGCGATCGCGATCAGGTTTGCAATGCTGCCGCCCGACGCCAGGTTGCCGCTGGAACCTGCCGGATAACCGACCAGATCGGCCGTCCACCGGATGAGGAGGTTCTCCATGCGCACGGCGCCCGGGCTGGCGAAGAATACGCCGGCGTACTTGTTCGTCACGGCGGCGAGGTAATCACCGATGGCGCTGTGGTAGAGGCCGCCGCCGGGGATGTAGGCGAGGTATCCGCCGGACGCGGGGTTGCCGCCCGGACGCACCACTTCCTGCTCCAGCAGATCGAGGGCCTGTTCGATCGGCATGCCGTGCTCGGAGATCGATCCTGCGAGCAGGCGCGGGCCGTCGTCGTCCGGTGCTTCGTACGCCCTGACACTTTCGATCTTCCGGAGAAAGCGCTCGGCCGATGCGGTCGCCGCGTTACGCAGATGCTTCCGGCGAGTCGTACCTGGCTCGAGCGGACGGGCGGCGCGCTCGAGTCGCAGGATGCGGTCACGCATGCGTGGCCTACTGCACTTCGAAAACGGGCAGGACCGGCAGCGCCGCCGTTGGATTGTAGTGGCGAAAGACCTCTCGCGCGATGCGCGCAATCAGCAGATGCGCCGCGTTGTCGACCGCATATGACCGGTCTTCGTTTTCCCGCGTCATAACGCACAGCGCTACGGGTGCAGCCGGCGTATACATGATGCCGCAATCGTTCCGGGTCTGATCGACTGAACCGGACTTGTGCGCGACGCGCGTGGCGCCGGGCAGCCACCGCACCATCATGTTGCCGTCCTGGTTGGCGAAGAGCATGCGCATCGCAACCGAATCCATGCCGGGTGACACGGCGCGCCCTTCGTGCAGCAACGTGAACAGCTCCACCATCTCGTCCGGAGTAGCGACGCCGAAGCCGTACAACGCCGACGAATCCATGGCGATCGACGTCTGCCGCCGGAACGTCTTCGAGTGGACCTTGCTCTGCGGCAGACCGAGCGCTTCCATCTTCGCGCCCACCGACGCGATGTCCAGCTTGTCGAGCAGCAGATTCGTCGCCGTGTTGTCCGACAGCGTGATCATCAGCCACGCCAGGTCCTCCAGCGTGGGATCCGTGCCCGGCTGCATATGGCGGAGAATGCCGGACCCGCCGACGCGATCGCGCGCGATCATCGTCGACCGCTCGTCCAGATGCATGCGGCCGCTCTCGACTTCAGAGAGCAGGGCGACCAGAATCGGTACCTTGATCAGCGACGCCGACGGGTACTTCTCGTCGCCACGTATCGAGAGTGATTCCGAAGTCGCCAGGTTGCGCACGCTTATGCCGGCTATCCCCGCGAAGCGGGCCGTGATCTCCAGCAGCGCGCGGCGCAGCTGCGCCGTGTCCGCAGCGCCCGCCGGCGGCGCGGCGTGCGGTGCCGCGCGACTCGAAGTACTGGCCGCGCCGGCAGGACGCGCGGCTCCGTGCAGGATGAACAGGACCAGCGCGACGGTTGCAGCACAGGCCGGAATGCGCATGGATCGTCCGTTGTCGCAGAGGGGCACTCACCGGGATGCTGCCAACAAACTCCCGCCGAGCGTCCCTGATGTCAAACCTGTGGCCAGGCCCTGGTCACGCCGTCGGCGCCGTCCGCGTGGCCCCGACCAGCCACGCGGACGACCAGCCCGTGTGGCCCGGACCAGCCGCCGCGGCCCGGCCGCGGCCGTGCCAGCCGGCGACCTACCGGCGTCTTCCGCGCATACGGGCGCCGCCACCGAGCGAGTATGAGAAGTTGATCTGTGCACTGCGTGTGGTTTCCTGACTGCGGCCGATCTGGACGTAGGTGAGATCCTCGAACCGGCTCGATGTCTGGCGCAGTCCGAAGGGGTCGCGCAGTGAGAGTCGGACGGACGCGCGGTCGTCGAGGAAGCGGTACCGCAGTCCCATGTCGCCGGTGTAGCGCGCGTCGGACCTGCCCTGCGGCAGGTCGGTGGGCGGCGAATAGGAGAAGTCACCCTGCGCGCTGAGTGCGCCGGTTACGCGGGCGCTGACATGCGCGCGGGTGGACCACCGGAAGGAGCTTCCGGAGTAGCGCTCGGTCAGGTTGCTGGCATCGCGTACCTGTCTTCTGCCGCTGACGCTGACGTGACCGCCCCAGCCGTCACGCTGACGCAGCGAGTACGTGAGCGACGCGCCGTAGCTTTCCTGGGATGCGAGATTCTCGTACGTACGCGTCGACACGCCTTCGCCGTCGACCGTGGTGATCTGGGCCCAGTCGTTCGTGGTCTTCCTGTAGTAAGGCGAGAATCGGAGACTT
>Ga0299914_10002415_pt1 | contig 12864 bp, 10 predicted proteins | sample RVTome_10_FD_201361 | JGI IMG/M metagenome (GOLD analysis project Ga0299914, IMG submission 201361) | Soil microbial communities from uranium-contaminated site in the Upper Colorado River Basin, Wyoming, United States - RVT153D57 (version 2) ...
CCTCGCGCCACCCGTCGCCGCCATGTCCGCCGTGAGGGTGCTCGATACCGACGGCAACGTGCTGGAGACGCTCGTACCCGGCACGCTCGAGCGAGGCGAGCACTTCTTCCTCGAGCGCCGCGCTGCGTACGGCCGGGCGTGCAACAGCTTGGTGGTGCCGACCGAAGTGATGCGCGAGATCGACGGCTTCGACGTCGAGCTAGATGTGTTCCAACACGACGATCTCGGACTCCGCCTGAACCGCGTGGCGTCGATTGTAGCGGTGACGGAACCGCTTTACCGGATGACCGACCACGGTGAGCCACGCGTGTCGGACCGAGGTGCAGCCATCCCAGCCGACATGGAACGCACGTTGGCCAAACATTCCGAAGCGTTCGCGCACCACCGCGACGGTCACGCCCGCTACATGTCGACCCTCGCGTTCTACCACCTGAAGACCGGCAACTGGAGTCTCGCCGTGCGCTGGTCCGCCCGGGCGCTCGCCCGCGACCCCCGCCAGCCGCGCGTATGGGCCTACGCCGCGGCCGCCGCCGCGGGCCCACGTGGGCTCGACGCCGTGCGACGGACGACCGCGCTCGAGTCGTGGCGCGCCCGCCGCGCGCGTGGCCCGGTGTCGAACTCGGTCTCGTGGTCAACGCTGACGCGTCGGCGGATGAGCAAGTACGGGCGGCGGTTGCTCGCGTATCCCCGTGCGCTGCTGGCGTGGCCCCTCGCACGCCTCGCGTGGGCGCTCGCCCGGTTCCGACGGCCGGTGCTGACCTCCGACCCGGTTGGGCCGGTTCTGCTCGCGTCGGTGTACCGCGGACGCAACGCCAGCATCCTCGAACCGGCCGTGACCGAGGCGCTCGACCGAGCCTGGGACGTCCGCCTCTGGGCGCTCGACCAAGTCCCGCCTTCGCTGGCGGCACACACGGCGGGCGTCGGCGCGGGCGCTCGCTTCCCGCTGCTCAACGCGCTCGTCGAGGCGACCGACCTCGACCGGTACGCGTGGGTCGTCGTCGTCGACGACGACGTGCGGCTCCCGAACCACTCGCTCGGCATCCTCCTCGCAGTCGCGGAACAGGCCCAGCTCGACCTGGTCCAACCGGCCCACAGCCCCCGCAGTCACCACACGTTCGACGTCAATGTGTGCCGGCCGCTGGCGATCGCGCGGCGAACGTCGTTCGTCGAGAGCGGGCCCGCGTTCGCCGTTCGGCGGCCCTGGATCACGCGGGCGTTGCCGTTCGCCCACGACCACGAGATGGGTTGGGGCGTCGAACTCGAGTGGCACGACCTCGCCGGCGAGGGGGCGCGGCTCGGGGTCGTCGACGCCGTGGCCGTCCGGCACCTCGTGCCCGTCGGCGGCGCTTATCACCGCGACGTCGAGGCGGCGCGACTCGACAGCCGCCTGCGGGAACGCGGCCTGAGGGCGTTCGGCGACGTGCAGCGGACGCTTGGGGCCTGGCGCCCGTGGCAGGCCGAACCGCCCTGGGCCAGTGCCGACAGTCAGGCCCACCCGGCTCCGGAGCCATAGCTCACGAAGGAGCCCAACGGCCCCGCGGTTATCGTCTAGCGGGTGCCCATCGAGCTCCGTGGCAACTACTTGAGCATCCTCAAGTCGGTCCACCGCGAGCGCGTGCCTCGTACCTACGTCGAGATCGGCCTCTTCACCGGCGATTCGTTCAGCCTGGCCCGCCGGCAAACGCTCGCCGTTGGCATCGACCCGGCGCCGCGGTTTCGCCACAGGCTCCCCAAACGGGCGAAGGTCTACGAGACGACGAGCGACGAGTTCTTCGCCGACCACGACCTCCGCAAACTTCTCGGAGGCCCCGTCGATGTGGCGTTCATCGATGGGATGCACCACTTCGAGTTCGCCCTCCGCGACTTCCGAAACCTCGAACGGCACGCCGCGTCTGCATCCGTCATCCTTGTCCACGACTGCTACCCGCCTTCCCCCGAGTGGACCTCGCGCGAACCGCGACCAGGTCCGTGGGCTGGCGACGTCTGGCGGCTCTTAGCGTGCCTCGAGAAGTACCGGCCCGACCTCCGCGTCGTCCTCGCACCCGCGAGTCCATCGGGGCTCGGAATCGTCGGCGGGCTCGATCCGGACAATCGCGAGCTCTTCGAGAGATACGACGAGATTGTCGAGGAAACGATGTCGCTCGCGTTCACCGACTACGAACCGAGCAACGTCGTGCCGCCGAATTGGTCGTCCGCCGCGCATCTCTTCCCCGGGCCGTACCGGCGACGCGGGGTTCTTGAGGGCACGTCATACCGAGTCCGACGGTTGTCGCGTCGCACACCGGCTCGTTCGCTCGTGAAGTGGGCCCGCCGGTGATCTGAGTTCTCGAACGCGTCGTTGACCTCATGTGCCCGGGTGGGCGGACGTCGTCGGCGGCTGCGCGAGGCGGGGAGGGCCCTGGGAGGGAGCGTACGATGTCCACTGCGAGTTCGTGGCCGACCGGAACCTCGAGCCCCGAATCGTGCACCAGAAGCTGGGGCTCAGCGAGCAATAGCTTCTCGTCGCCGACCAGTACCTCGAGGAGCGGTCCGAAGTCTTCATGAGCGTGACGAATGACCCGAGCCGCCAGAACGGCGTGAGTGGCGAACACGCCAGCGGTGAGCCCGCGAACGCTCGAACGAGCCCGGCGGGTGTGCGGGCGCTCGCCTTCTACCTTCCGCAGTACCACCCGACGCCCGAGAACGACGCCTGGTGGGGTCAAGGCTTCACGGAGTGGCGCAACGTGGCTCAGGCGCGGCCGCTGTTCCGGGGCCACCACCAGCCGCGCGTCCCTGCTGACCTCGGCTTCTACGACCTCCGTCTCCACGAAACCCGCGCCGCCCAGGCGCTGCTCGCGCGTGATCACGGCCTCGCGGGATTCTGCTACTACCACTACTGGTTCGCGGGGCGGCGGGTGCTCGACCGCCCGTTCCGGGAGGTGCTCGAGTCGGGTGAGCCCGACTTCCCCTTCTGCCTTTGCTGGGCGAACGAGGACTGGACGCGCGCATGGGACGGGCGGAGCGGTGAGCGCCTCCTCGTCCAGCAGTACTCGGCGGACGACGACCGCCGGCACATCCGCGCGCTGCTCGAGGCCTTCGCCGACCGGCGCTACGTCAGGATCGACGGCAAGCCGGTGTTCCTTGTCTACCGAGCGAGCGAGCTCCCGAATGCGAAACGGACGACCGAGGCATGGAGGGAAGAGGCCGCAGCCGCAGGCATGGAGCTGTACCTCTGTCGCGTCGATACCGACGACAACAGCGGCGACCCGACGGAGCTTGGCTTCGACGCCAGCGTCGAATTCCAGCCTGATTGGACGAACCTGGGTCGGCCGCTCCACCGCCACATGCCCCTGAGGGCGCTTCGGCGCCTGTACGGCTCGAAGTCTCCCTACCGATGGCACCGCATCTTCGACTACCGCACCGTGGTCGACCGCATGCTGCAGCGCGATCCGGTGCCTTACAAGCAGTTTCCGTGCGTCACTCCGAGCTGGGATAACACTCCCCGCCGCAAGAGCAAGGGCATCGTGCTCCGCGACTCAACCCCGGCGGAGTACGAGCGGTGGCTGCACGCCGTCGTCGACGGTTTTGCGCCGTTCGGCCCCGACGAGGACCTGATCTTCGTGAACGCTTGGAACGAGTGGGCCGAGGGAAACCACCTCGAGCCCTGCCGGCGGTGGGGCCGCGGCTACCTGGAGGCGACTCGCCGTGTCCTCTCGGGTTGAGCGACACGGGCGTAAAGGTCGATCATCCGTTTCACGCTCGCGTCCAGCGGCTTTCGAACTCCTCTCTTCCCCCCGCCGCGAGCGCCCGTCCGAGGTCCGGGTCGCGAGCACGCGGATGACTGCCGCCGCGAGCGCGGGTGCGTCCTCGACGGGTACGAGGAGAGCCTAGGCCCGGTCAGCTACGAGATCCCGGTGGCACTCACGGCGTGGAAGTGATCCGTCAGGTAGCGGGGCGCTCCAACCTTTCGAGGTGCCGGGCGGCCTGGAGACGGTGCGCACGAACTCAGGGGTCGCGGCGTAGCGGCGGCTCGTAGCTCGTGTTGACCAGACTGGTGAGCACACTTGCGGGCGTCGCGGTCCGCGATCCGGCCGGCAAGGTCGGAGTCAAAGAGCTGCGTGTGCACGAAGTCAGGGGCCCGTGCCCGCACGAGGCCGCGCAGCTCGCGAACCTTGGCGGCGTAGCTCTGGGCGCGGAGGACGCGCACGTCGTGACCCCCGCGACGCATCTCGGCCGCGTAGCCGGGCTCGCGGTAGTGCAAGGTCACGACGGTCGCGTCGATGCCGGCATCGACGACGCCTGGGACGGGGTCCGCGACCGACTGCTCGGTACCGCCGACGACAAGGCTGTCGATGACGACGAGGGCCTTCAAGGCGCGGCAGCCCGAATCACCGATCACCCCGGCGGGCCGATCATTGCCAATGCGCACGCCGGCTTCGGTCCGCGCCCCTACGAGGCCGTCGAGAGTTCCGACACGCCACCCCGAGTTCGCATTAGACCAGCAGCGCGAGGACCTTCCGCGGCCGCGGGTACGATGCCCACGCGGCTCATGGTCGCGACGCGGCCTTCGCCCAACGCTGCTTGAACGTGTCGATCTCTTCGTCGGTGTAGAACTGGCGTGCGAAGCGGCTGTCGTACATGCGTGCGAGGTAACTCGCCGGCAGGGTCACTCTCGCCTCGAACTCCTGGTAGATGTCGTGGTAGCGCTTCTCGCGCCCAACGTTCGCGGTGACGAGATCGAGGCGGTCGAGTCCGAGGAACTCGCACATCGCGGCCTCCCCGCGCCTCGTGAGATCCTCGAGTCGGATCAGCAGCAATCTGGCGTGCTCTGCTTCGTAGATCGCATAGCCGGTCGCAGTATCGAATTGTGTCGCGAAGACGTCGATCCCGAACACGGGCTCGAGTTGCGACTGGAACCAGTCGAGTGGAGCGTTGTGGTCGTACCGGTCGAGGAAGGCGTCTCTGATCTCGGCCAGAGAGATCTCGTTCCTCGCCCGCCGCTCGTACACGTCAGGTATAACTTCCGTGAGGTTCTCGAAGAAGGCCGAAACATTGCGCTGCACCGGGTCCCGCACGAGGGTGATCACGTGCCAGAGGATCTCGCGATGCCCGAGAATGAGCTTGCGTAGTCTGCGGCCCTCCTCGATTTGAGCCAGGGTCTCGACCGGCTCGGGATAGGTGTCCCGAACCCGTTGCTCCAGGTCGTCGAGGTCGTTGAGCAGGTGGACTTCACGGATCGCGCGAGGTAGGTCGAGGGCGCGCAGGGACCGGCCGACCGTCGAAGATCCAACCTTTCCCATCTGGTACACGAGGATCGGATCCCGTAGATCGGGGCGGTCCGTGAGGCGTCGTAGCCGCGTGCGCAGACCCCGAAATCTCGCCCGAGCACGGACCTTCACGACGTTGTGACCTCGAGGCCGAGGCTCGGATCGAGTCCCGCCTCGTCCCGCGGGGGCCGCGGGTCGGGGAACACGAGCCGGCGAACCGCTGCCAGTCGCGCGAGCCCGTGATCGAGGTCGGGCTCGAGATAGTTGCCCTCCGCCCACTCGTTCCACGCGTTGACGAAGATCACGCGCTCGTCGAGCGGGACGTGCGCGGCCGCGTCGATCAACTCCGCCAAACCTTCTCCGAAATCGTGCGGTTCGTCGTCGAGGAGGATGATCGAAGCCCTCCCACGACGGGGAGTGTTGTCCCAACCAGCGAAGATCGTCGGGTAGAACGGGTGGGAGAACCTGGCCCTGCGCCGCTGCGACTCTCGTCGCAGAAGGCGATAGTCGTAGATCTTCAACGTGCTGTTCCACACACCGAGCCGCGCGTTGCGCACCGCCCTGGAGACCTTGCGCCACGGCCTCGACAATGTCGTCGATCGGTTCATATGCGGCAGGAGCCCTGCGCTGAGACTGGGCTCGAAGCTGATGGTGCCGTCGAACCCATCGCCACGAAAGTCGCGACCGAACGCGAAGGCATCGATCCCGAGAACGAGTGGCTCGCCCAGGCCCGCCCGAACCGCCTCGCCACGGATGGTGTCCACCGTGCGACCCGGCTCCGGGAGATCGCCCGGCTTGTACACGACGAACAATGGTCGTCCCGCGATCCTCACGTAGCGGTCGTCGGCGAACGCATCCAGGAGCCACCGTGCATGGTCGGCGTCGTCGTCTGCCGAGTAGCGCTGCTCCTGGAGAACCCTCCCCGTGCCGAGCCAGGTGTCGGTCCACGGTTGGTTCGCCCAAGCCAAGCAGAAGGAGAAGTCGGGCTCGCCCGATCGGAGCATCTCCGCGAACGGGCGCTCGAGATACCGCTTGCCACCGAACCAGTAGTGCCAGTAGCAGAAGCCCTCGATGCCGTGTCGCGCGGCGAGCTCGGCCTGGGCGATCCGGGTCTCGGGGAGGCGAAGGTCGTAGAACCCGAGATCGGCCGGGATCCGCGGTTGCCGATGACCGCGGAACAACGGCTGCGCGCCAGCGACCGACGTCCACTCCGTGAACCCGGGTCCCCACCATTCGTCGTTCTCGGGGATCGGGTAGAACTGCGGGAGGTAGAACGCGATCACCCGGGCGCGGCGCGTGCTCGAGCTGGCGGGTCGGTCCGGCATTTCGTCCTCGGGGTTCGCTCGGTGCGCCGAAACGTGTCAGCGTGCCACGGAATGCGTTCTCGAGCGAACTTGCGCACCCGAGCCGTGAAGCCGGGGAGTCCTCGACGATCGCTCCACTGTGAGTCGCGCTCGACGCGCCTATCGGTTGCTGGCGGCTCCGCCGCGTCGCGCGAGCGCCGCACGAAGACTCGCCTCGAGGCTCTCGATGGACCTGTCCAGAGGCCAGCGCGCAATGACGTGCTCGCGTGCGGACGCACCGAGCGCGCGAGCGTGGCCGATGTCACCAAGCAGCTCGGCGACAGCGGCACCGAAGGAGGCTTCGTCGTGCTCGACGACCGTGCCGTTGACACCGTCGACGATCGTTTCGCGAACGCCGCCTTCTGCGACGGCGACTACTGGAAGCCCGGTTGCGTTCGCTTCCAGCGGGGCGAGACCGAACGGTTCGAGATGCGGTGCGTACACGAAGACGTCGGCCTCGGCATAGCTGTGCAGCAAGTCGTCGTCGCCGACCGAGACCCGCAAGTCGAGCGAGACGCCCTCTTCCGCAGCGGCCCGCTCGACCAGAGCTCGCTGCCTGCGGTCGACATAGTTGGCGACCCAGATGAACCGCCGAACGGCGGGGCCGGCCGCGGCCATGGCGCGCACGAGGAAGACCGGGTTCTTCTCGAGAACCAGCGCCCCGACCGAACAGACGTTGCCGCGTGCTCGGGCAGGCCGTTCCTGGAACCGGAATCGCTCGGTATCGATGCCCAGAGGCGACACACGGCTGAGCCGCCCGTAGGCCCGGAGAACGGACTCGCGCGAGAACGAGGAGTTCACGAGGACCTCGTCGAAGGCGCGGATCCACTCTGTCTCGGCCCCGACCTGGATCCGGGCTTGCTCCACGCGGATGAATTCGCCCACGAAGGCTCGTAGCGACGACGGCCGAAGCGTGCGGGCAGCCGGTGCCGCTTTCCACGGGATGTCGAAGATGGCCTCGTACAAGCGCCGGTTCGGCTCTTGGAGAAAGAGCACCGACGGGACCTCGAGGTACTGCGCGATCGCCGGCACGCGGAAGAATTGGCACGGGTGCGCGAGGACGAGGTCAGGGCCGATGCGTGACATCTCCCATGCACAGCGAGCTGCGTGATCAGCAAAGGCGTCGAGATCCTCACGTCGCCCGCGCCATGCCGATGCGAGCCCCCGGAGCTGGCCACCGCGCTGGGGCGGGAGGTCGAGCGCGATCTCGCGATCCGTCGCCACCAGATCGATGGCGTCGCAGCGCGCTGCCGACGGCGGCGCCCACACGTGCAACTCGTGGCCGAGGGACGCGAGGGCACGGATCTGATCGTCCAAAACACGAAGGCCGCCGCCCGAGGGCAGGTTGTGCCAGATGGCGATTCTCATGTGTTGGACGCGCCGTGGCTCATGAAGGGGACCCGGACGATGTGACTGTACTGTTCGGCCCGATGTGACCGGAGGTTTCGATCCATACGACAGCAGCCGAGGGCGTGGGCCGTGTCCCCTTGACTTCGTCCCACCGCAAACGCGCTGCTCACCTCACCGCAGAACCCGACCTTCTACCATCGGCCAGGCCTGCGAAGAGGTTCGCCACTCGCGAGGCGCCAGCTGGACGACCAACGGGCTAACGGACGGGTTACCAACAGAGAACCCATGGGACGGACGATTCGAATCGGCGATCGACTCGTAGGGGACGGACAGGCCGTCGACATCGCCGCGGAGATCGGCATCGATCAAAGCGGCGATCTCGACATCTCCCCGCAACGCATCCGCGCAGGTACGGCGTCGTGAGTCCTGCCGATCCGGACGGCAATGAGGTGGGAAAGCTCCTGTGTATCGGCCACTTTCCCTACGACGTCGTCCATCTGGTCTCCGTCGCACGACGAGTGCGGGAGAGGCTCGGGTTCGAGGCGGTGTTCGTCAGCGTCGCGCCTACGGAGGTCGCCGCCGATGTGCGACAGCGAGTGTCGACCGAGGGCTTCGAGGCGCTCGACCGTTCCCTCATGGCCAAGGATGATCCTTCGGTCCGGAACCCGTTCCGGCGCTATCGGCGGCAGCGTCTGGCGACGCTCGGGTTGATGGATGAGTTGCTGGCCGAGGTTCGACCCACAGCCGTCATCTCGACTGTCAATCCCCCACCCGGTCTCTTCCTCGACGAGGCCGCGCGGCGAGGCGTTCCGACGGTGCTGCTCCAGCTGTTTCACTGGGGCGATCGTTCCTCCTTCCGCGACCGGTTGGTCGACGAGCGGCGCCAGCACGACGCCAGGAAGTCGGTGCAGGGTCGCCTGAAACGCCGCGTCGAGCGCCGCATCCAGGCGTTCTACGGCGTCGGACCCCATGTCGAGTGGGATTTGCGCGAGGCGAAGATCGCGGTCCAGGGACCGGGCCTCCGACGGCGACTCGTGGCAGAGCGGGTTCCGAGCGAGAACGTCGTGGTCACCGGGAATCCGGCACTCGACGATCTCCATCGGCTGAGGCACTCCCTAAACGCGGCTCGCGACCGATTGCGCGCCCGGCTAGGCCTGCCCGAGAACGCTCGTGTCATCACTCAGACGCGCACGTACGAGGATCGGCTCCTCACCCTCGACAGGAACAGCCGCACGGACAGCCAGGTGCGGATCATCCAGGCACTCGGCGAAGCCGCGCCGGAGGCGCAGGTCGTCGTCAAGATCCATCCCCGGGAGGGAGACGCCGTCGAGGCGTTCGTCCGTTCGATCGATCCCGGTGTGCTCGTCGTCGGAGAGGAGCTGCCGACGAACGAGCTCATCGCGGCCAGCGACGTCGTGGTCAGCACGGCGTCGACGACACTGCTTCACGCCGTGGTTCTCGATCGACCGACGGTGAGCGTGTGGCTCTGGCCAGGCCTCGACTACCTCCGCAGAAGCACGGCGTGGTCCGCCGTCGACCGCGTGGACAGCCCCGACGCGCTCACCGAGTCCGTTCGCCGACACCTCCACAACCCGCAGTACCAGGCGGAATGGCAAGCTAGGCGTGACGCCTTCATCAAGGAGGAGTACCTACTCGACGGGCAGGGCACGAGTCGCGTGGTCGACCTCGTCGAGCGGCTGACCCGCGAGCCGACGAATCCTCTCGCCGTGAGCCAGCCATGAGCACCACCCCGTTCGTGTGTGCCCTGATCCCGGCCCGCGGGGGCTCGAAGGGAATTCCCGGCAAGAACATCCGCCCACTCGCGGGACGACCCCTCCTGGCCCACAGCATCGACGCCGCTCGTCTGGCGCCGGCGGTCGGCCGGGTCATCGTGTCGACCGACGATCCCGAGATCGAATCCGTTGCCGAGCAACGCGGCGCCGAGGTCGTTCGCCGGCCCGCCGAGATCAGCGGCGACTCGGCTCCAACCGAATCGGCGCTCCTGCACGCACTCGATTCGCTCCGCAACACCGAACACTACGAGCCCGACATCGTCGTGCTCCTGCAGCCCACATCTCCCCTCCGCAGACCGGGAGACGTCCAGAACGCGATCGACCTCCTGCTCGCCGAGAACGCCGACTCCCTGTTCTCGGCGTTCCGTGCATCATCCTTCGTATGGCGTGTCACGGCCGACGCCGTCGTACCCGTGAACTACGACCCGGCCGAGAGGCCGCGGCGACAGGACATGACCGAGGACGTCATCAACGAGAACGGCTCCATCTACGTCTTCAGGCCATGGGTGCTGCGGCAGACCCAGAGCCGCCTGGGCGGCAAGATCGTCGCCTATATGATGAACGCTCTGGATTCGTTCGAAGTGGACGAGCCCGCGGATTGGGATCTCGTCGAACGCCTGTCGAGCCTCCGCCAAACCTCGAGCGTGAAGGACTGATTGATCGTGATCTCTCGGGATGGCTGGCGGCCTGACCGGGCCCCGCGGCGAGCCTGACCGGGCATCGCGGCGAGGTCGACGGCGATGCGAGGCCCCGCACGACGGGCGAAGCGGTTGCTCCGGCGCTTCTGGCGTCGGGCCGACCCCCTAGTCGACTTCTTCGACCCCGCGCGCGCGCGTTGCTTTCCGCGCGACTACGACGTCATCGACGGATACAAAGAGCGCTTTCTCGACACGGCGAGGGTGTTCGAGCTCTTCGTGAAGCGCTGTGAGTCGATCACGACCGGCCGGGCCGACGAACCGGTCGGAGTGGCAGTCATGCCCTGGTTCGAAACGCCGTGCCCATGGTTCGCCGTCGCGATCGGACTCGGCCTCGCGCAGCGCGGCAGGTCGGTCGTCTTCGTCTGGCATGACATGCCCTTCCCCGAACCGTCCGCAGACCTGAACCTTCAGAACGACGAGATCAGCAAGGTGATGCGCAAGCTGAAGCGACGCTTTCCGGTCCTGCGGCTCAGCCAGCAGTCAGCAGAGTCGCGAGGCGAAGTGGGCGACGACGCGCTCCTCGACCGACTCGCCGAGGCGAACCTGACGTGGAACCTGCGCGGAGCGGCCCCGAGCGAAAGGGATATTCGCTTCGGCCTGCGCCTGCGAAACACCCTGGCTGACGCGCTCCCCAGGGTACGGTCGCTGATGCGAGACAACGGTTTCCGCTACGCAGTCGTGCCGGCAGGTGTCATCGGGCCGAGCGGCCTGTACCTCGACGAAGGCCGCGCTGCGGGCGTCCGGGTCGCGACCTTCGACGCCGGACTCGGTTGGAGTATCGTCAACGTCGACGGCGTCGCGGCCCAGCAAACCGACACGCCTCGCGCGTTCAAGCTGCTGGCGGACGATCTCCAGGGACGCCACGGAGACGTCATCGAAGCCGCCCGAGAAGAGTTCGAGCGTCGCCGGTCAGGGTTGGACCAGAGCGCCTATCAGCTGGCACGTCCGAGCGGCCTGACGACCAGCGCGGAGCCGAGCATCCTGATCCCACTGAGCGTCGTCTTCGACGCGTCGGCCCTCGGTCGTCATCACATTTTCGCGGACTCCGAGGAGTGGTTGGTCGAGACCATCAGTGCGCTGCTCCAGCAGACTCGTGACCGGATCGTCGTCCGCCAGCACCCTTCGGAACGACGGTCGACGGAACGCAGCCGTTTCGACGTGAAGACCATCCTGCGCGAGTCCTTCGGCTCGAACTCGCAGGTGAGGTTCATCGCCGCCGAAGAGGACGTGAGTACCTACGACCTCTTGGATGTGTCCCGACTCGTCTTGCCGTTCGTGTCGACGATCGGGATCGAGGCGGCGGCCCTCGGCAAACCAGTGATCGTGTGCGGCTCGGTGTACTACGCCGACTTGGGGTTCGTATGGGCACCGTCGTCTCGCGAAGAGTACTTCGAGCTTCTCGGACGAGGCGCCAGCGACGGATTGCCGATGCTGCCCGATCAGGTCAATCGTGCCTGGCGGTGCTACTACCTGAACGTCGCGTGTAACCGCGTCTGGACGGACTTCACGCCCCAGCCACCGGACTTCTGGCGCTGGGCCGCTCGGCAGCCCGACGAGCTCTACCGTGACCCAGGCGTCGACGACATCCTCACGTCGATCGATGAGAACGTCCCATTGGCGATCCTGCGTCACGAACGCCGGCAACAATCAGCCTCGACGCGCGCGTCCAACGCTTGAACCGCGGCATTCGACTACCCCTGGATGCGGCGAGGGTACGATCGTCACGGACGCGCTCCTACCTCGCCCGTTCCTAGGCTCGGAGGTCCAATGCTGATCAATCGGGAGGTGGCTCGCTTCGCCGTGGCCTCGGAGGACAGCATCCTGACCGGCCTGCAACGCATCTCCGAGAACAAGTCAGGCGTCACGTTCTGTGTGTCGCTCGACGGTGTTCTCGAAGGCGTCCTCACCGATGGCGACTTCCGACGGTGGGTGGTGGGGGCGGAGGCACTCGATCTCGAGCTCCCGCTCTCTTGCGTCATGAACCGAGAGTTCGTCTGGGCTTCGGAACAGTCATCACCCGAGGAGCTGGAAGCGCTGCTATCGCCCCGTGTGGGACTGATCCCGCTGGTGGACGATCGCCGACGACTCGTCGGGGTGGCGTCGCGGGGCTCGGAGCGGGTCACGCTGGGGCCCTTCACGATCGATTCCGAGTCGCCGACCGTGACGGTGGCAGAAATCGGAATCAACCACAACGGCAGGCTCGATACAGCCTTCGAGCTCATCGATCGCGCCAGAGAGGCAGGCGCCGACTGCGCGAAGTTCCAGATGCGCCACATGGCCGCGGTATACCGGCACGGAGGCAACCGATCTGGACACGAGGAGGACCTCGGCGCCCAGTACACGCTTGACCTTCTCTCCCGCTTCCGACTCACCCCGGCCGAGCTCTTCAAGGCCTTCGACCGATGTACCGATGTAGGCCTATTGCCGCTCTGCA
>Ga0299914_10002416_pt1 | contig 12861 bp, 10 predicted proteins | sample RVTome_10_FD_201361 | JGI IMG/M metagenome (GOLD analysis project Ga0299914, IMG submission 201361) | Soil microbial communities from uranium-contaminated site in the Upper Colorado River Basin, Wyoming, United States - RVT153D57 (version 2) ...
TCATACTGTTTCATTTTCTCACCTTTTACTGATCACTGATCACTGATTACTGTCCACTGACTACTGTCTACAAAAAAGGCCCGGCAGCGGATAGGGCAGCAGATCACCCTACAAACCAGGACAAACCCGGCTCCGCTGCCGGGCCGCCTAAAGCGAGAAAATGGTGGCTTGAATAATTGTTCAGTTGTTTGTTCATTTTTTATTTGAGACCGGAGAGTAGAAACTGGAGACAGATTAATCTCCAATCTCCCAAATATAAAACGGTCACAAATCTCAGTAGTTTAAAAAACGAAGAATTTGACGCAAAGCCGCAAAGATGCAAAGGATTAGAAAGAAAAAGGCCACAGGGGGAAGTGCCTGTGGCCTATTGATTCAGGGTATGGTTGTTAATCGGCCGTTATCCAGGCAACCTCCAGCAGTTATTACCATTAAGTAATAATGCAATTAAGTTTCGGCCACCTAACAACTGCTGTTCTTTCATAATGTCTACAGACTAGCAGATTCCTCCAGGCCCGTCAAGCCCTATAATGATATACTTTAGCCCATTTCTACAAGAGGTAACAAATCATGTCCTATCAAACTGAACCCTTTAATGTATCCGCTTATGGTGGCCAGGGTTGGTCGCCCCGAACCATGTCATTGGCTGAAGAACTCGGCGATGTCTGGGGGCCGGCCGGCGTCTCCAGCGAATGGTCGCGCCTCAAGTCGGTGCTGCTGCACCGCCCTGGTGACGAACTGAAAGCTTCGGCCGATCCCAACAGCGTGCAAATGATCGAGCCGCTGGACCTGGCCTGCGCTCAAGCCCAGCATGATGGGTTGGCCGAGGCTTACCGCCAGGCTGGGGTGCGGGTGCAATATGTCGAGCCGTCATGCCAGCCTTTGCCCAACCAGATGTTTGTGGCCGACCTCATGTTTGCTACGCCTGAAGGAGTCATTTTGGCGCGGCCCGCCTCCACCGTTCGCGCCGGTGAGGAACGGCAGGTGGCGCGCCGCCTGGCGGATTTAGGCGTGCCCATCGTGCGCTGTGTGCGGGGCAAGGGCACGTTTGAAGGGGCCGATGCGGCCTGGATTGATCGGCAAACAGTGATCTTGGGGCACGGTTTGCGCACCAATGATGAGGGCGCAGCCCAGGTCACCAGTACCCTGAACGAGATGGGCGTGGAAGTTATTCAGGTGGATTTGCCCTTTGGCACGATGCACTTGATGGGAATGCTGCGCTTTTTCGACCGTGATCTGGTCATTGCCTGGCCGAAACGGCTGGTTCATAAAGGCGTAGACGCGCTCAAAGCACGGGGCTACCAGGTTGTCTTTACACCGGATGAGCGGGAGGCAGCGCACGGCAAAGCCTTCAATTTTGTGACGCTTGGCCCGCGGGAGATTTTGATGGCGGCGGGCAATCCCCAAACGCAGGCATTTTATGAAAGTTTGGGGGTGACGTGCCATCCCGTGCCGGTGGATGAGTTGGGGAAAGCGGCCGGGGCGATTGGCTGTTTGACGGGGATTGTGGAGAGGGAATCGGTAAGCAGTAATCGGTAATCAGTGGTCAGTAAGGATACTGACCACTGATTACTGGCCACTGATTACTGAATTAATGGTGCAAGATCTGGGATAGGAATAGTTTCAGACGATCATCTTTGGGATTCTCAAAGAACTCGTTTGGCTCGTTTTGCTCTAAAATACGGCCGTGATCCATGAAAACGATGCGATCAGCCACACCACGGGCAAAGCCCATTTCATGGGTCACGGCTAAGATGGTAAAGCCGGTTCTGGCCAGGTCGGCCATCACATCCAGCACTTCCTTCACCATTTCCGGGTCCAGGGCTGAAGTCGGCTCGTCAAACAGCAGTACCTCTGGCTCCATCGTCAACGTCCGGGCAATGGCTACCCGCTGCTGCTGACCCCCAGAAAGCTGCCCCGGATACTTTGGTGCTTGCTCGGGAATGCCAACCCGGGTGAGCCATTTCATGGCTGTTTCTTCGGCCTTCTCCCGCGACCATTTGCGGACATGAATGGGTGCCAGGGTAATATTCTCCATCACCGTCAGGTGGGGGAAGAGATTAAACTGCTGGAAGACCATGCCCACTTCGCGGCGAATCTCGGCGATATTACGGACATCGTGGCTCAGGGGGATGCCCTTGACAACAATATCTCCCTGCCCATGCTCTTCTAGGCGATTAATGGCCCGAATAAAGGTTGATTTGCCTGAGCCGGACGGCCCCAAGATGACAATCACCTCCCCATGCTTTACGGTCAGATTCACGCCCTTTAAGGCCTCAAACTCACCATACCACAGGTGAACATCTCTTACTTCAATGACAGTTTCGGCCATTGGATTTACAGCCATTTTATTTCTCCCTTTTATGTATTGCCTAAACTTTAGCCAACACGAACGCAGCCTTTTCTCCTAATCCTTACCGTTCGCCTACACCTAACCTTACTTCCAGCCGCCGGCTGTATGCAGACATGGCAAAACAAACCAAGAAGTAAAAGACGGCCATCGCGTAATAAAGTTCCTTCTTCAGACCCAGCCATTCGGGATTGCCAATAATGGCGGTGGCAATACCTACCAGGTCAAACAGACCCACAATGGAAACAAGGGAAGAAGCTTTGAACGTACCAATAAACGACCCCACCAGAGCCGGTATTAGAATCCGTAATACCTGGGGCAAGACGATAAAGCGCATTTTCTGCAGCGTGTTTAAACCCAGAGAATCGGCCGCCTCATACTGTCCCCTGGGAATCGCTTGCAAGCCCCCGCGTATCAATTCGGCCATATAGGCCGCGGAAAAAACGGTGAAACCGGCGATAACGGCGTAGGTGTTGCTTATGGTTGTTCCTCTCTGAAAAAAGAAAGGAGCCATGATGATACCCATGAATAATAAGGTAATCAGCGGCACACCTCGTACAACTTCAATAAAGGTGGTGGCGGCGGCGGCCACCACATTCCCTTTGAAGCTGCGCTGCAGGCCATAAGCGGCACCAATGATCAAGAGCGGCCAAAAAGCAATGACTGTCTCCACGCCGTTACGAGCATCTTCTAACAATTGCGGCGTGCTGGTAAAGCTGAAATAGATTGTCGCGCCGATAGCGATGGGCCAGGTGAGCCAATTGGGAATGCCACGTACCTGGCTGCGCCGCCCCAGTGCCAGCAAGATACCAATCGGGAAGGAGAGAATGATGACTGAGGTGGCTACAATCAAGGTGAGGAGTAAACCACCCCACGAGTCCGGGCTGATGGCGGGGAAGAGTGGGCTCCTACCAATAAGCCGCCAAAGGAGATAAGCAATGGGCCAGGCAGCGGCCGCACCTACCAAACTCACCACACTAAACTTAATAACGCGCTGCCAGAACAGCAAGCCATATATTGCTAACAAGACGACTGTGCCAATCAGGAGCGTGCCCACATCAATCAGGGGGCTGCCTGGTATATAAGGCACCCCATTGAGGAAAATAAACAATATGATGGGTGAGGCCAGCCATATATAGGTCAGGATGCGACGTAATAGATCGTTCCGTCTCCACAGACCTGTTTTGTTGGCGGCAAAGGTAATGGCTGATAAGGTGAGGAGCAGGTAGAAAGCTTGATTAACGCGGGGGATGTTGACACGCTCTAAACGGCCGTAAATCAACAAATTTCGCGCCCCAGCTAAAACCCCCCAGGTGGCCCCATCCGCAGGGCCACGAACAGCAGGCGCGGTCAGATCCGGATCAAATGTGGCATTCACAACCGCATATTGCCAGGCCCCTCGAAAGGCTGCTACCAACAGCAACAATAATAGTATTGTCAGGAGCACGTTAGACACGGAGCTTAGCAGATTAAGCCGCAGCCACTCGCCCACTCTGGTATGATATTGAAACAGACCATTGGCAACTGCCAGCACAAGGCCAACACCAACCGCAACCAAAATAATTATCGTTGACAGGGGAGCAACTTCTAGTTGACGTATCGTATAAAACGTCGTAACCAGGGCCAAAAACAGCACCCACACTGTTAACCACAAAGAGCCGGTAATATTGTCTTGTAGGAAATAGTTCCAGTTAAAGCGTTGCTCAACAGAACTTCTTATTCTTGTCAATGATTCAGTAAAGGCGGCCATAATTATCTCTCCACCAACACAACGCGGGCATTATACCAGTTCAAAATGATTGAAAAGACCATACTGATGGCTAAATAGACCAGCATCATCAAAATAAAGACCTGCAAGGCTCGCCCCGACTGATTAATCGTCACAATCGAGTTGCGATACATATCGGAAAAGCCCACTGCCAAACCCAGGCTGGTGTCCTTAATCAGACTGAGGTAGAGGCCAATCAGAGGGGGGATAACGACCTTGAGGGCTTGCGGCAAAACAATCAGTCTCAAGCGCTGGCCCTCGTTTAGCCCCAACGCTCGCGCTGCCTCTGACTGCCCCTTAGAGACAGATTGAATCCCGGCCCGAACCAACTCAGCGAGAGAAGCCCCATAAAAGAAAATCAAAGCCAATAATAAAGCGGAAAATTCGGGAGATAATCTTGTCCCTCCCGCCAAATTCAGCCCTTCCCTTACTGGGACACTTAAAACAACCGGCTGTTCCGTTACATGGGTAATGATGTGGGCAGTGGGGCTTTCCAGCGTCGCCCGTTCGGCCGCCAAAATAGATTTAGAGGCGGCAAACACTTCACAACTGCCTTCATTATAGGCCGATGAAGCTTGATCTGGCCGGTCAAAACGGGTTACTTTATAAGGAACACCTATGCTGCGCATTTGGGAAATGAAGTTCGCTTCCGAAGGCGAATCGCGCAAGGCACAGACTGTTAAGGCCGCTGCTTCAATCTCTTCTGCTGGCAGTGCCTGTACATCACCTAGGGTATCGGCACCTGTTCGATTCAGGATAAGCTGCTCCATATCGCCTACTTCCTGAATCCGACTGGCCCGCGTGGCTAATATGCCTTGTGTATCAGACACAGCACTGGCAACAAACCAACCAATACCAATCACAATTAAGAAAGAAAGGATACCTAAGCCTACTTTATTGCTGGGCCGGCCCGTTATTGCTTCCCGCCGGGCCAGCAAAATAGAGAGGACCTGGTACTGAATAACACCGAGAACTAAGAAGGCCACCCAAATAGCAGCCGAAGATGTGAATACAGGCCAGGGAAGATTTAAGCCGCGATTGGTTATATAAATGGGCAGACCAAGGGGTTGTACGGCCTCATCTAAACCTGGCGCAGCCAAAAGAAAGCCAAAATAGATAATAAATAAGACGATGAGGAGTGGCAGGTTACGCATCAACTCCACATACCAAAGGGCAAGGCGGCTGACAAGCCAATTAGAAGACAGCCGGGCAATACCGGCAAATGTGCCCACGATGGTAGTGAAAAAGACACCTAAAAGCCCCACCTTCAGAGTATTCAAAAAACCAAGATAGAAGGCATACCAATAGGAGTCCGATGTCTCATAAGGCAGCACGGTTTCGCTGATGTCGAAACCGGCCTCGCTGTTCATAAAGTCAAAGGCACAGCGATAGCTAAATGTGCCATCCCTACAGATGAATTGCGACTCGCCCAATCTATCCACATTGCCGGCAAAGTTTTGGCCGATGGTGCTGGCAGCCAGAATGACCAAAATAATGAATCCGATCTGTCCAAATACGCCCAGCACACGGCCGTCTCGCCAAAAGGGGACATATTGGGTAGGGGCTTCACTAATCTTCGGGGCCATAATTTTCTCTCCTTCCTCCTATGAAGTCACGCTCATCCCAGATAAAACCAAAAAGGCAAACTCGCTTGTCAAGTTTGCCTTTTTGGTTTTGCATCTTAACGGAATGGCGGTGAATAGAGTATTCCACCCTCAGTCCACAGGGAGTTGACACCCCGTGGCAAATTGAACTGTGTATCGGGGCCAAGATGTTTATTGTAAAGTTCTTCGTAATTACCAAGCTGTTTGATAATCTGGTAACAGAAGTCATTGTTCAGACCCATATTGGAACCGAGATCACCTTCGACACCCAGCAGGGCCAGAATTTCAGGATCGTCGCTGCCCAACATTTCGTCTACATTTTGGGAAGATACACCCTTTTCTTCTGCCTGGATGGTACAGAGAGTAGACCATTGGACAATGTCGAACCAGTTATCATCACCGTGACGCACCAGTGGGCCGAGCGGCTCTTTCGACATGGTGACTTCAAGGATGGTATGTTCATCAGGGTTGGTCATAATGACCTGGCCGCTGACCAAACCTGATTTATCAGTGGTGTAGCCATCACAACGTCCCTCATCATAAGCGATGCGAGCGCCGTCACCTTCAAATACAACAGGTTCGTAGTTAATGCCCAAGGATCCCATGACCGAAGCCAGGTTCAACTCAGTGGTTGTGCCGGCGGCCACACAAACAGTACCGCCTTCCAGCCCTTGCAGATCGGTAATCCCCGAAGCTTCACGGACCATCATGCCTTGCCCATCATAAAAGGTGGTGGCTACGAAATTGAAGCCCAATTGGGTGTCACGGGTGAGTGTCCAGGTTGTCTGGCGCGAGAGCATGTCTACTTCACCCGATTGCAGAATGGGGAAACGTTCGGTGGATGTGGAGGGACGGGAAACCACAGCGTCGGCATCACCAAAGACGGCGGCGGCCACAACGCGGCAATATTCCCAGTCAAAACCAGTATAGCTGCCATCTTCTTCAATGAAGCCAAAGCCCGGCGATACACCTTGGGGCGTACCACAAATCAATTCACCCCGTTCGCGTACGGTTGCCAGGGTGTCGCCACCACCGGCAAAGGTGATGGGTTCGGCGGCGGCACTCTCACCGCCAGTGGCAGCCGCAGCCTGCGCTTCGGTCAAAGCGGCATTGGCATCAGCTAATTGTTGGGTCAGGTCATCAATCTGGCCTTGTAAGGCAGCAGTGTCACCCGTATCGCCGCCACCACAAGCAACAATACCGAGGGCCAATACAAGCATAGCTATTATAAAAGTTATTCGTTTTTTCATTTTCATCTCTCCTCCAATTTGAAAGATCTTATAATTTGGTTGCTATTTACATAAAGTCGTACACTGTTTTATTCTAATCTATGTGCTCGTCACCTCCTTTGCCTATAACTCAGACAACTTTGAATGGATGGATCCTTGCTTTGGCTGTCTATCACTTTGTCTATTTGCTTATAACGATGGGGCCATGATAAGCCAGTGAACAGAATTGGGGTATGAGACAGGCGACCGGCGGAGTGGGGTGCATTGTAGAAGCACTCAATAGGTTGCGTTGGTAGTCGCCAGTTTATGGGTAAAGCTTGCCTTTGCAGCTGCATAGATTATTTGGAATTTGGTATTTGCTGCTTCTTCCCTAGCCATCCTAATAGGGGTTGCTTCCTATTTAGGCAGATGCTTAGTATAGCCATGACCCCAAAATTATCAAGTATTTTGCCTCGGATGGCAAATTAAAGAGAGAAAGTGACTATTTTGCCACGGGGTAGGCAACGATACGGCTGTTATTTGCGCCAGGCTGCGCCGCTGAGAAATTCGTATTGGGCTAGACTGTCCGGCTTCATAGTGATGCTGTAGCCGGGGGCGGTAGGAGGGAGATAACGGCCGTGCCGCACCACCACTGGCTCCTCGAAATGCTCATGCAAATGATCCACATACTCTATAATCCGATCCTCCAGCGAAGCAGTGACATAGATATAATCAAACAGCGACAAATGCTGTACGTACTCACACAGCCCCACGCCACCGGCATGAGGGCAAACGGGCACACCGAATTTGGCGGCCATCAGCAGTACGGCCAGCACCTCATTTACGCCACCCAGCCGGCAGCTATCAATCTGACAAAAACGGATGGCTTCGGCCTGCAACAACTGCTTGAACATCACCCGATTGTGGCAATGTTCGCCGGTGGCCACGCCGATAGGGGCCACGGCCCGGGCAATGGCGGCATGACCCAATACATCATCAGGGTTGGTAGGTTCCTCAATCCACCAGGGATCAAACTGCGCCAGGTGACTCATCCACTCGATGGCCTCGTTCACATCCCACACCTGGTTGGCATCTACCATGAGCTTACGTTCCGGGCCAATCTCTTCGCGGATGATGCGGCAGCGTCGTAGGTCATCGGCCAGATTGCGTCCCACTTTAATCTTGAAATGGGTCCAGCCCTCAGCCATGCTCTCCCGGCAAAGCTGGCGAATTTTCTCGTCGGGATAACCCAGCCAGCCGGCCGAGGTGGTATAGGCCGGATAGCCTTCGGCTTCCATTTCGGCGATGCGTCCGGTGCGGGTGGGGACATTTTGCTGCAAAATAGCCAGGGCTTCCTCCGGGGTGAGGGCATCGGTAATATAACGAAAGTCAATACAACGGACGACTTCTTCCGGCGACATCTCTACCAGCAGCCGCCATACTGGTTTGCCCTCGGCTTTGGCGTATAAATCCCAGACGGCATTGACAACAGCGGCCGTTGCCAGATGAATGACACCTTTCTCCGGCCCCACCCAACGCAACTGGCTGTCGCCGGTAATCATGCGCCAGAATGCGCCCATGTCCGCTGTGAATGAAGGCAAAGTTTTGCCTACCACCAGCGGCGCCAGCGCATTGGCCGCGGCGACACACAATTCATTGCCGCGACCAATGGTGAAAGTCAGGCCATGCCCTTCTAAGTCACTATCTGTGTGCAGCACCACATAAGCGGCCGAATAATCGGGATCAGGGTTCATCGCATCCGAGCCATCCAAATGGTGCGAAGTGGGAAAGCGAATGTCCCGCACCGTAAGACCGGTAATCGTCATATCGTTCATGATACCTCCAAAATAGGTGTCAGGTGTTTACGTGTCAAGTGTCAAGTATTTCGGCGTCATGTGACACATGACACATGGCACATGGTACATGACACTTGATTCAGTCCAACCCCAAACGGGTGAACTGGCCCTCGGGGGCTTGCAGATGTTGCAAAGCTTCGTGCAGAAGATGGCGCATGTCAGCAGTAACGGCCGTTTCCTCCACTGCCAAATCCTCTGTCTGCCCCGGATCAGCCCGGACATCGAACAGCATTGGCTGCTCGTGGCGCGTATAGGACACGGCCGGATAGCGCCAGACGGGAAACTCTGTGTAGGGCAGAAATTGTCCCGCCTGGGCTTGTTGCACTTTAGTGGGTTGGAACCAGCCATGTGGATTCATGAACATCGTCGAGTAGCAGTCAACAGGCAGATCATTGCGGCAGGGATGGAGATAGGTGTAGCGGCCGTTGGTCACATTCACCGTTGATCCCCAATAACCATAAATAGCCCAATCACGATGTTGTGTTGTCTCACCCAACAGCAGCGGCATCAGGCTGCGGCTGTGAACAGACGCGGCTACATCAGCTTCCAGCGCATTGAGGATCGTGGCATACAAATCAACGGCCGAAGTAAGGGCAGAGACGCGCTGCCCCATCAATGAGCTGTGCGGATGCCAGATGAAGAGGGGAATGTGGGTGAGGGTGTTGTACATAGGCGCGTTTGGTTTGCCCATCCAGCCGTGATCACCCAGATAATGGCCGTGATCGGCGGTGATGATGACCATTGTATTCTGCCACAAGTTTAGCTCATCTAGTTTGTCCAACACTCGCCCCAACCAACGATCTACCATGGTCACTTTACCGGCAAACTGGCTGCGGACAAAGGCGACCTGACGGTCAGTTAGTTTGCTTTGGCCCTGGTCAATCCGGCCGTAATAGGGCCAATTGATCAATTCCGGATCACGTGGGTCCTCATCCGTATACATGGCGGCATAGGGTTCAGGCACATGAAAGGGTTCATGGACATCAAAGCTGTCTACGACCAGCAGCCATTTGTTATGTTCGTGGTTGTGGCTGAGCCAGTCGGCCGTTTGCCGGAACACTTTGGGGGCAAAGAAATCCTCCTCTGTTTTGAACTCAGCCACATTTCGGGCATAAGCAGCCCGATTCATAAAGTGTAACTGCTGCGGGTCTGGCGCACCGATCTGCTGCAGCAAAACGGGGTCTGGCTCAATGGGATGGGTGCGCCAGGCATCATATTCGTGGCCGCGAATAAATTCAAAACCGTGATAATCATTGAAATAGCCGTGGCTGCCGTATTGGAAATAATGGTAATGATCCGTCACCAATTGGCTGACAGCCCCGGCCCGTCTTGCCGCCAGGGCCAACGAGGTATCAAACGGCTCCATTGGCCCCCAGGGTCGCCAGAGGAACTCCTGTATGCCGGCAAAATATTCCCGCCGGGCCGGCATACAGGGCAGGCTGCCGCTATAGTGGGTGTCAAAAACGGCCGCTTTGGCCGCAAATCGTTCCAAATTGGGGGCCGCCACTGCCAGTTCAATCGGCTGCCCGTAAGCCTGTAAAAAATGCCGGTTCAGGCTGTCAATGCAGATGAAAATAACGTTCATAATAATCCCTCACGAAATGTCGCCTATCTTTGCTTGGCGCACCACATCACGTATGTAACAGAAACTTGTTCCCATCGGGATCAATAAAACGAGCCTCTTGATCGCCATCGCCCTTACCATAATCATGGCGCAATAAATCCAGGGTGAAGGTGACACCTTTGGCCTTAAGTTCGTGGTAGGTGGCTTCGATATCATCGGCCGTAAACACCATACCATCCACGTTGCCAATGCGCGGATCACCCGGCTCAGGCTCAAACAGCCCGATCAACGTCCTATGAGGCGAATGTTGCGTACCTTCTGGAACTACCCAGGTAAAGTAATTTTCCGCATCTCGATATTCGCCCACTGCAACAAAACCCAATTTCTCAGTATAAAACTCGACCGCTTGCTGCATATTACCGACAAAGACCGTCACCATTTGCAAATGGCTAATCATGCTGGTTCCTCCTGTAACTGAGCCAAAATCTCCTCATGTGATTCCCCTGTTACGACTTCGCCATCCACAACCAAGAACGCGCCTGCTTCGCAATAACCACATCGCCCCAGGCAGAAATCTTCGATTGGGTGAAAATGGGGTCGGTGCAATAACGGCCGTGTTTCCGGCTCAATATTACTCAAGCAGTAGTTAATCTCTAGCATCAAAAATCCGTTCCATTCTCAAATCTGTTGTCACATCGCCGTAAAACCACCATCTACCGGCAAAGCTACTCCCGTAATAAAACTGGCTTCATCAGATACCAGCCATAAAGCAGCATCGGCACACTCTTGCGGGGTGGCCAGACGGCCGATCGGCTGGGCCGCACTGTATTCTTGCCAGGCAGCCTCGGGGTCAGGCATGGCATTGGCAAAATCATGCAGCATGGGCGTGTCTACAATGCCGGGGCACAGGGCATTGACCCGAATATTTTGTTTGGCGTAGTCCAGAGCCAACGCCTTAGCCAACATCACCACCGCCCCTTTGGAAGCACAATAGACGGGCGAATCGGTCTGGGCTACCAACCCCGTTTTACTCGCCGTGAACAAAATTGTTCCGTCACCCTGCTGCAGCATGATGGGAATGGCAACACGTGAAGCGTAAATTAACCCTTTAAGGTTCACATTCAGCAGGCGGTCAATCTCTTCATCGCTGCTCTCAGTGATAAGCTTGGGCAGGTTGATGCCGGCATTGCCGACAAAGATGTCCAGACGGCCGTATTCCTTCATGCAAGCCGCAATCAACCGCTCATTATCTGCCCGCTGCCCCACATCCGTGGCCACGAAGTGGGCCAGGCCATCATCGTGTCCGATTTCTCGCGCCAACGCCTCCCCTTCTTCTGCTGACACATCCCCTAAGAGCAGCTTTGCTCCCTGCCGGGCAAAGGTGGTGGCAATTGCTCGCCCAATGCCTTTGCTGGCCCCGGTGATAACGGCCGTTTTTCCTGCTAATCTCATCAAATGCCTCCTCCTTTGTAAACTACGTTTGTAGTAGGCGATTTATCGCCTTTGCCCGGCACTAAAGTGCCTACTACCAACGATTTTCATTCATCACTTCACTGTATTCAGTGCCATCGTGGTGGGCATTTGCCCATGTTGTCTCCTGGTATGTGAATAATGAATAGTGTGATTATAGCTAATTTTGGCGATGATGCCGTCGCTTTGCTATAATTACGGACTTTAGTCCAGTTCATATAATCTTCATACTCGGCAATATGCCCCCTTTTCGCCTGCCACCACAGCCTGCATATTGGCAACGCAACCACTATTTTCCCTAAAAGGAGAGAGAGAAATGTTTGACGAATCAGATAGTAGATTTCAGCAGCTTACCGGAGAAGAAAAGGCACAAGTGTTAGCGGAAGTCAAACGTATTCACGATTTTGATCCGCAAGACCCCCTTTTTGGCTTAACCCGGGCTGAGCTAAGCGGGCCAAAACTAAGTCGCCGTACAGTTTTGCGCCTGATGGCCGCCTCGGGTACCGCCTTAACGCTCTCCGCCATCCTGGCTGCCTGCGGCCAGGGTGCCCCCGATACGGAAGAAGTAAGCGCCACGCCTGAAGGAGAGACAGTAGCAGAGGAAGAGGTACAAGAAGAAGAAGAAGTATCAGAACCGGAACCGCAGCCCGAAGCAACCGAAGGCCCTCTGCGGGAATTAGTGGCCGGTTGGGGTGGAACGGCCGAAATTACCACTCTTGACCCGGCCCAGATGAACCAGGTGCTGCAATTCCAAATTACCTCAAACGTATTAAGTGGGCTGGTCCATATTAACCCTGACCTGACGGCCGAAGGGGATCTGGCTGCTGATTGGACCGTTTCTGAAGATGGTCTGGAATACACCTTTAACTTGCGTGAAGGGGTGACCTGGCACAATGGCGATCCCTTTACGGCCGATGATGTTATTTTCACTTACAATCGTTCCAGAGATCCGGAGCAGTCTATTCATTCAGCCGCCTTAGACAATGTGGCCTCTGTTGAAAAAATTGATGATTTGACAGTCAGGATCATTCTGACGGCCCCCCA
>Ga0299914_10002418_pt1 | contig 12858 bp, 12 predicted proteins | sample RVTome_10_FD_201361 | JGI IMG/M metagenome (GOLD analysis project Ga0299914, IMG submission 201361) | Soil microbial communities from uranium-contaminated site in the Upper Colorado River Basin, Wyoming, United States - RVT153D57 (version 2) ...
GAACTTCAGCTCGCGCTCGGGGCCGATTCGCGGAAGCCCGAGGACGGCGGTACGTGCCATCAGTTGCACTCCTTTGTTCCGTGCGGCCCGTTTCGCGAGGCCGCTGTTGCCACGGCTCCCAGCGCGGCCTTGCGCCGCGAGGGACGGAGTCGACAGGTCTTCGGGCTCGGACGTGACCGCGGCGACTGCCTTCCCAGGCCCGCCCGGGCCCAGTGGCTTCGTCGTCGTCTCGCGCGTCCCTACCGCTGCGCGTCAGCTCCGGACTCTGACCGGATTCCCTGACCCTGGGATCGGGTGCGATCGACTCTGGCGCGGACCTTACAGGCCCGGCGAGCGGCGGGTCCGGGAGGGCCGGCTCGCCGGTCGGGTCTCGGTCAGCCGCGCAGCGCCTCGCGGACGAACTCGAGGTCGGCGCGCATCTCGCCGACGCTCCCCGGCGTCTCGCAGACCACGGCGCTCCCGGCGCAGGAGGCGATCATCGCCCGCAGGACGTCGGCGCCAATCTCGCCGCTGCCGAGGTTGGCGTGGCGGTCGGCGCCGGTGCCGGCAGGATCGCGCGAGTCGTTGGCGTGCAGGAGGTCGATGCGGCCGCAGATCGCCCGGGCGCGATCCACCGCGTCGGCGGGGTCCTCGCCGGCGGCATGGGCGTGGCAGGTGTCGAAGCAGAACCCGAGCTCGATGTCGGAGTCGGCGTCGCCGATCGCCTCCCAGAGACGCGCGAGGTCGTCGAATCGCCGGGCGACGGCATTCTCCCCGCCGGCTGTGTTCTCGATGAACACCGGGACCTCGGAGGTGAGCAGGTCGAGCGTCCGCACCCAGCGCCCGAAGCCCTCGGCGACCCCGTCCTCGGCGTGGCCGGGGTGCACGACCACCGCCGCGGCCCCGACCTCGGCGGCGGCGTCGCAGGTCTGCTGGAGAATCTTCCGCGAGCCGTAGCGCACGTTCGGCCGCGGCGAGCAGACGTTGATCAGGTACGGGGCGTGGACGTAGAGCGGCAGGGGAGACGCTCGAAGCTCCGCGGCGTCGTCCCGCGGCGCCGGCTTGCGCCAGCTCTGCGGGTCGGAGAGGAAGATCTGCACGCAGTCGGCGCCGAGCGCGGCGGCATCCGCGAGCGGGTTGTCGCGGGAGAGGTGGGCGCCTACGGTCGGCGACTCGGCCATCGGGTCGGGACGCTCGAGATCTCGGAGCCGCTACTCGGCCCGCGCGATCGCCCGCTCCATCGCCTCGCTCGGGCCATCGACGGCCTTCCCGTGCCCGGGGGCGAGCGTTGCCGGGTCGAGCGCCCGGAGCGCCCGCGCGCTCTCGAGGTCCGTCGACCGGTGCCAGGTGAACAGGGCGAGCGGGAACACCGGATGGACGTTCGCCGACGTCGCCACCCCGCCGACGCTCGAGAAGACATCGCCGCAGTAGACCGTGCGGTCGCGGCCGTCGAGCAGAGCGATGTGGCCGGGGGTGTGTCCCGGCGTGGCGACCACCTCGAGCGAGCCGATCCGCTCTCCGCCCTCGACCGTGCGGTCGGGCTTCGTCTCCGTCCCGGGGTAGCCGCCGCGCAGCTTGTCGACGGGCTCGCCGGGGTCGAAGCTCATGTCCTTGGCGAGCAGCCGCGCGTCGCGGGCCGAGATGATCACCTCGGCGTCCGGGAGCGACCCCTTGAGCTCGTCGAGCGAGCCGACGTGGTCACCGTGAGCATGTGTGAGGACGATGCGGACGATCGGCGCTCCGAGCTCCTCCGAGGCCGCCAGCATCCTCGAAGCGGAGCGCGGGACCATCGTGTCGATCAGCGTCAGCCCGTCGCCCTCGCGGACGAGGTACGAGTTGACGAGGCCGAAGCGCGTTACCCGGTTGACCTGTGGCACCGCCCGGACGCTAGCAGCGGTCCGGCGGACGCTCAGTCCCGCTCCTCGGGCTCCGGAGCTTCCTCCTCGGGCTCCGGCTCCCGGCACGGGTCCTCCTGGGGCGGCGGCTCCTCGGCCGGCGGCTCCTCCTCCGGAGGCTCCTCCGCGGGCGGCTCCTCCGCCGGCGGCTCCTCGACGGGAGGCTCCTCGACGGGCGGCTCCTCCACGGGCGGCTCCTCGGCCGGCGGCTCCTCGGGCTCGACCGGCGGCCTGCCCGGAATGTCCGGATCGGTGACCGGCGGCGGGCTCGCCGACGGCGGCGGGTCCTCTCCGGCGAGGCCGCGGCTACCGCCCGGTGGCTCCGGACGCGGGGCCGGCGGCTCCGGGGGCTCCTGCGGGTCCCCGGGGCCGTTGCCCGGGGGATTGCCTCCGGGCGGGTTCTGGCCGCTGCCAGAGGGTCCGTCGCCTCCGTCTCCCCCGTCGTCGCCCGGGGCGGGCGCTCCGGACGGGGGCACGGCGGCGGAAGGGGCGTCCGTCAGGGCGACGATCGGGCCGTCGGCTCCGAGCAGCTCCTCGGCGCCCGCGGCGATCACCTCGTCGCCGGCGTCACCGCCGTCGGCGTCCGAGCCGCCGCTCCCGTCGGCGGCGATGTCGGCGTCGTCGCCGTCGTCGCTCCCGATCTCCACCTGCCCCGGCACGCCGCCGCTTCCCGGAGCATTGATCCCGACCAGGGGGCCGGTCTCCTGGGCATCGAGGAGCGTCAGATAGACGACGCCGATGATCAGCGCTGTGATCACGAGCTGGGCGCCGACGATCGTCGATAGCGAGGGGTTCCTCACCGGTTCCTCCCTCGGGCTGTTCCGTCGCCCTTCACCACCATTGAAAATCCTCCTGGTCACTCCATGACCGGTGCGTGGACGGATGAGAGTACAGGAGAGCTATCGGCAGCAGCGTCTCCGACCTTTAGCGGACGAGCTCGAGGCGCGCCGCTCAGGCGGCGTGAACGCTCTCGGCGACGGTGCGCCCCGCGCACTGCCACCAGCGCTCGAACAGGATCGTCGCCCGCCGGGCGGCGTCCGGGCCGTGCAGGTGGCCCTCGACCGAGACGTGGCCGAGGTCGATCCCGGGCACGCGACGGCTCTCGCTGCGCGCCCAGCCGTCGGCGATCTCCGGTGTCGCCTCGGGATGGAATTGGACCCCGAGGTGGGCACCGAGCGCGAACGCGGCCGGCCCCGCCGGCGAGCGCGCGAGGAGCTCGGCGCCCGGGGGCATGGTGAAGCTCTCGTAGTGGAAGTTGAGCCACCGGCCGGCGGGCACCCGATCGGGGACGAGCGACTCGATCTCGTCCCAGCCGATCTCGACCGGGTCGGCGGGATGGACGCGCCCGCCGAGGGCGATCGCGAGGGCCTGGGCGCCGAAGCACAGGCCGAGCACCGGGATCCGGCACTCGACCGCACGTCGCAGCAGCGCGATCTCGTGGGGGATGAACGACGGCGCGCGGGCGCCCGCCGAGTGCTCGGATCCGAGCGCGACCGCGAATGCCGCTCCGTCGATGTCGGGCACCGGCTCGTGCCAGAGCTCGACGAGCCGCCACGGGATCCGTCGCTCGCCGAGCCAGTCGGCGAGCAGTGCCGGTGGGGCCTCCGGGTCGTGCTGGAGGACGATGCCGGGGGCACTCATCGCCGAGGCACCCTAGACGATCGTCGGTCGAACACCCGGCTACCCGTAGTCGTAGAAGCCGCGTCCGGTCTTCCGCCCCAGCCGTGCCGCCGCGACCATCCGCTTGACGAGCGGAGGCGGCGCGTACTCGTCGCGCTTGAACTCCTCGTAGAGGCTGTTGCCGACCGCGTAGAGCACGTCGAGGCCGATCAGGTCACAGAGGGCCAGCGGTCCCATCGGGTGCCCGCAGCCGAGCTTCATCCCGGTGTCGATGTCCTCGCGCGACGCGAACCCCTCCTCGTACATGCGCACCGCCGCCATCAGGTAGGGGACGAGGAGCATGTTGACGACGAAGCCGGAGCGGTCCTTGGTCAGGATCGGCGTCTTGCCCAGCCGCTCGGCGAGGACGCGGGCCCGGTCGACGGTTCGCTCCGAGGTCTCGAGCGCGACCACGACCTCGACCAGCTTCATCACCGGCACCGGGCTGAAGAAGTGAAGGCCGATCACCCGCTCGGGAGAGTCCGTCGCCGCGGCCAGCTCGGCGATCGGGATCGACGAGGTGTTCGAGGCCAGGAGCACCTCGCCGTCGAGCGCCCGCGAGAGCTCTGAGAACACCGCCCGCTTGAGCTTCGCGTCCTCCGGCACCGCCTCGATGACGACGTCGGCGCCGTCGAGGGCGCCGACCTCGGTCTCGTAGGAGACCAGCCCGAGCACCGGCTCGGCAGCCTCGATCTTGCCGCGCTCGACCCCCCGCGACACCGATGCCTCGATCCGCCCGCGCGCCCGCTCGAGCGCGTCGGGATCGATCTCGCGCACCGTCACCTCGAGCCCGGCCACCGCCGCCGCCTCGGCGATGCCCGAGCCCATGAAGCCGCCGCCTACGACTCCGATCCGCTCGACGCTTGCGGGCACGGACCCCACGGCCCTATCAGCTCGGCGTTCCCGACAGTCGCTGGCGCTCAGCCGGGGTGACGACGGTGCCGATCGCGCGGGCGACGAGCACCGGATCGGCGAGGACCGCGGCCGCGGTCGGCCCGTGCTCGGGGGCCGAGGAGATCTGCTTCCAGGCCTCGAACTCGATCCGCCGCGACGTGTTGCCGACGTCGAGCAGCCGCGCCCGCGCCTCGACGTAGTCGCCGACCCTCACCGGTGCCAGGAACTCGATCTCCTCGTAGGCGCGGAACAGCCCTTCGTCGCCGTCGTGGCGGATCACGAGCTCGGTCGCGAGGTCGCCGAACAGGCCGGTCAGCGCGGCGCCGTCGATCAGCCCGCCGGCGTAGCGCGCGTCGGCGGGCCCCATCCTCACCCGCAGCGAGACCGCCCCGCCCCGCCCGTCGCCGCCGATTGTCGTATCGCCCATCGTCGCCGTCCTAGAGCGCCTCGAGGTAGCGGTCGAGCTCCCAGTCGGTGACGGCGAGCGCCGCGGCGTCTGCCTCGGCGCCCTTCATCGCCACGTAGTGGGCGACGAAGTCCTCGCCCAGGTACTCGCGGGCGACGGCGCTCCCCTCGAGCAGGGCCACCGCCTCCGGCAGCGAGCGCGGCATCGCCTCGACCTCGCCTGGTGGGAGCGCGTAGACGTCGTCCTCGCGCGCCGCGGACGGCTCGAGGCCGTTCTCGATCCCGTGCAGCACGCCCGCGAGCATCGCCGCCGCGGCCAGGTACGGGTTCGCGTCGCCGCCGCCCTGGCGGTGCTCGAGCCGGGTCGAGGCCGGGTCCTCGCAGACGGCGCGGACGCCGACCGAGCGGTTGTCGACCCCCCAGGTCGCCGTCGTCCCCGCCCACGAGTAGGGGTGGAAGCGCCGGTAGGAGTTGACCGTCGGGGCGTTGAGCGCGGTCAGCTCGCCGAGCGTCGCAACGACGCCCGCGCAGGCGGCGCCCATCGTCGCCGAGCCGCCGCCCGATCGGTCGCGGCCGGCGAACGCGTTCGCGCCGCCGCTGTTCAGCAGGCTCATGTGCACGTGGCAGGAGTTCCCGGCCCACTCCGGGTGGGGCTTCGCCATGAACGTCGCCGTCAGGCCCTGCTGGGCGGCGATCTCCTTGACCGCGCTCTTGAACAGGAACGCGTGGTCGGCGGCGTCGAGAGCGGGGGAGTAGCGGAGGTTGATCTCGAACTGTCCCGGCCCCGTCTCGGCGTTGCAGGCTTCGACCGGGACCGCGAACCGGTGCATCGCATCGCGGACGGCGCGCCCGAACGGCTCCTGGCCCGAGCCCTTGACGACGCCGTAGGTCGAGGGCCGCAGCGCCAGCGGCACGAGGTCGGCCGGGCGCTTGCCGCGGAGCGTCTCCTCGGTCTCGCGCAGGACGTAGAACTCGAGCTCGATGCCGATCTGCGGCTCGAGCCCCAGCGAGCGTGCCCGCTCGACGAGGCGCGCGAGGACCTGGCGTGGGGCGATCGGCACGGGCTCGCCGCCCGGGAGCGTGAAGTCGGCGAGGACGAGCGCCGTCCGCTCGTGCCACGGGACCTCGCGCAGCGTCCGCAGGTCGGGCGCGGCGACGATGTCGGGGTAGCCGTTTCGCTCGGTCGGGAAGTAGGTGGTCGCGCTCTCGGGCTTCGCCACCAGGTCGGCCTCGGCGACGTCGATCACGAACAGGACGTCGCAGAGGTTGACGCCGTGGTCGAGCGCCGCGGGGATCTGGGCCGCCGGGACGCGCTTGCCGCGCATGATGCCGTGGGTGTCCGAGGCGCCGACGATCAGCGTCTCGATCCCGCGCTGCTCGCAGAACGCCGCCGCTTCCGCCGGGCTCACAGCCTCCGGCGCGTCGACCGTGCTCACGGGAGTACTTCCTGCCCGCGCTCGGCGGCTGCGATCTCCGGCCGCTCGCCGAGGAGCTGGGCCGCGCTTCCGACCGGGACGTCGACGCGGAGGGAGTTCAGCACCAGCTCGACGTGGAGCTCGGCGATCTCCGGCAGCGTCATCGGCCCGTCGGGCCGGAACCAGACGGCGACCCCGGTGCACTCGAGCAGGATCGCGTAGGTCGTCGTCCGCTCGTCCCGGCACTCGAAGTCGCCCGACTCGAGCCCGTCGGCGATGATCTGGCGGAAGATCTCCTCGTAGGAGTCCCGCATCCGCATGATCGTCTCGGCGTCCTCACCCTCGAGCGCCCGCACCTCCGTGTCGGAGACGAACGCCGCACGGCGGTGGGTGCCGTGGTAGACGACGTGGACCCATACCGCCGCCGCGAGCCGGTTGACCGGCGAGGAGTGACGATCGATCGCCCCGGTCACCTCTCGCGTCAGCCCTTCGAGAAATCGGCGCATGATCGACTGCAGCAGCGCCTGCTTCGACGGGAACCAGTGATAGAGCGACGCCGGCCGGACCTTGACCCGGTCGGCGACGGTGCGCATCGACGTGGCGTGGAACCCGAGCGTCGCGAACAGATCGAGGGCCTCCTCCTCGAGCCGCTCGAGGGTCGCCGGACGCGTCTGACTGCTCTCCATCACGGGCTCCTAACGTTCGTTAGGGAAGGTCGATGGGAGCATACCCCAGCATCCGGGAGGGTCCGTCGGACACGGGTCAGGGCGTCTGCTTGACGCATGCCGATCGTCATTGCTAGGGTGAGGGTACCTAACGAGCGTTCGTCCGTCAAACTGGCCGAAACCGGGTAATGAGAGAGAAGCGGAACCGTTGACTCGCCAGCCGGAGCTCTGCTACATCGACGTCGGCGGCACCTTCACCGACGCCTTCCTCGTCGACGCCGACGGCGACTTCGTCACCGCGAAGGCGCCGAGCACGCCCGACGACGTCTCGCGCGGCTTCTTCAGCGCCGTCGATCGCGCCGCCGAGGAGATGGGGCTGCCGGTCGCCGAGACCCTGTCGGCGCTCCGCGTGCTCGGCTACGGCGCGACCCTCGCCCTCAACACCGTCCTCACCCGGCGCGGCGGTCGGCCCGGGCTCGTCATCACCCGTGGCTTCGAGCACCTGCTGACGATGGGCCGCGGCAAGCAGAGCTGGACCGAGCTCGACCGCCCGGCGCGGATCCACCCCGTGACCCACCGGATGCTCGAGCCGCTGATCCCGTTCGAGCGCGTCCGCGGAGTCAGCGAGCGGATCGACTGCCTCGGCGCCGAGCAGATCCCGCTGTACGAGTCCGACGTCGAGATCGCGGTCGGCGAGCTCGTCGACGCCGGCGCCGACGCGATCGTCGTCTGCTTCCTCTGGGCGTTCCTGAACGACTCGCACGAGGCACGCGCTGCCGAGATCGCCCGCGAGCTGGTCGCCGCCAGCGGGCTCGACGTCCCGGTCGTCGCCGCGCACGAGGTCTCGCCGGTGATCCGCGAGCTTCCACGCGCCAACGCCGCCGTCTTCGAGGCCTACGCCGGGCCACTCGTCCGCCGCGCGTTCGCCAACCTCCAGGGCGAGCTGGCGTCGAACGGGTTCGACGGCGAGCTCCAGGTGATGCAGTCGGCCGGCGGCCTCGCCCCGGCCCGCGCGGTCAAGGTCGTCGACACGATCCAGTCGGGGCCGGTCGGCGGCCTCGTCGGCGGACGCTACGTCGGCGAGCTCTACGGATTCGAGAACATCATCACCACCGACGTCGGCGGCACCTCGTTCGACCTCGGGCTGATCACCCGCGGCAAGGTCGCGGTCAACCGCGAGCCGACCGTCGGAAGGTTCGTCCTCGGCGTCCCGATCGCCGAGGTCGTCTCGATCGGCGCCGGCGGCGGGACGATGGCCGGCCTCGACCCGCTCACCCGCCGCCTCGTCGTCGGCCAGGAGTCGGCGGGCGCCGACCCCGGCCCCGTCTGCTACGGCCGCGGCGGCACCGAGCCGACGGTGACCGACGCCAACCTCGTCCTCGGCTACCTCAATCCCGACCGCTTCGCCGGCGGCCAGATGACTCTCGACGCCGAGGCCGCCACCGAGTCGATCCGGACGACGATCGCCGACCCGCTCGGGCTATCGGTGGAGGAGGCGGCCGAGGGCATCCGGCGGATCATCGACACCCGGATGCGCGAGTCGATCCACGGCCTCGTCGTCTCGCGCGGGTTCGACATCTCCGAGTACCACCTGCTCGCCTTCGGCGGCGGCGGGCCCGGCCACGTCGCCGGCTACACCGACGGCGTCTCCCTCGCCGGGATCCTGATGTTCCCCTACTCCTCGGTGTTCTCCGCCTTCGGCGCCGCCGCCGCCGATTACGAGCACCACTACTCGCAGTCGCTGAACATGGTCGTCCCGCCCGACGCGACCGACGATGACCGCGTCGGCTTCGGCACGCGGATCACCGAGGTCTGGGAGCGGCTTCGCGAGCGTGGGCGCGAGCAGATGGAGGCCGAGGGCTTCGACCCCGCCGACCTCGAGTACCGCCCGCTGGCGATGCTGCGCTACGGCCGCCAGCTCAACGACCTCGAGGTCACCTCTCCCGTCGAGCGGATCGAGACGGTCGCCGACTGGCAGGCGCTGATCGGCGCCTTCGAGGCGCAGTACTCGCAGACCTACTCGCGCGCCGCCCGCTACCCGCAGGCGGGATACGACATCTTCGAGGTCGGGCTCGTCGTCCGGGCGCCGAAGATTCGCCCGACGCTGCCGCGCTCCGAGCTCGTCTCCGAGACCCCGCCCGACGCGGCACGGCGCCCGAGACGCCGCGCCCACTTCGACGGTGAGTGGGTCGAGACCGAGATCCTCGACCTCGACGGGATGGAGCCCGGGAACGTCGTCGCCGGGCCGACCGTGATCGAGAACCCCTACACGACGATCGTCGTCCCGCCGGGGCGGACGATCAACGTCGACGAGTACCGCAGCGTCTGGATGAGCGTGGAGCCCGGGGGAGGCGAGCAGCGATGATGGAGCCGCAGGCGATGCCCACCGCCGAGATTCCCACCGAGACCCCGATCCTCAAGCGCCGCCTCGCCGAGCGCGACGAGCGCTTCGCGCGCACCGGCGCCTACGTCGACGAGCTCGGGCTCTGGGATGAGGACCCGATCCGGTTCGAGCTCCTCTACACGAAGCTGAGCCAGGTGGTCGCGAACGCGCACGAGGTCGCCCGGCTCGTCTCCGCCTCGCCGATGACCCGCGAGCTCGGCGAGCTGATCTTCGGCCTCTACACCCCCGAGGGCGACGCCGTCTGCCTCTCGCACGGGCTGATCGTCCACGTCCACACGATCAGCCGGATGATCAAGTGGATGATCGCCAACGACTACGAGCAGACGATGGGCTTCGCCCCCGGCGACCTCTACTTCAACAACGACCCCCACATCGGCGGCGCCCACGCCCTCGACCAGATGATCGTCACCCCGATCTACGCCGGCGAGGAGCTGATCGGCTGGAGCGCCGGGCTTACGCACGTCCCCGAGGTCGGCGCCACCGCGCCCGGCGGGTTCGACTCGTTCTTCACCACCCGCTTCCACGAGGGCCTCTACCTGCCGTGCGTGAAGATCGGCTCCGGCGACGAGCTCCGACCGGATATGGAGATCCTCGTCGAGCGCTCGACCCGGACCCCGGTGTACTGGCTGACCGACAACCGCGCCAAGGTGACCGGGGCGCTGATGATCCGCGACGCGGTGCTCGAGCTGACCGAGGAGTTCGGAGTCGACTACTTCAAGCGCGCCGGCGAGGAGTTCATCGAGGATTCGCTGCGGGCGGCGAAGCGGAAGATCGCCTCGGTGCTCCACCCGGGGACCTATCGCGAGGTCGCCTGGCGCGGCAGCCCGATCCCCGGCTCCGAGCGGATGCTCCACGCGCCGGTCGAGATCACCGTCCGCGAGGACGGCTCGGTCCACCTCAGCTTCGACGGGCTGTCGTCGAACTTCTGGCAGCCGTTCCAGGGCAGCCTCTCGTGCCTCGAAGGGCTGGTCATGAACGGGCTCATCCAGCACGTCCTCTACGACTCCAAGCACAATGAGGGGACGCTGCTCGCGGCGACGATGGAGGTGCCGCTCGGAAGCTGCTGCAACCCCGACTCGATCCTCTACCCGACGACGCTCTGGGGTCCGGCCTACGGCGCCGGGCTCGCGGTCGGCCAGGCGCTCTCGCGCGCCTACTACGCGCAGGGCTACCGCGAGGAGGTGCACGCGACGAGCGCGCTCTCCTCCGGCTACACCGCCGGCGGGATCGACCAGTACGGGCGCTCGTTCGGCGCCCACAACATGGAGTTCGGCGCCGCCGGGATGCCGGCGACGGCGGTGCACGACGGCCTCGACACCTCGGGGGTCGAGTTCAACCCCGAGGGCGACATGGGCGACGCCGAGATCTGGGAGCAGATGCTGCCGTCGATCTACCTCGCCCGCGAGATGCGGATCGACGGCGGCGGCGCCGGGCGCTTCCGCGGCGGCAACGGGATCCAGTCGGTGTACATGCTCGCGAACACGAGCGAGATCGAAGTCGGCTCGTTCGGCTCGGTGCCGATCTACCCCTCGCCGGGGTTGATGGGCGGCTATCCGGCGGCGACGCTCTACATGTGGACCGGCAAGGACACGAACCTCCGGGCGCTGATCGACGCCGGCGAGCCGGTGCCGGCGGGCGAGGGGGACGACCCCGCCGAGCCCGAGTTCCGGCGACTCGTCGACGGCGAGTGGAAGGTCCACCACGGATCGAACAAGGCGACCGAGCCGATGGCGCCCGACGACATGTTCACCGCCGTCAGCGGCGACGGCGGCGGCTTCGGCGACTCGCTCGACCGCGCGCCCGAGGCGGTCGCCGGCGACGTCCGCGAGGGCCGCACGAGCCGCCGCGCCGCGCGCGAGGAGTACTGCGTGGCGCTCGACGACTCAGGCGAGCTCGACCAGCCGGCGACCGAGCAGCTCCGCGCGGCGCGACGCCGCGAGCGCCTCGCCGAGGCGGTGCCCGCGGACGAATACCGCCGCGCGGCGCGCGAGCGGCTCGTCGACGGCCGGGTCTCGGCGCCGGTGCGGCGGATGTACAACGACCTGCTCGAGAACAACGAGAAGTTCGCCGCCCGGATGCACGAGTTCTGGGACGTCGACGAGCAGTTCCGCGTCCCCGGCGGCGACGGGGAGGCCTCGCGATGAGCGAGCACCCGCGCGAGCTGATCCGCGACCTGCTCTCCGGGCAGATCTCGCCGGCCGACCTCCAGGCCGTCCAGCGGGCGCCGAAGGACCCCGGCCGGCGCGAGACGGTGATCTCGCTCGAGCGTGAGCGCGTCGCCTTCGACGAGCCGATCCTCGTCTGCCTCCAGGAGGCCCTGTATGTGGTCGAGCTTCAGGGCGGCGAGCGGGTGACGAAGTGCCGCTGCGGCCACGACTTCGGCGACTGGCGGCGAAACTGGAAGGAGGCGGCGGCTATCGTCGAGCGCGAGGGCGAATCGGCGTACTTCCCCGGGCCCCGCGCCGCCGACCCCGAGTGGATGGTTCTGCGCGAGTTCTACTGCCCCGGATGCGCGACCCGGCTCGACGTCGAGGTCGTGCCGCCCGGCTACCCGTTCATCCACAACTTCGAGCCGCTTCTCCCCGGGACCGCGGCGGGCGAGGGCGGCTGAGGCGATGCGCCCGCTTGTCGTCGTCACCGCGATCACCCGCCGGATCCGAACCACGCTCCCCGGCGAGTCCGACCACGCCACCGTCCACCGCCGCTTCGGCCAGCTCGTGGCGAAGGCGGGCGGGGTTCCGGTCAGCGCCGGGCCCGGGGCGGACCCGGTCGAGCTCGCTGCCCGCGCCGATGCCGTCGTCATCAACGGCGGCGGCGACGTCGACCCGGCGGCCTACGGCGCCGCGCGCCACCCGAGGACGAGCTGGGTCGACCCCGAGCGCGACGAGTTCGAGCTCGCCCTCGCCCGCGAGGCGGTCGAGAGGGGGAAGCCGGTCCTCGGTGTCTGCCGCGGGCTGCACGTCCTCAACGTCTCCCTCGGAGGCACCCTGGTACAGCACCTGCCCGATGTCACCGAGCTCGACCACGACGTCCGCCAGGGCTTCGAGCACCCGGCCCACGAGGTGGCGCTCGAGCCCGGCTCTAGCGCCGCCTCGCTCTACGGCGCCGAGCGCCTCGAGGTCAACTCGGTCCACCACCAGGCGGTCGAGGGGCTCGGCGCGGAGCTGGCGGTGGGAGCCCGGGCCGCCGACGGGACGATCGAGGCGATCGAGTCGGCCGACGGGCGGGCGGTCGGGATCCAGTGGCACCCCGAGCTGATGGACCCGAGCCACGACGCCGTGCAGCTTGCGGCTTTCAGGTCGCTGGTCCAGGTCGCGGAAGGCGCGGCGGCTTCGTGATCGCCGAGCGCGGAGCCGACGGCCGGCCGGTGGTGATCGGCGTCGCCCCGACAGGTGCCGAGGTCACCCGCGAGCAAAACCCGGCCGTCCCCTACACCCCGACCGAGATCGCGGGCGAGGTCGTCGCCGCGTGCGAGGCCGGGGCGTCGCTCGCTCACCTCCACGTCCGCAACGACGACGGCACCCCCACCGGGCGCCCCGAGG
>Ga0299914_10002419_pt1 | contig 12855 bp, 12 predicted proteins | sample RVTome_10_FD_201361 | JGI IMG/M metagenome (GOLD analysis project Ga0299914, IMG submission 201361) | Soil microbial communities from uranium-contaminated site in the Upper Colorado River Basin, Wyoming, United States - RVT153D57 (version 2) ...
GGCCCGAGCTCGCGCGCGAGATAGCGCGCCGCTGATTCGAGGGCGGCCTTGCTCACACCCATCCAGTCGTAGACGGGCCACGCGTGGTCGTCGTTGTCGAAGTCGAGGCCGACGATCGAGCCCCCCGACTCCATGAGAGGCATCACGGCGCGCGCGAGCGCCGGCAACGAGTAGGTGGAGACTTGCAGTGCCACGGCGACGTCCTCCCAGGGTGCGTCGAGGAAACCGCCACCGAGACAGGACTCCGGCGCGAACGCGATCGCGTGGACCACGCCGTCGAGCGCCCCACCCACCGCGACCGCGAGACCGGCGAGATCTCCCGGCTCGGTGACGTCGAGCTCCACCAGCTCGACCTCGTGGGGGAGTCGCTTGGCGGCCTTCTCGGTGATGCGCATGACGCGGCCGAAGGACGTGAGGACGACCTCCGCCCCGTGCTCCTGAGCCACCCGAGCGACCGTGAACGCGATCGAGTCGGGGTTGAGCACCCCGGTGACGAGGATCCGCTTTCCCTCGAGCAACGTCATGTGCAACGAGCTCCCGAGACTTCCATCACGCTTCGGGTGGGACGAGCACGAGCGCGGCGTTGTGGCCCCCGAAACCGAACGAGTTCGAGATCGCGGGGCCGACGGGGATCGTCCGTTCGGTCTTGACGACGTCGATGGTGATCCGCTCGCCCGGACGTTCGAAGTTGGCGGTCGGTGGCACGATGCCGTCGCGGGCGGCGAGGAGCGCGGCGATGACCTCGGCGGCTCCGGCGGCACCGATCAGGTGGCCGGTGACGCCCTTGGTCGACGTGACTGGTGGTGAGCTCTCCCCGAACACTTTGCGGATCGCCTCCGCTTCGGCGGCATCGTTGAGGTCCGTGGATGTCCCGTGCGCGTTCACGTGGCCGATGGCGCCCGCGTCGATTCCGGCATCGGCGAGAGCGAGCTCCATGCACGCAGCGGCTCCCGATCCGCCCGGGGACGGCGCGGTGATGTGGTACGCGTCCGCGTTGCGCCCGTACCCACGAACCTCTCCGAGCACCTCCGCGCCGCGTGACTGCGCGTGCTCGAGGGATTCGACAACGACGAACGCGGCGCCTTCGCCGATGACGAAACCGTCACGATCGATGTCGAACGGTCGGGATGCGCGTTCGGGGTGGTCGTTCCGACGACTGAGTGCCCCCATGCGAGCGAAGGCTGCGATGGTCGGCCCGTTGACCGGGGCTTCCGCTCCGCCCGCGAGGACGACATCGGCCGTGCCGTCCCGAACGAGTCGCACGGCTTCGCCGATCGCGTTCGTCCCGGCAGCGCATGCCGTCGCGATGCAGAGGTTGGGCCCTGTCCAGCCGATTCGCATCCCGATCACGCCGGCGGTGGCGTTCGGCATCATCATCGGTACGAAGAACGGGCTGACGCGCATCGGCTCGCGGGTGAAGTAGATACCGAGGTTGTGCTCCAGGGTGTCGAGCCCGCCGACTCCCGTGCCGACGATCACCGCGCAACGGCTCGGATCGCTGTGGACGTCGCCGGTGGCGTCGAGCGCGTCGGCAGCTGCCGCGAAGCCGAGGTGCGTCACGCGGTCGAGTCGCCGAGGTTCCTTCGGTCCGAGGTAGTCGGTCGGATCGAACCCAGTGACCTCGCCGGCGATGTGAACAGGGAGCTGCGCGGGGTCGAATCGCGTGATCGGCGCGGCCGTGGCGCGTCCCGAGCGAAGCCGCGACCAGAACGTCTCGACGTCGTTCGCGCCCGGGACCTTCACCCCGGCGCCGGTGACGACCACCCTGGGCCGTCCTCGATGGTCGAGCATCAACCCGCCTTCGAGAGCACGAGATCGACTGCCTGGCCGACGGTCGTGACCTCCTCGAGGTCCTCCTCGGGGATCGACACGTCGAACCGCTCCTCCAGCTCCATGACGAGCTCGACGAGATCCAGGCTGTCGGCGTCGAGGTCGTCCTTGAAGCTCGCCGTCTCCACGACGGAGTCCGGCTCGACGCTCAAGACCTCGACCGCTGCTTCCCGAACAACTCCGAGTGCCTGCTCGCGTTCCATGTGTTCTGCTCCTGAGTCGGTGATCGGTTCTCTTCGAGCTAGTGGCCCATGCCGAGGCCGCCGTCGACCGGGAGCAGGGCTCCGGTCACGTACCCCGCCGCCTCGGAGCACAGGAACAGGATGGGAGCGGCAGCCTCTTCTGCGGAGCCGAAGCGACCCATGGGTACCGCTGTCTCCGCTCGCTCGCGCCACTCGTCGGGCATCGGGTCGGTCATGGGCGTCACGATAGGGCCGGGAGCGACGACGTTGCAGGTAATCCCGCGGGTCGCGAGCTCGCGCGCGACCGAACGCGTCAATCCGAGGAGCCCGGCCTTCGCTGCCGAGTAGTTCGCCTGGCCGGGTCCGCCGATGTGCCCGGCAACCGAAGAGACGTTGACGATTCGCCCGAAGCGAGCGCGCATCATCTTCGGCACCGCGCGTCGGATCGTGTAGAAGGAACCGCTGAGGTCGGTTCGAAGCACGTCGTGCCACTGGTCATCGGTCATGCGCATGAGGAGCCCGTCGGCGTTGATCCCGGCATTGTTGACGAGGATCTCGACGGGTCCCCAGGTCTCTTCGATGTGCGTGAACGCGGCGTCGACATCGCCGACGTCGCCCACGTCGGCTTGGAGCGCGAGTCCCGGCCCGTGTTCCTCGACGGCTCCGAGGGTCTCGCGCGCGCCGGCCTCGTCAGCGGCGTAGCAGAAGGCGACGCGGTGTCCGACGCTCGCGAGAGCGATGGCGGTCGCGCGCCCGATTCCCTTCGATCCTCCGGTGACGAAGGCGTTTCTCGTCGGCGTTTCGCTCATTGTCTTCCGCTCTCGGCCCTGCGGGCCGGGCCGCTCGGGCCCTGCTCGCTGCTCGGCGGGATACCCGCCTCACGACGCTCGCTCATGCGGCGGCGTCCGCGACCTGGGCGGGCGTTCCCATGGGGACGACCGCGATCTCCGGGGTGGTCCGTTTCGCGAGCGCGGCGATCATCGAGCCGTGACCGATCTCGACGAAGCTGTCGACGCCGGTACCGGCGAGCGCCTCGAGCGACTCGCGCCATCGGACCGGCATCGATACGTGGCGCGCGCTGCGCTCATGCCAGTCGGCGTCGTCGTGGGGTTGGGCATCGATGTTGGAGACCAGTCGTGATCGAGGCGTGGTGAACGTGACGGCGTCGAGGATCGTTCGAAGCGTGTCGGTTGCATCCTGCATCAGGGGTGTGTGGAACGCGCCACCGACTTCGAGAGGAATTGCCCGGCGGACGCCCAGCAGTCTCGCCTGCTCCGTCGCAGCGTCGACGCCACGTGGTGTTCCGGCGATGACGACTTGGCCCGGTGCGTTGTCGTTGGCGAGCCAGCACTCGTCGGGTGCGGCTTCGCAGGCTTGGCGGGTCTGATCGATCGACGCGCCCACGAGGGCGGCCATTCGCCCGGGATGACGATCTGCGGCCTCCTGGGTCGCGGTGGCTCGGGCCGCGGCGAAGCGCACGCCTTCGTCGAAGGCCAACGCGCCCGACGCGATGAGCGCCGTGACCTGTCCCAGAGAATGGCCGGCATAGGCGACCGGCTCCTCGAGCACGTCACGAGCCGCTTCCCATGCCACGAGTGATGTGACCAGCACGGCGAGCTGCGCGTGACGCGTGCGCCCGAGATCTTCCGTCGAGGCGTCGAGGAGCAGGGGTGCGATGGGTTCGCCGAGAGCAGCTTCGGCTCGACCCACCACCGCCCATGCCGGGTGCTCCCGCCAGGGCATCCCCATGCGGGGTGCCTGGGTTCCTTGACCGGGAAAGAGCGCGGCGATCGTCATAGGAGCGGCAGCGGACCGCCGCCGGGCGCGCAGGCTATCGAAGTGCCGTCCGATGCCCCTCGTCGAGCGTCGATGCGGGAGGGACTCGCGCTACTCGGGGTGGTCGCTGCGGTCGAGGTCCGAGAGCGCCGGCCGGTCGGTGTCGTCCTGGTCGGCCAGCTTCTCCTCGATCTCCTTGAAGTCTTGTCCGAGGAGGAGCCGCGTCTCGACCTCCTCCGGCAGCGGTGGCTCCTCGCGAATCGTCCGCCACGGAGCGATCACGAGGAAGACGATGATCACGAGCGCGGACGCGCTGAGCACGAGGATCGCCGTGAGGAGAGCTGTGGCGATTGGGAAGACCACGGCGCCGATCATAGGTGCTGCCGACACGGCATCGATCTCAGGTCCGACAGGATCGGCGGCGCGCCTCCCGCCGCGTGCCCGGAGTGGGACTCGAACCCACACGTCCTTGCGGACAATCGATTTTGAGCCGATCGCGTCTGCCGATTCCGCCATCCGGGCCGACCGTGAGGCTACTGGCCGGTCGCGTCGCCCCGGCAGAGTCCACGAACGATCGGATACGGATTGACCTTGGCAGTGCCGTGCTCGTGGACCTCGAAGTGCGTGTGCGGCGTCCCCCCGATCGCATTCCCTGTGTCGCCCGTGTAGCCGACGACCTCGCCGGGCGCGACCCGGCGCGGCCTGCCTTCGAAGCGCGACAGGTGGGCGTAGTAGTAGACGTGACCGTCGTCGCCGTGGAGGTAGACGACGAGGCCGCCGAGATCCTCCGCTGCCTGGGTGATCCGTCCCGCGACGACAGCGGTGTTCTCTGCGCCCGAGGCCGAGAAGATGTCCGTGCCCTTGTGGGTCCGGTCACCCGACCGCGGTTGCCCCCAATCGTTCGTGAACAGCACGGGACCCTGCACGGGGCACAGCCGGGCGCCCGTGGCGACGCCACCCGTGATCTCCAGGAGCCCGGCCTGGATGGCTTCGTATTGCAGCTCGAGCAGCGCGAGCAGGTCGTCCTGCTCGGATTCGGCGACTTCGAGCGTGGCGAGGCGCCCGTCCAGGCGCGCCTTGGTCTCACGGAGTCGATCTGCGTCGGAGGTGTCGCCCTTGGCCATCGCCCGCCCCAGATCCGCTCTCCTCGCGGCCGTCTGAGGGTCGTCGTCGAAGATCGCGAGCCCACCGCCGGAGCTCTTGTCCTTGTAGAGCTCTGCAGCGCGGCGCTGGATCCGGGCATGGAGGCGGCCGACCCGCCGCTCGAGCACCGGGATCTCGGTTCGAACCGCAGTGAGTTCGTCTTGAAGCTCAGCCAGGCGGCCGTAGGTCTGGACGTAGGCCGAGACGACGGCGTCGGCCCGTTCCTGAGCTTCGACGAGCTCGGGGACCTGCTCGGTGGCGGCGTGTTCGGCTGCGTCGGCGGGCGCGGACGCGCCGATCGCGGTCACGGCGAGTGCCGCGACCGCGAGGGTCCGTCCGATTCGTTGCCTGAGCCGCGTCACAGGGAGAAGGGTAGCGACGACCGCGCGTGGTGCGGTCCAGGGACCACGTCACGTGGCAGGCGCTCGATCGAGCCGGCTCTCCTACACTCGCGGGCTCACATGCCCTCGCACCTCGAACGCCGCCTCATCGACGTCGCCGACCGGCTCAAGCACCAGCGAGCCGAGCTGGCTGTCACCGAGGAGCAGCTCGTCTTCCTCGAGGAGGAAGCCGACGATGCCCGCCTGCGTGCGCTCGTGTCGGAGACACCTATCGGCGACAAGGAGGCGAGAGAGGCCCGACGGCAGGCCGATGCCCTCGGCAAGCAACGCGACGCCTTGTCCCGCTCGATCGCGGAGCTCGAGGCGGAGCAGGATGCGCTCCTCGACCGAATGGCGGCCGAGCTCGCCACGCCGAGGGAGTAGCGGCCGTGCCCGATGCCACCAGGGTCGTCATCGCCGAGGACGAGTCGATCATCCGACTCGACCTCAAAGAGCTTCTCGAAGAAGAGGGGTACGACGTCGTCGGTGAGACCGGCCGGGGTGACGAGGCGATCGACCTCGTGCGCGACCTCGAACCCGACCTCGTGATCCTCGACATCAAGATGCCGGGCCTCGACGGCCTCTCGGCGGCACGCCACATCTCCGGCGAGCGTCTCGCGGCCGTCCTCGTGCTGACCGCCTTCTCGCAGCGCGATCTCGTCGAGCAGGCCCGCGATGCGGGCGCACTCGCGTACCTCGTGAAGCCATTCCAGAAGAGCGATCTGATCCCCGCCCTCGAGATGGCGATCGGTCGATATCGCGAGATGGTCTCGCTCGAACAGAACGCGGGCGACCTCGCGGAGCGTCTCGAGGCCCGCAAGCTCATCGATCGGGCGAAGGGGCAACTCATGGACTCGAGCGGCCTGTCGGAGCACGATGCGTGGCGGTTCCTCCAGACGAGCGCGATGAACGAGCGGGTCCGTGTCGAGGAGATCGCCCAGGAAGTCGTCGACGGGGAGCGGCGACCGTAGGGAGGTAACGGTTCAAGACCTCGGTCTGGCGCGCTCGCCGGATGTCATGATCGCGGCGATGGCCGAGAAGCTCTTGCTCCTGGACGGGCACTCCCTCGCATACCGAGCCTTCTACGCGCTGCCATCCGACCTCGCGACGCCAGCCGGTGAGGTCACGAACGCCGTGTACGGCTTCACAGCGATGCTCGTCAAGGTCCTTGCCGACGAGAAACCGAACTACATCGGCGTGGCATTCGATACTCCCACTCCCACCTTCCGCAACGAGCTCGACCCGGAGTACAAGGCCGGACGCAAGCAGATGCCCGACCTGTTCCGTTCGCAGCTCCCGCTCATCCACGAAGTGCTCGACGCGCTCGAGATCCCGGTGCTCGAGGTCGAGGGCGTGGAGGCCGACGACGTCATCGCGACACTCGCCACCCGCGGCGCCGACGCGGGAGTCGACGTCGTCGTGGTGACGGGTGATCGCGACACGTTCCAACTTGTTCGCGATCCGCATCTCAAGGTCCTCTACAACAAGCGCGGAGTGTCCGACTACGCGCTCTACGACGAGGCAGGCATCCTGGAACGCAGCGGGGTCACTCCCGACCGCTACGTCGAGTACGCAGCTCTTCGAGGTGACAGCAGCGACAACCTCCCCGGCGTTCCAGGGATCGGAGAGAAGACCGCTGCGAAGCTCCTGAACGCGTACGACGGTCTCGAAGGGATCTACGAACATCTCGACGAGTTGCCCCCGAAACAACGGGAGAACCTCGGGGCGATGCGAGAACGCGTGTTCCTCAATCGCGAGATGACGCGCCTGCTCCGCGACGTCGATGTCGGAGCTGCTCCGACCGAGCTCCGCATGGGTGCATGGGACCGCGAGGGCGCGCGCGCTCTCTTCGATCAACTCGCGTTCCGAACGCTCTACCCACGACTGCTCGACGCGGTCGGGGACGCGGCAGCCGTCACGGAGGGAGAGGCGATCGACGTGGAGGTGGAGCATCTGACCACCACCGCGCAATTGCGTTCGCGCCTCGACGAGATTGCCGAGTCCGGCGATCGCTTCGCCATCGAGGCGCGCTGGGGTGGCGAGGCCGGCCGGAGCGAGCTCGCCGGCCTGGCGTTCGCCGACATGAGCAACGTGACGTACTCCGATGCCGAGCTGCTCGACGACGCCGAGATCGCCGACGCGCTGCGCGGTCTCCTCGACACGTCGGGTGCCCCACTCGTCGTACATCGCGGCAAGGATCTGATGCACGGCCTCGCGCCGCTTCGCGTGGACTCACTGGCGCTCGACACCGCCGTCATGGCGTACCTCCTCGATCCCGGCGCCGGGAAGTACCTCCTCGAGGAGCTCGCCCTGCGCTTCTTGTCGATCGAGGTGCGATCACCCGACGCCGAAGAAGGCACGCTGGATCTCGACGGTCGAGCGGGTGTCGAGGAGACCGGCCGCCGCGCCGTCGCGGTCCTGAGGCTCGCTGTTGCGCTCGAGGACGCGCTCCGGACCCGAGAGCTGCTCGACCTCTACCAACGCATCGAGCGGCCACTCGTCCGCGTCCTGTTCGACATGGAGGCGGCGGGCGTCAAGATCGACGTCGACTTCCTCGAAGGTCTGCGGGCCGAGATCGCCCAGGAGTGCGAGACGCTCGTGACGAAGATCCACGCGCTGGCCGGAGAGCCGTTCAACGTCAACTCCACGCCGCAGCTCCGGGCCGTGCTGTTCGATCAACTCGGCCTCCAACCTGTCAAGAAGACGAAGACCGGACCGTCGACAGATGCCGACTCACTCCAGAAGATGCTCGACGAGCATCCGATCATCGCCGAGCTGCTGCGCTATCGCGAGGTCGAGAAGCTCCGGAGCACGTACGCCGATGCCCTCCCACCGCTGATCGGTCCGGACGGTCGGATCCATGCGACGTTCAAGCAGACCGACACCACGACTGGTCGCATCTCGAGCGAGGCGCCCAACCTCCAGAACGTTCCTGTCCGCAGCGCCGACGGGCGGGAGATCCGCCGCGTGTTCGTCGCAGACGAGGGATGCGGACTGCTCACCGCCGACTACTCACAGATCGAGTTGCGCGTCCTCGCGCATCTCGCGAGCGACCCCGGACTGATCGACGCGTTCGAGCGCGGTGTCGACGTGCATACGGTCACCGCAGCAGAGGTGTTCGGCGTTCCCGAGGGCAGGGTCGATGCCGCGCAGCGACGCTTCGCGAAGGTCGTCAATTACGGCCTCGCGTACGGGATGGAGGCCTATGGGCTGGGGCAGCGGCTCGACGTTCCGACGGAGGAGGCTCGGGACATCCTCGACGCGTACTTCGAGAGCTTCCCGAGCGTGAAGTCCTACATGGATGGCACGGTCGCCGAAGCGAAGCGCCGTGGCTACACGACGACGATCTTCGGACGACGCCGCCAGATCGCGGAGCTGTCGTCCGACAACTTCCGAATCCGCCAGATGGGGGAGCGCATGGCTCAGAACGCGCCGGTCCAAGGCTCGGCGGCCGACATCTTCAAGCTCGCGATGGTGAACCTCGACGCAGCACTCGACCAGATCGATGCGCGTGCCCGCATGATCCTCACGGTGCACGACGAGCTCGTCCTCGAGGTGCCGTTGGGTGAGCGCATAGAGGTCGAAGCGCTCGTGCGAGAGGTGATGGAGTCAGTGGCAGAGCTCCGCGTGCCGCTCGAGGTCGAGCTCGGGTTCGGTCCGAACTGGGCCGCGGCGCAGCACTGACGGGGACCGACGAGGCACCGTCGCATTCGGGGTGTTCCACGAGCTGGCGACGGTGCGTGACGACGCCGGTGCCGAGGCGTCATTCGACCTCTGGACGGCGTGCTTCACCGCGCGTGAGCTCGAGCTGTTCGCGGCCGGGAGCGACGTTGCCGTGGAAGCGATCGCGGGGGTTGCTCCGGGCAGGTTCGAGCTCGCGACTCCGCGACTGGATCATCCCGAGCTGCTCCTCCTCGGTCGGAGAGCCGACCCGGGGTTTCGAACTGCGAGAGGCGCGCAGTAGCCTGATTCGTCGCGGTCTCGACCCGAGACCGGCCACGCGCGCTACCGACGTCTGTCCAAATGCGTCGCGGGCGTGGCAGGCCATGCAAGGAGTCCAGTTGCCCGACCAGGAATCGACGGAGGCGACGAGCGCCACCGTCACGGAGGAAGGGGCGCCCTCGGTGGTGCCCGACGCGAGCCCGAGCCCCGTCGACGAAGCGGGGAGCCCGTCGGAGACGACGGACGACCGGTCCGAATCCAGCCCCGTCGTCGTCGACGATCTCGACGGCCAGTCGTTCTCGGATGCGGTCGACGCGACGATCGTGGCGTTCGACGACGGCGACATCGTCACCGGCAAGGTCGTCAAGATCGACAGCGACGAGGTGCTGCTCGACATCGGCTACAAGTCCGAAGGCGTCATCCCGTCGCGAGAGCTCTCGATCCGGAACGACGTCGATCCGAGCGAGGTCGTCACACTCGACGAGAAGCTCGAAGCCCTCGTTCTTCAGAAGGAAGACAAGGACGGCCGGCTCATCCTCTCGAAGAAGCGGGCCCAGTACGAGCGGGCTTGGGGCGCGATCGAGAAGCTCAAAGCGGAGGAAGGCGTGGTTTCGGGGCCCGTGATCGAGGTCGTCAAAGGCGGGCTCATCATCGACATCGGCCTGCGCGGGTTCCTCCCGGCCTCGCTCGTGGACTTGCGACGGGTACGCGATCTCCAGCCGTTCATCGGCAAGACGCTCGACTGCAAGATCATCGAGCTCGACAAGAACCGCAACAACGTCGTCCTGTCGCGTCGCGCATACCTGGAGGAGACCCAGCGCGAGCAGCGCGACGAGTTCCTCACGAACCTGAAGTCCGGCGAGGTTCGCCAAGGCGTCGTGTCCTCGGTGGTGAACTTCGGCGCGTTCGTCGATCTCGGCGGCATGGACGGCCTCGTCCACGTCTCGGAGCTCTCGTGGAAGCATGTCGATCACCCGAGCTCGGTCGTACAGGTCGGCGACGAGGTGACTGTCCAAGTCCTCGACGTCGACCTCTCCCGGGAGCGCATCTCACTGTCGCTCAAGGCCACCCAGCAGGACCCGTGGCAGGAGTTCGCGACCGGTCACGAGGTCGGCGAGCTCGTCTACGGCCGGGTGACCAAGCTTGTGCCGTTCGGGTCGTTCGTGCAGGTTGGGGAGGGTATCGAGGGCCTGGTCCATATCTCCGAGATGGCGGAGCACCACGTGGAAGCGCCGGAGCAGGTCGTGACCCCCGGCGAAGAGCTGTGGGTGAAGATCATCGATCTCGACCTGGATCGGCGTCGTATCTCCCTGTCGATCAAGCAGGCCGCCGAAGGCGGCGTCGTCGCGGCCGAGTACCAGGAGCACTTCGGCGAACACGCGTTCGACGACCAGGGCAACTACATCGGTGGTGACGGCGAACCCGGAGCCGAGGCCGGAGAGGGGACGACGACCCCCGACGCGGAGGCCGCAGCCCCGGCCGCCGGCGAGGAGGGCGACGCAGGCGCACCTCCGGGCTCCGCGCCCGATCCCGAGGTCGAGCCACCGGCAGGCGACTAGGAGCGACGAGGCCTCACGGGGCCCGTCCAACACCCAAAGACGCTCGATGGTGCGGTCGCGGCCGGCTCTTGCCCCCTCGGCATTGCCGCCATTGGAGAATTTCCGGTTGTGTCGCCGGATCTGCTGCCGATAAAGCACACAGCAGTAGTCCGTATCGAGACCCCGACCATGGGGACGGCACGCCCCACAAGGCGTGCGAGCTGGGGGAGAAGTCCTTGAAAGAGCGCAGAGTCATCCTGTTCGCCGTCGCAGCGTTGCTCCTCATCGCGGCGGTCGGAGGGGTCTTCTGGTACCTGAGCACCGCCGACGAGCGGGCGGAGCGCGACGTCGAGGAAGTCGACGTCCTCGTGGCGACGGCTCCGATCTCGGCCGGGACGACGGGCCAAGTGGCCATCGACAACGACTGGGTTGGCTTCGAGGCCCGGCCCCGCAATTCGGTCCCCGACAACATCGTCCGGAGTGCCGACGACATCGAGGAGCTCGTTGCCGCCGCGAACGTCTCCGAGCGGCAGTTCATCACGAGCGACACCTTCGTCAGCCGTGCGCGGGCCTCCAGTGGGGGCGCGCTCGTCGGTCAGATCGCCATCGAGGGCGACTCGGATCCGAGCCCGCGTCAGGCAGTCGCGATCACTCTTGACGGCGAGAAGACCGTCGACAGCAACGTCCTGCCCGGCGACACGATCAACATCGTCGGGATCGGCGAGGCCGTCGACGGGACCGGGCAGGTCGCCGGGTACCTCCTGACAGACGTGCCGGTGATCGGCCAGTCGTCGTCGTCGAGCGAGGGCGAAGAGGCCGCGGGCGGTGGCACCGTCATCGTGTCGCTCCCACCCGATGACATCTTGAGGGTGCTGTCCGCGAAGACGGCAGGTGTCGTCCTGTGGCTCACGCTCGTCCCACCCGACTACGACACGGCCGCACCACCCCCGATCTTCCTGCCATCGCCGATCCCGATCGAAGGTGCCGTAACCCTGCTCCCGTTCTCGTGAGCCGTTCGAACCCGCAGGCTTGACCAACAGATGACCGAGAGGACCCGGTGGACCGAGAAGGCGCAACAGCTCTGAGCGGCCGGAACCGCCCCTTCGCTGTGGCGGTCGTGGAGGCCGATACCCGGACTCGCGCGCGCATCGCCCAGCAGGTGGCGGGCGGCAATGTCGAGCAGCTCGCAACCCTCGACGACCTGAGCAGCGCACTGCAGCCCGACACGCCGGCCGTGGCGGTCTTCGGTCCGTCGCTGGCCAACGAGTTCGGGTTCGAACAGCTCGACCGCCTCACGCGGGCGCGCCACGACGTGGGCGTCATCGTCGCGACTCGGGAGCTCACCACCGAACTGCTCCAGCAGGCGCTGCGTTCAGGGGCGCGCGACGTCGTCACCTTCAGTGGTGGTGGCGATGCCATCAGCTCGGCGATCGACCGCGTCGGGAACCTCGTGGCCGGGCTGACCAGCCGGCTGGGTGCGACCGCTCCGGTCGAGCTCGGTCGCCTGATCCTCAGCTTCTCGACCAAGGGCGGCGTCGGCAAGAGCGTCGTCTCGACCAACACGGCGGTCGGTCTCGCTCGTCGGAGCGGTCAGCAGGTCGCGATCGTCGACGCCGATCTCCAGTTCGGTGACGTCGCTGTGATGCTCGGCCTTCCGCCGGACCACACGGTGATCGACGCGGCTGCGGCGGTCGGGCACGGCGACTCGGAGTTCATCCTCTCGCTCACGTCCGAGCACGAGTCGGGTGTCCGGGTGCTCCCCGCTCCGGTGGAGCCCTCGTCGGCCGATCAAGTCCGCCCCGAGCAGATGTACAGCGTCGTCCGTGCCCTCCAAGAGCACTGTGCATACGTGATCGTCGACATGCCACCACACTTCGACGACCTGGTCCTGGCGCTCCTCGAAGCGGCCGACGACGTCCTGTTGATCGCGAGCATGGACATCCCCAGCATCAAGAACCTCAAAGTCGGGATGCAGACCCTCGATCTCCTCGCCCTCGCCGGCACGAAGCTCCACCTCGTGCTCAACAGGGCGAACTCGAAGGTGCTCCTCGAGATCAGTGAGAT
>Ga0299914_10002420_pt1 | contig 12853 bp, 14 predicted proteins | sample RVTome_10_FD_201361 | JGI IMG/M metagenome (GOLD analysis project Ga0299914, IMG submission 201361) | Soil microbial communities from uranium-contaminated site in the Upper Colorado River Basin, Wyoming, United States - RVT153D57 (version 2) ...
GCCGCAGCCGCGAGGTCGGCGTGAGCGTGAGCAGCTGCGCGCGCTGCAGCTTGCGCATGAGCGCCGGAATGATGTCGAAGTCGAAGGCGCCGTAGCGCAGGACGTAGGCGGTCGCGATCTCCTGCAGCGAGGTGTGGCCATCCATCTGCTGCCAGAGGAACTTCTCGGGCTCGGTCAGCAGGAGGAACCGGTCGGTGGTCGTGTTCTTCAGGATGAAGCTGGGCTGCCCGGCCATGCGCGAGGGCATCTCCGCCAGCTCCCACGACTCAACCGGCACCCGCTGCGGCCGGGACTGCACGAACGCGGTGGCGCTGCCGATCTGGCGGACGTCGAATCCGTCGTCGGTGTCGTTGCGGACGAGCAGCTCCAGCCGGGCGCGCCGGGGAGGCGGGGCGGAGCCGCCGGTCGCCGTCATCGGCCGTCCAGGTCGAGGCCCGTGGCCTCCAGCCCCCAGCGCGTCACCTCGGCGACGAGGTCGCCGGAGGCGCGCAGCCGCTCGATGAACACCCCCACCAGCGCGTGGAAGAACGCCGCCGCCGCCCGGGGGCTCAGCTCGGTCAGGCGGCGCATCGCCTGGCGGTCCAGGACCAGCAGCGTGGCGTCGGAATCGGCCTGGATGGTGGCCGAGCGCGGCGAGCGGTCGAACAGGCTCATCTCGCCGAAGAAGTCGCCGGGGCCGACGCGGGCCAGCACCTGCTCGACGCGGCCGGTCACCGGCTTGGAGATCACGATGGAGCCGCGCAGGACGATGAACATCTCCTCGCCGGCGTCCCCCTCGCGGAAGAGCACCTGGCCACGCTTGATGGACCGGTCGCGCAGCGTCTCGGCCAGCGCGGTCAGCTCCGGCTCGGCGATCTCCTTGAACAGCCGCACCTCCCGCAGGAAGGCGACCGTCTCGACCGCGCTGGACACCGAGGTGCCCGCCGGGCTAGGTGGCCACGCGCCGGATGAGGGCCGAGCGGAACGCCTGGGCGCGCTCCCGGGCCGGGGCCTGGCCCAGCCGGGCGATGGCGCCGAGCACGGTGCTGCGCTCGTCGGCGCTGAGCTCGTACTCGGCCAGGACGAGGTCGGGCGATCGCTGCAGGTCGGCGAGGAACTCCGGGTCGATCATCGCCCGGCCAACCAGCTCGGGAAGTCGCTGCGCCATGGCGTGGCGATCATACCAAACGGGGGTCGGCCGAGAAAGGGCCCGCCCGCGGCGAATCCATCGCCGCCCTTCGCGCGTTCTACGAGACGAGGGCACGCGCGCTCGACGGCGTGACCCCGGGAGGCTCCGGCCATGCGCCGCGTCTGCATTGCGCTGCTCGCTCCCCTGCTCGTGGCCTCCACGGCCCTGGCCCAATCGAACTATGCGCCCGGAAGTCTCGACGCCTCCTTCCAGCTCGAGTGGACGGCCACGCCGGCGGCGCGGGGCACGAAGATCGAGGGCTTCGTCTACAACCGGTCCGGCCTCATCGCCGACCGGATGCGCCTGAGCCTGCACCAGCTCGATGCGGCCGGCAACGTGGTCGGCACGACCGCCATCTGGGTGATGGGCACCGTCCCCGCCGACAACCGGGCGTGGTTCGAGGCGGTCGTGCCCGCCGCGCCGGGCTATCGCGTGGAGGTGCTCTCCTTCGACTGGCTGGGCCGCGGCGGCGCCTAGCCAGTGCCGGACTTTGACACGCCGGGCGGACCGACCTAGAGTACGCCTACTCGCTCGCATGGTGGGAGGCCTCATGCACACCCCGGTTCTCGGTCTGGCCCTGCTCGCGGCGCTGGCCCTCGGCGCGACGACCGCTCACGCGCAGGCGCCGGCGTACGTCACCCGCGTGGTCGACGGCGACATCATCTACGCCGAGTTCCACGGGCGGCTCGAGGCCGTGCGCTATCTCGGCGTCAACAGGCCGCATGTCGAGCACCCCGCCGGCGGCATCGAGCGGTATGCCGCCGCGGCGCGCGAGGCGAACCGCCGCCTGGTCGAGGGCAAGTGGGTGCACCTGCGATTCGACGGCCCGGGGCGCGACCGGCACGGGCGACTGCTGGCGTACGTCTGGGTCGGCGACCTCCTGGTGAACGCCGCGCTCGTGCATCGCGGCTATGCCGAGGCGGCCGCCGCGTCGCACGCCGGCTACGCGCAGTACTTCCGGATGCTGCAGGACGGTGCGCAGCGGGATGGGCGCGGGGTCTGGCGTGAGCCGGAGGCGCGAGCCCACCACCGTCCGCGGCCGACCGAGCTCGCCGCCGACGAGGAGCGCGGGTCCGAGGTCGCCGGCGGCCGCGTGTTCTCGGCACCGGCCCCCTTCTTCCCGACGTCGTCGTCGCCAGCCGGGGCCTCGCCGGCGCGCGGCGGCTCGCCCTCGTACGTCTCGCCGACCCGCTCGATCCGGAGATAGTGCTCCCGGGCCGGTCCCGCCGTCAGTCGCCGGCGGACGCGCCGACCTCGGACCGGCCGAACACCGGATTGTCGGTGCGGTCGATCATCGACTCGGGGCCCTCGGTCGGCAGCTGTTCGGCGTAGTTCTGGGCGCCGTCGATGTCCTGCTCCCACACCTCGCGCGGCAGCTCGTAGAGCACCTCGATCCCGTGGCCGTTGGGATCGGAGATGTAGACGCTGTGGGTCATGCCGTGGTTCACACGCCGGTGGAACGTGACGCCCTTGGCCTGCAAATGCTCGAGCTGCCTGAGCCACGACTCGCGATCCGGGTAGCAGATCGCGACGTGGTTGAGGCCGATGGCCCGGGGCTTCATGCTCCACTCCCCCTCGGGCGCCGGCGGCGTGGCGTCCTCGATCTCGGCCAGGGCCAGATCGTGGTGGGTGACCTCGCCGTGGGGCGACACGCCGCTGTAGAAGCGCATCTTCAGCCGTCCCGGCCGGGGCTTCAGCGCCGCCACGCACTTGAAGCCGATGATCTCGGTCCAGAAGCGGTGCGACTCTTCCAGGTTGCGGACGTTCAGGACGACGTGGTTGACTCCACGAGGCGTCTGGGCCTGAGCCATGGCATCCTCCGTGGCGGGCTGGCATCGCCGCCGGCAATCGTGGACCCATGATAGTACGGAACCGGATTCCATGACGGGAGTGCGCTGAAATGGGACAGTTCGGCATCGGACAGGCGATAACCCGCTTCGAGGACCGCCGCCTGCTGCAGGGCGGCGGCCGCTATCTCGACGACGTGAACCTCCCCGGCCAGGCCCACGCGGTGATCGTGCGCTCCCTCCACGCGCACGCCCGGCTGCGTGGCATCGACGTCCGGCCGGCGCAGATGGCGCCGGGCGTGGTGGCCGTGCTCACCGGCGCCGACGTGGCCAAGGACGGCCTCGGCACCATGCAGATGACGCTCAAGCGCAAGCGGCCCGACGGCTCGCCCATGTTCGCGCCGCCGCACCGGGGGCTGGCCCAGGACCGCGTCCGTTACGTGGGCGACCCCATCGCCCTGGTGGTGGCCGAGACGCGGGCCCAGGCGGAGGATGCCGCCGGGCTGGTCGAGGTCGACTACGAGCCGCTGCCCTCGGTCACCGCGACGGCCGCCGCCGTCGGCGGCCCGCCCGTCCACGACGAGTGCCCCGACAACGTCTCCAACGTGTTCGAGGCGGGCGACCGGGCGGCCACCGACGCCGCGCTGGCCGCCGCCCCCCGGGTCGTGCGTCGCCGCTACGTCATCACGCGGGTACACGCGCAGTACATGGAGGCGCGGGGGGCGCTGGGCTCGTGGGACCCGATCGAGGAGCGCTACACGCTGCACGCCGACGTGCAGTACCCGCACCGCGTGCGCAGCGCGCTGGCCACCAACGTCTTCAAGATCCCCGAGCACCAGATCCGCGTGGTCGCCGGCGACGTCGGCGGCGGCTTCGGCACGAAGGGCTGGCAGTACCCGGAGCACCGGCTGGTGCTGTGGGCCGCCCGCAAGCTGGGCCGCCCGGTGAAGTGGACGTGCGATCGCCGCGAGGCGATCCCGGCCGACGAGCACGCGCGCGACAACGTCACCGACGCCGAGCTGGCCCTCGACGCCGAGGGCCGCTTCCTCGGCCTGCGTGTCCGCACGCACGCCAACGTCGGCGCCTACGTCTCCTCCGACCGCAATCTGCTGGCGACGTTCAGCAACGTCGTCACCCTGGTCGGCGTCTACGCGTTCCCGGCCGCGCACGTCGAGGTGCTCAGCGTGCTCACCAACACCAACTCGACGGCACCCTACCGGGGCGCCGGCCGGCCCGAGGCGACCTACGTCATCGAGCGGCTCATCGACGACGCCGCCCGCGAGCTCGGTCTCGACCGCTTCGAGCTGCGGCGGCGCAACCTGATCCCGGCCACGGCCATGCCGTACCGTAACGCGCTCGGCGTCACCTACGACTGCGGCGACTTCCCCCGGGGCTTCGAGGACGCGCTGAAGCTGGCCGACGTGGCCGGCTTTCCGGCCCGGCGGGCGGCGTCGCGGGCCCGCGGCCGGCTGCGCGGGCTCGGCGTCGCCAACGCCATCGAGCGCGCGGCGGGCGCCCAGCCCGAGTTCGCGGAAATCCGCTTCGCCCCCAGCGGCACGGCCACCGTGCTGATGGGCAGCAAGAACCAGGGTCAGGGCCACGAGACGACCTTCAAGCAGATCCTGCACGAGCGCCTGGGCCTCGATCCCCGGGAGGTCCGCTACGTCGACGGGGACACCGATCGGGTGGCCTACGGCATGGGCACGATGGGCTCCCGGTCCACGGTGATCGGGGGCACCGCCCTGTGGATGGCCGCCGACAAGGTCATCGCCAAGGGCAGGAAGATCGCCGCCCGGATGCTGGAGGCGGCGGAGGCGGACATCGTCTTCGCCGAGGCCCGGTTCTCGGTGGCCGGCACCGATCGCGGGGTGACGCTGAAGGAGGTGGCGCGGGCGGCCTTCCAGCCGCCGCAGCTGCCGCCCGGCGTGGAGCCCGGCCTGTACGAGACCGGCACCTTCTCGCCCCGGCAGGACACGTGGCCGAACGGCACCCACCTCTGCGAGATCGAGATCGACCCCGAGACCGGCGCCGTCACGCTCGACCGCTACGCGCTCGTCGACGACGTCGGCACCGTCATCAACCCGCTGACGCTCAAGGGACAGATCCACGGCGGCGTGGCCCAGGGCGTGGGCCAGGCACTCATGGAGCAGGTCGTCTACGACGGCGACTCGGGCCAGCTCCTCACCGCCACGTTCATGGACTACGCGATGCCGCGGGCCGACGACTTCTGCGACATCGTGGTCGGCAGCAATCCGGTGCCGACCGGGCTCAACCCGATGGGCGCCAAGGGCGCCGGCGAGGCGGGCACCGTCGGCGCTCTGCCGGTGGTGCTCAGCGCCGTGAACGACGCGCTGGCGGCCCTCGGCGCGCCCGAGGTCGAGATGCCGGCCACCGGCGCCCGCGTCTGGCAGGCGATCCAGCAGACAAAATCCTCGTAGGAGGGATGCCGTGCGGCCCATGCTCGATCCGGCGGCCCTGAGCCAGCTCTTCGTCGACGCCCGAACCCAGAACGGCTGGCTGCCGACCCCGGTCGGCGACGACCAGCTCCGCCGGATCTACGACATCATGAAGATGGGGCCGACCAGCGCCAACTCCTCGCCGGCCCGTATCCTGTTCTTGAAGTCGCCCGAGGCCAAGGCTCGCCTGCTCCCCGCGCTCACCTCCGGCAACGTCGACAAGACGAGGGCGGCGCCGGTGACCGCGATCATCGGCTACGACACCCGGTTCTTCGAGTGGATGCCGACGAAGCTGTTCGCGCACCGTCCCGAGATGGCCGACACCTTCGCCCGGAACCCGGCGGTTGGCCAGGTCACCGCGTTCCGCAACAGCACCCTGCAGGGCGCCTACTTCATGCTGGCCGCCCGCGCGGTCGGCCTCGACGTCGGGGGCATGTCGGGGTTCGACAACGCGAAGGTGGACGCCGAGTTCTTCCCCGACGGCCGGGTGAAGTCGAACTTCCTGTGCAACCTGGGCCACGGCGACCCCGGCAAGGTGTTGCAGCGGCTGCCCCGCCTGGACTTCGACGAGGCCTGCACGCTGCTGTAGGCCTCGCTCAGCCCTTCCAGACGCGGTAGCCCTGGACGTCGGTGGCGCCGCCGTCCGTGTAGTCGACGATGCGCCGCGGCGACACGTGGGTGCCGAGGGTGCGCAGCGCCTGGTCACCGACGACGCGGAAGCTGTGCGGCACGTTCGGGTGCAGCGCGATCGTGTCGCCCTTGCCGAGCCGGACCGGCCGGTCCTCGGCGCCCTCGATCCAGGCCTCGGCGACGCCGTCGAGCACGTGGAGCACCTCCAGGTAGGGATGCGAGTGCATCGGCGCCACGTAGCCGGGCTGCGAGGTCTGGATCCCCTGGCGGATCGGCGTCGTGCCCGCCTCGTCGCCGAGGATCGGCTGGTAGTGCGCGTCGGGACCGAACTTCACGATCGCGACGTCCTCGAGTCGGACGACGGTCGGCTCTCTCATGGTGCCCTCCCTGGGGGATCGTGCGTCCGTCCATCGTTCGATCATCCCGTCAACCGCCGGCCGGCGCAACCGCGGCCGCTCAGCCCCGACCGATCGGCAACGGCACGCAGTCGGCACCGCACGACGACGAGGGATCGGGCGAGGGCCCCGGCCGGTGCAGCACGACCCTGGCCGGCGTGACCCGCACGCGGGGGGTGGCGCCCGGCTCGACGGCGCCGGCGCCGTCGACGATGAGGCTGTAGTCGCCGTCGGTCCGGACCGGGAACAGCAGCGAGACCCGGGGCCGGGCGGCCACGTTGGCCGCCGTGCGGGCCCCGACCTCGGCGACGAGCCCGGCGCCCTCGCAGCGCACGGGCACGTACACCGCGTGGGGGCCCTCCAGCTCGGACACGGTCAGGATGTAGGCGTGCCCGCCGCGCTCGCGCACGACGGCCGCCAGGTCTGGCGTGCTCCGGATGCTCATCGACGAAGCCCTCCCGTATACTCGGATGAGGCGCGACGGCGGCCCGGACCGCCCGCGCCGGAGGATGGGTCATGACCAGCAAGAAGCCGACCGACGCCGAGCTGAGGACGACGCTCACGCCGGCCCAGTACCAGGTCACGCAGTGCAGCGCCACCGAGCCGCCGTTCCGCAACGAGTTCTGGGACCATCACGAGCCCGGCATCTACGTGGACGTCGTCACCGGCGAGCCGCTGTTCTCCTCGACCGACAAGTTCGACTCCGGGACCGGCTGGCCCAGCTTCGTGCGGCCGCTCGAGTCCGCGAACGTGACCGAGCACACCGACGCCTCGCACGGCATGGAGCGCGTCGAGGTGCGCTCGGCCGGCGGCGACTCGCACCTCGGGCACCTCTTTCCCGACGGGCCCGGCCCCACCGGGCTGCGCTACTGCATCAACTCGGCGGCGCTCCGCTTCATCCCCGTCGCCCGGCTCGAGGAGGAGGGGTACGGACAGTTCCGGCGGCTGTTCGAGCAGCGCCCCGCCCCTACGACAGGTCGACCCACACGGTCTTGACCTCCGTGTAGTGGTCCAGGCCGACCGAGCCCATCTCGCGGCCGAAGCCCGACTCCTTGAAACCACCGAACGGCAGGGCGGCGTCGAACAGGTTGTAGGCGTTCACCCACACGGTGCCGGCCCGGATCGCCTTCGCGGCCCTGAGCGCCTTCGCCACGTCGCGCGTCCACACGGCGGCGGCCAGCCCGTAGGAGGTCTGGTTGCCCTGGGCGATGCCGTCCTCCACCGAGCGGAAGGGAATCACCGACAGCACGGGGCCGAAGATCTCCTCGCGGGCGATCCGCATCGCGTTGGTCACGCCGTCGAAGATCGTCGGCTCCACGAAGAACCCCTTGCCGTCGCCCACCCGGGCCCGGCCGCCGCCGGCGACCACCCGGGCTCCCTCCTGCCGGCCCGCCTCGATGTAGGAGAGCACGCTCTGCATCTGCGCCCCGGAGACGACGGGGCCCATGCGCGTGGCCCGGTCCATCGGGTCGCCGACCTTGAGCGTCTTCACCCGCTCGGTGAGCTTCGCCATGAACTCGTCGTGGACCGCCTCCTCCAGGAAGAGCCGCGAGCCGGCCGCGCACACCTCGCCCTTGTTGTAGAAGATCCCGGTCATGGCGCCCCGCACGGCAGCCTCCAGGTCGGCGTCGGCGAAGACGATGTTCGGCGACTTGCCGCCGAGCTCCAGTGACAGGCGCTTGAGCGTTCCGGCCGCCTCTCGCATGATCTGCTTGCCGACCTCGGTCGAGCCGGTGAAGGCGATCTTGTCCACGCGCGGGTCCCGCACCAGCGCCATGCCGACCTTGCCGCCCGGCCCGGTGACGACGTTGAACACGCCCTCGGGCAGCCCCGCCTGCTGGCACAGCTCGGCGAACTTGAGCGCGGTGAGCGGGGTCTGCGAGGCCGGCTTGAGCACCATGGTGTTGCCGGCGGCCAGGGCCGGCGCGATCTTCCACGACGAGAGCAGGAACGGGAAGTTCCACGGCACGATCGCGCCCACCACGCCGACCGGCTGCCGCAGCGTGAAGGTGAAGGCGCTGTCGCGCAGGGCCAGCGTCTCGCCGTGGATCTTGCTCGCCCAGCCGGCGAAGTAGCGGAAGACCTCGGCCGCGAACGGGATCTCGACCTTGCCGGAGTCGAAGAGCGTCTTGCCGGTGCACAGGCTCTCCAGCCGCGCCATCTCGTCCACGTGCTGCTGGACGAGGTCCCCCAGCCGCCACACGATCCGGCCCCGCTCGTGCGGGCTCATGCGCGGCCACGGCCCCTCGTCGAAGGCCGTGCGCGCCGCCGCCACCGCGGCGTCGATGTCGCGCTCGTCCGCCTTGGCGACCTCGCCCAGGGGCTGCTCGGTCGCCGGGTCGATCGGCCGGTAGGTCTCGCCGGAGGCGGGTGCCCGCCAGGTGCCCGCCACGAAGATCTGGCCTGCGTTCATACATTCCTCCCGGGGTCCACGTCGCCCGTCATGCCTTGAAGGACCGCTCGAAGTGCCGGATCACCGTCCGGTCGAGCCCGCTCCGGAACTTGCGATAGCGCTCGAGGAAGCGCCGACCGCGCTCGGTCAGCCGCATCCCGCTCTGCGGGCCCCCGCCCGGCGCCCGCTCCACGAACTTGAAGCCGGCGGCGCGCTCGAGCTCGCGGAGATAGCCCCACGCGTTCCGGTACGACATCTCGAATCCCTCGGCGGCCCGGCGCAGCGACCCCTGCTCGTCGATCGCTTGCAACAGCCGGGCCCGCCCGTCCCCGAACTTGAGGTCGCCGAAGGTGACCCACACCTTGAACTTGAGGCGGCCGGGCGATGTCACGGGCCGCGCGGGCCCTCCCCGGGGCTTCACGGTCGGCTGCTAGCGGGGGTGGAGAGCGAGGGCGATGCGCTCGGGGGTGAGCGGGGCCTCGGTGAGCCGGACACCCGTCGCGTCGTGCACGGCGTTGGCGAGGGCGGCGGGAGCCGGGACGATCGGCGGCTCGCCGACGCCGCGGGCCCCGAACGGGCCGGCCGGGGCCGGGACCTCGACGATGATGGTCTCGATGTTGGGCAGGTCGGCCGCGGTGAGCTTGCGGTAGTCGAGCAGGCTCGGGTTCATCAGCCGCCCGCTGTCGTCGTACATCATCCCCTCGGTGAGCGCGATGCCCAGGCTCTGCACGGCGCCGCCCTGCATCTGGCCCTCGACACCGAGCGGGTTGATGGCCCGGCCGGCGTCCTGGACCACCACGAAGTCGTGCAGGGTGACCTCCCCGGTGTCGGGATCGACCTCGATGCGCGCCAGCTGGGCCGCGAAGGCCGGCGCCTGCTGCGCGAAGGCCGGGTGGCTCACGCCGAGCACCGGCGGCACCTTCGACATGTAGAGGTTGCCCTTCTTGCCGATCGAGGCCAGCGTCACGCCCTTGTCGGGCACGCCGCGCACGACGACGCGGCCGTCCTCGATCTCCAGGTCCTCGATGGCGGCCTCCAGCTCCCGGGCGGCGATCTCCAGCGTCTGCCGGCGCGCGTCCTGCGCGGCCTGCAGCACGGCGGTGCCGACGGTGTACACCGTCTTGCTGCCGGCGCTGAGCCCGGTCATGGGCGCGGTGTCGGTGTCGCCGGTGGTGATCTTGACCCGGTCGATGTCCAGGCCGTAGGCGGAGGCGGCGATCTGGGCCAGCGCGATGTTGGTGCCGGCGATGTCGACCTGGCCCGTCAGCACCTGCAGCGAGCCGTCGGGGTTCAGCCGCACGGTGGCGCCCGTCGGTTGCAGGCCGGGGATCCAGCCGCCGAGGGCCAGCCCGACACCGCGCAGTCCGCGACCGTCCTGGCCGCCGCTGCCCTTCCACTCGGCCCGGCTCTTCCAGAGCGGGTGCTCGGCCAGCCGCTGCAGCACCTGGCGGGCGCCGTTGCTCTGCCAGGGCTGGCCGTTGGCCATCGGGTCGCCCTCCTTCATCAGGTGGCGCAGGCGGAACTCGACGGCGTCCAGGCCCAGCTCGCGGGCCATTTGCTCCATCTGCGAGTCGATGGCGAAGAACGTCTGGGGCGCCGTCGGCGCCCGGTAGGCGGCGATCGAGGGCTTGTGCGTGAGCACCTCGAAGCCGCGCACCTCGAAGGCCGGGAACTGGTAGACGCTCGACAGGAACACTGCGCTCATCGTGAGCACGGCGCCCGAGAAGGCGCCCGACTCGATGACGGTCTCGCCGTCGAGCGCCGTCAGGGTGCCGTCCCGCCGCGCGCCGGTCTTCAGCGTGATGATGACCTGCGGCGCCGGCATGCCGGCCTCGAGCTCCTCGCGCCGGGTCATGACGTAGCGCACCGGCCGCTTCGTCGCCCGGGCCAGGATGGCCGTGATCGGCTCGCACAGCGCCCGGATCTTGCCGCCGAAGCCGCCGCCGCACTCGACCGGGATGACCTTGATCCGGTTCTCCTCGATGTGCAGGACGTCGGCCACCTCCGAGCGCGTGTTGAACGAGCCCTGGGTGCTCGAGTAGAGCGTCAGCTGCCCGTTGGCGTCCCACTGGGCGAGCACGGCGTGCGGCTCCAGGTAGCCCTGGTGGACCATCGGCACCCGGTAGGTCTTCTCGACGATGACGTCGGCCTCGGCGAAGCCCCTGGCGACGTCGCCCCGGGCGAGCTTGGCCTGCTGGGCGATGTTGACCGCCGTGGCGGGCGCCGCCGGGGCGCTCGTGCCCGCGGCGACACCGGAGTGGGCGAGCGCCTCGCTGGTGTCGGCCTCGGTGCCGGCATCGGCGACGGGGGGGGCGCCCACCTGCATCGACTTCAGCGGATCGACGGCGGCCGGCAGCACCTCGTACTCGACGTCGATGAGGTCCATCGCCTCCTCGGCGATCGCCGGGTCGTCGGCCGCGATGGCCGCCACCGGCTGACCGACGAACACGACGCGGTCGATGGCCAGCACGGCATGGGCGCGCGTGGGGGCCTTGCGCTTGAGCTCGGGAATGTCGCGCGCGGTGAGGATGGCCCGCACGCCCGGCAGCGTCTTGGCCCGGCTGGTGTCGATCCGCACGATGCGGGCGTGGGCGTGGGGGCTGCGCAGCAGCTTGGCGTGCAGCATTCCCTTGGGCTTGATGTCGCCCACGTACTGGACCTGGCCGGTGACCTTCTCCGGCCCGTCCGGGCGCGGGATGGCGAGCCCGACCCCCCTCACCTCGCGCGTCGTCTTCATCACGGCCATGCCGTCAGGCTCCCTTGGCGGGCAGCGCGCCCGCCGCCTCGGTGATCGCGGTCAGCATCTTCGTGTAGCCCGTGCACCGGCACAGATTGCCGGCGATGCCGTAGCGGATCTGCTCCTCCGTCGGCCGCGGGTGCTCGGCCAGCAGCGCGGCGGCCGCCATGAGCACCCCGGGGATGCAGAAGCCGCACTGGGGCACGCCGAGCCGGACGAAGGCCTCCTGCAGCGGGTGCAGCACGCCGCCGCTGGCCAGGCCCTCGATCGTCCGCACCTGGCGGCCCCGGGCCTGCATGGCCAGCATCAGGCAGCTGGCGACCGGCTCGCCGTCCACGTGCACGGTGCAGGCGCCGCAGTCGCCGGTGCCGCACCCCTCCTTGGGCCCGGTGAGGTTCAGGTCCTCCCGCAGCGCGTCGAGCAGCGTCACGTGGGGCTGCACGAGCACCTCGACGGCCTCGCCGTTCACGATACAGCTCAGGATCTGCTTCGGCACGCGCTCCTCCCGGGTTCAGCCGCCCGCCCGCGAGAGTGCGGCGCGGAGGGTACGACGAGTCAGGACACGGACCAGGTGACGGCGATAGTCGGCCGACCCGCGCTGGTCGCTGATCGGCCGGGCGACGCCGACGGCGAGCTCGGCCGCCCGCTCGATCGCCTCGGGCGTGACCGGCTTGCCCTCGAGCGCCTGCTCGGCCTCGTGGGCGCGCAGCGGCACCGGGGCCACCGCCGCCAGCGCGATGCGGGCCTTCGCGCAGACGCCGTCGGACAGCGTCAGCTGCGAGGCCACCCCCACCACGGCGATGTCCAGCTCGCGGCGCGGCGTGTGGCGCAGGTAGTGGCCGCCGCTGCGGGCGGCGGGAACGGGCACCGCGATCTCGACCAGGATCTCGTCGGCGCCGAGCACGGTGCGGCGCACCCCGGTGAAGAAGTCGGCCAGGGGCACCCGGCGCTCGCCCCGGGGCCCGGCGATGACGGCGAGCGCGTCCAGCGCCAGCAGCGGGGGGGCCATGTCGGCCGACGGCGCGGCGTTGCACAGGTTACCCCCGAGCGTCGCCAGGTTGCGCACCTGGATCGAGCCCACGAGGGCGGCGCTCTCGGCCAGCGCCGTGTAGGCCGAGCGCACCACGGTGTCGCGCTCGAGCGCCCGGGCGGCCACGGCGGCCCCCACGCGGAGACCGCGGGCGTCGGGCTCCAGGGTCCGGATCCTGCCCACGCCGGAGAGGTCGACGACGCAGGCGGGCTTGAGCAGGCCGTTCTTCATCTGGGGCAGCAGGTCGGTGCCTCCCGC
>Ga0299914_10002421_pt1 | contig 12849 bp, 11 predicted proteins | sample RVTome_10_FD_201361 | JGI IMG/M metagenome (GOLD analysis project Ga0299914, IMG submission 201361) | Soil microbial communities from uranium-contaminated site in the Upper Colorado River Basin, Wyoming, United States - RVT153D57 (version 2) ...
GGGAAAATCCCGCCGCACGCGACCGGTCCGAAGAGGAGCCCCCGATGAGCGACGCTGCCGTCCACGCCGTCTGCCCCCACTGCGACGGCGTCATCGGCGTCCCGGCCGGCCGAGATGCGGCCGCTGCAAGGCGCCGCTGTTCACCGGTGCCCCTTTTCCGCTGACGGCGGCGAACTTCGACCGCCGCGGGCCGCAGCGACATCCCGGTGCTTGTGGACTTCTGGGCGACCTGGTGCGGGCCCTGCCAGTGTTTTGCATTGGAAGGCGCCAGTGATGCTAAGAAACTGCTGTAATAACACGCGGTTGCAGTTCTCTCTGCTTATCCCTTCGAATATCAGCAATTAGCGTTCTACAGGCACCTGGCCAAACGGGAGGACGGCAATCGACCAATTTGGACGTTTTGTGACCTGGTTACCTGGCCGGGCACATGCAACTTTGTATGCTGCCGTCGGCGGAGAAATTGGCACAGAAATGCACAAGAAGCGGGCTACGAAAAGCACGGCAGTCGCGAGAAGCGTGCCCAGAACGTCGGGGTATGCGACGCGCGGCCATTGCTCCCTGTCTTCAAAGTGGCCTTACACGCTTGTGCACAGCAGTTACAGGGAAACTGGGCGAACTGACCTCGTGGAATTCTTCGATCCCAGAAGCAAAGACGGCTTGGACCCCGGCTCGAGGTGGCACGATCCCGAAATGTTGGTCGGCATCACGTTCGATCTGACCACGCCACAAAACAGGAGGTCCGAGTACCGGGTGTTTCTCTCGACGTCCGATGTGAGCCGACTGGTCAATTGGTTGCGCTCCACGCAGCGCGACGAATCGGAAAGCATCATTTTCTGATAATTCGCCTGCTGGCCGCGGCCGATCGCAGAGTCGGAAGCAATGCGCCACGTCTGCCACTTGCTGTGGGAGCGCGGAGCCTTTCGCCTGGGCGCTCGGGACGGTCCCGCCGACTGTCGCTTCCAGGCGCCCGCCTACACCTCGCGCCACGTGATGCCGCAGTGAGCGCACGTCTAGGTGTCGCGCTTCACCTCGCGAGGCGAGCAGGAGTCGCCGAATAGGTCTCTGCCGCTGGGAATGAGCTTCCCGAGAGCATGGTGCCACCGTGCCGTTTCCCGGCATCGAGCGCGCGCCTCATTTCATTCCGAAGCCCCGGATTTGCCGATTACCTATACTTTGGCTTCTAAAAAGAGTGCATGAGCTGAGGTGAATGCCACTCTATCCATCACTCGGCATTTGGTGGGTCAGTGATCGGGTCAGGAACCAGTCGCCCTCGGTGATCGCGGCTTCGACGATCGTCGATGACTGATCACGGATCCCTTAACGAACGGAGGCACTATGGCAACGACAGCCAGCATAACCAGCGAGCAGACCATCGAGGTCAATGTCAACGGACCGGACGACGTCACGACGATGTACATTGTCACCGGAATCGCGAACTCCAATCTCGGCACGTTCTCACCGAGCGGCGGGGGGTTCGAGACCCAGCACCGAACCTTTGAGGCACATGTAGGCCCGTCGCTTACGACTGCGCAGTTCCGCCGGGCCGTGGCGACAGTATCACTAGCATCGCTGTCCGGTCAGGGTGGTGACGCCTCCTTCACACAATGGAGCGTCACGGATATGGACGCGGACTTCGACGATGACGAAGGCAAGGTGCAGCTTCAATTCGATCTGTCGGTGACCGTGGACGCTGGGGCGACAAACGCGAATGCTTTTGTCGGTGGAGTAGGGTTTCAGGTGATCATCCTTGCCGCTTCCACGGCGTGACCGTTTCCGGTGCCGGACCGTTTCCGGTGCCGGGTTTCGGTTATTCGGTTTCGGGTACGCGGCCGAATAACTCAGGGGACGTCCGACGCTGGTGCTCGAGGGACTCGCGTGTCAGCTGGAAATAACCGAAATACCGAAACCCGGCACCCGGCTACGTCCGGGGCTTCGACACTCGACCGCATCAAATTTGAGCGCCGTGTTTTCGTCGCCAGAGGCACCACATGAGAACGCCGTATCTACTCATCATGCGCCTTGTACTGGCCTTCCCGCTTGCTTCGGTTCCGATCGGATCGCTCGGCGCCGTTGAAAAGTGGGGGCGACACATCGTCAGCCTTTCAAACCAATCCTACCTGGGCAACCCGTTTCTCCTGGAGGTCGACGCTACGTTCACTCACTCCAGCTCCGGGAAAACCCTTAACTTGCCCGGCTACTACGCGGGTAATCACACGTGGAAGATCGCATTCATGCCGACATTGGTGGGAGAGTGGACATACGAAACGGCATCGGCGGATCGCGACCTCGATGGCGTGACCGGATCGCTCGAAAGCGTGGCATCGGATCGCCTGGGCCTGCTGTCGGCTGCGCCCTCGAACCCGAGGAAATGGAAGTACCAGGATGGGCCATTGGTCATTCCAGTCGGCGTGTTCGTCCAGCTCATGCTGGAGGATGCTTCCCTGGCACAAGTTGCAAAGATGGCGGACTTTCTCCGGTCAAAGAATGTCCAGCTAGTCAACTTTCGGCTAAGTGAAAACGACTATGCTTTCTCCAGCGTTCGGGGCCTTCGAATGAACGTGAAGGCGTGGGACAGGCTTGAGCAACGCATGGAAATACTGGCGAGCCGAGGGATCGGAGCCAACATCATGCTCTACACGGATGACTCGGGGAAGCCCTCATTCAGAGGCGGTTCTGCCGCGGAGAACCTGCTTGTTCGATACACGATTGCGCGGCTGGCGTCCTTTCCTCAGGTTCTTTTCAACACCGGAATCGATATTCGCGAGTACCGGACGTTGCAGCAAATCAACGCATACGGGGCGCTGGCTCGGACGCTGGATCCGTACGACCATCCCATCTCGAGCCGCCATGGAGGGGGCTCGGGCAGACACGTGATGCACAGACAGACGTTCAATAGCGTGGGGGACAGGAACTCAGAGATCAGCAAGCTGTTGTCAGCCTATGACGCAGACGACGTTCCGAGCAGCAATGACGACAATTGGGGGGAGCAACAGTCGGGAATCAACGGCCACACCATTTCCGACCTGCGTCGCGCAGCCTGGAAGGCAACCATCGCCGGGGGTGTGGGGTTCAACATCCGTCACAACCAGAAAAGCTGCCCCGGCAATACGACGGAATGCGACACGCCTTTTTCCATCAAGGCGATCGCCGAAGACTGGGACTCGGCAGACTTCGTAGCCTTGGTAAATCCGTTCATCGAGGATGTCCTGGGAAGCGACTTCCAGCTCATGGAGCCTGATCAGGCTCTCGTTGGCGGCGGGCGCGGTGGCAAGTATGCGCTGGCAGATCCGGACAGAGAGAAAATCCTGATCCTTACCATGGGTGTCAACGACTCATGGGACTCCGGGGATGGTGGAAGCATTTCCATTGATCTCGGCGGATCATCAGGTCATTGGGAGGCGAGCTGGTTCGATCCGAGATCCGGTGAAAGGACTTGCCACGCCATTCTGGCGGGAGAAACCCCTACGACCACGGTCACTCCACCTACTTCGGATGACTGGCTCCTGCTGCTGGATAAGGTCTCGGGCGGCGAGTCGACGATCTGTACGGGAAACCGCCAATCCCGGACCACCGGTGATCATTGATTGAGCAGATAGATCAGGCCGCCCACGAGGGCATACAGGGTGGCTATGAGGAGAAACAGCCAGGCAAGGGCGATGGCGCCGTCTATGCTCAGTCCAAATGCCGCGCCCACGGCCGCCAATCCCACTTCCCGCACACCAATTCCGTTGATGGATATCGGAAGGATCGTCAGTAGGCTGACGATCGGGACGATCACCGCTAGTGCTGCGAAGTCCATGCCAAGGTCCAGCGCAGCAGCGAGTATCGTGAACTGACACACAACCACTGCCTGCAGAATGCAGGAGAGCACGAGTGCAGAGCCCAGAGACCCGGGCGCCGCTCTCAGGGCAGTCATTCCGTTCAGGACATCGCGGAGTCGGCTCTCGACGGGCTCGAGGAACTGGATCCTGGCGATGAACTTCCTGATCACGGCTTGCAGCGCCGGATGGGCGATCGCGATCAGCGAAATGCCGATCATCGCCAGCAGGGCGACGATCGGCCAGATGACCAGCTTCTCGCGAAGCAGGTCGGGTTGTGCAAACGCCGCTGCCAGTCCGACGAGGCAAATGCCCGCAACTCCGACTACCCTGTCTGCTGCAACGACAGTCAGGCCGAGCGGGACGGTATCCTGCCGCCGGTGAATCCACCATCCACGGGCGATATCCCCACCGATGGTCGAGGGAAAGAACTGATTAAAGAAGTTTCCCACCAGAAAGCCGCAGAACAGCCTTGGCAACCCGATGCGCACCGCGACGGCGCGGAGGAGCACCTGCCATCGCATTGCACAGACCAGGACACCGATGCCTGGAACGATCAGGGCGAGGACCAGGTACGGCCACCGGGCCGCAGTCGATTTCAGCGCTGTCAGCACTTCCGGTATCGAGGCATGCCAAGCAATGCCTGCAAGCAAGCCAATGCTCAGCACGATACGAAGCCAGCGCGCCGTCAAAAGATGCCTGGCAATTCCCAATCCTCTCCGATATGCCCTGGTTGATTCGCCGATTTCGGATTTCATGGCCTAATCGAGCCCGGCCGAGGAGTGTTACGGGGCACTAGAAAATGACCCTTGGAGCGTCCGGTGTGTCCTTCTTGCTCCCGATGAGGAGCATGCCTTCGGCGAACGATACTCTGAGCTTGTAGATGCGGGAGTTCAGGTTTGTGTTCTGGCCAAGGAGCCGATTCAGCAGGTTGTGTGGATAGAGCCTGTAGAAGAGATAGGCGAGATATCGACTCGGACCAAACAGGTTTCCCGCGAAGAAGATGGACTGCTCGTGCGTGAGACCCGCATCGTACATGGCCTGACCAAGGCGCCGCTCCGTGGTGGCAAACGACGCCAGATAGGAGACATTCCAGAACTCGTTCCCCATGATGGTGTAGTCGGACGACACGACTGCGAGGATCCCCCCCGGCTTGAGTACCCGGTGGCATTCCTCGAAGAACTCGAACACCGTTGCGGCATCCGGCAGAAATTCGACGAAATAGCCTGCGTACACGACATCGAACGACGCTGTATCGAAGGGGAGGGGCGGGCATTTGCAGTGCTTTACGCGAATGCCTTTGTCGCGAAGACTTTCGAAAAGCAGCCGGTTGGATTCCACTCCCCAGAACTCGTGTCCGGCAGCGACACATGCCTTGGCAAAGAAGCCATGGCCCACACCGGCTTCGAGAACGGAAAGCGGCTCGCCTTGCGCCCTCTCCCGAATGATCCGCAAGAACCGTTGATTCAGACCTGCCTTTGACTTGATACCGAGGCCCGTAGGGACCTTGGCCGCATAGTTGTCGCCGAGCGCCACCAGATATTCTCCGTGGGATTGCCCGGCTGACGTCAGACTGTCGCCGTGGCGGGCCTGCGGACCTGTACCATTGGGCGGAGCTCATGTTTGATCGGCTCGGGTGACTTGACCATCAAGTCACCGAGGGCCAGATAGTCCAGGTGGCCCAGCCGAAACGCCCTGATGGCATCTTGCGGAGAGCAGACGATTGGCTCCTCGTGCATGTTGAAGCTGGTATTGATTATCGTCGAAACGCCAGTCAGCTTGCCGAATTCTTCAATGATCCGATGGTAACTCGGGTTGTCCTCCTTCCGAACGAGTTGAGGACGGGCCGTGCCGTCGAGATGGACAACTCCGGGACAGGTCGATTTCATCCAGTCGGTGCAATCAAACGTCACCGTCATGAAACGCGCACTGTCGCGGGCAGGCTCGACGTTGAGATAGAAATCGGCGGCGTGCTCGATATTGGTGGAAGGCGCGAATGGCATGAATTCGGTTCGCACGAGTAACCGGTTCAGCCAATCGTTCACGGACCGGTCCGCAGGATGGTAGAGAATGGAGCGGTTCCCCAGGGCCCGTGGGCCGTACTCCAGGCACTCATTGAACCTGGCAACCACGTACCCTTCGGCCAGCAGGCGAGCGATTTCCTTTTCCACGCAGGAGGATCTGGAATATTCGAGGCCGTTCTCGGACAGCGCAGATGCTATCTCCAATTCGCTGTAGGAAGGTCCAAGATAGACATCCCCGAGGACACTCTTCCTGGGCGCCATACGGAGGGCCTTGCGGTTCTTCATGCACGTTGCGAGAGCGGAGCCAACCGCCAATCCCGCATCGGACATCCCGGGGTGAACCCACAGGCGCTCGATCCCTGGAATCTCTGCCAGCCTCTGGTTGATCCGGACGTTGGCGAACAGCCCGCCGGCGATCGCAAGATCGGCCCTGGGATACCGGGCGAGATAGCCCGTTACATACCTGACGACAAGATCCTCACAATGGATCTGGATGCTTGCCGCCAGGTCCTCTCGCCGCCAACCGCGCGGCAGCTTCTTTTCGATGGCGGCGATGCCGCCGGCGAAGACAACGCGTCCGTTATTTCTCAGTTGTCCATTGCTGAAGGTGATCAGTGAATCGAGCAGGTCGAGATACTTTGGCTCTCCTGCCGCTGCGAGTCCGGTTATCTTGCCTTCATGTTTCTGAGCCTTGAATCCGCACACCTCGGTGACGTACGAGTAGTAGTTGCCGACGGAGTGGAAAGCGCTCGTGTGACCGACCCGGCGAAACATCCCGTCTTCGACCGTATAGATATGAGAGGAGTCTCCATCGCCGCCACCGTCCATCGAAACCACGAGCGCGTTGTCGAATCCGCTGGTGAAATAAGCGCTGGTGCAGTGCGCCAGGTGGTGGTTTACGAATTGAACCTTCGCCCTGATTCCGAACTCCTCTGCAACTATCGCACCTATCCGCCGGCGCCTCTGAGCGAAGATGGGGGAGCGCGACGTGTAGTAGAGCTGCTCGACACCTGGAATCACGGCCAGAGATGCGGCTCTTCCGGCGAGCATGAAGATTGTGTTCCGGGCGGAGCCAGCGTCCCTCTGGAACCAGCCATCCCAGGCCCGGATACCGTCGAAAAAATGATTGTTGTTGGTCGCCACCGTGACGAGGTCGATGTCGTCCGGCTGCAGACCGACAGACGCCATCACTTCGCGGATGGCCTGGCGTGGAAACCCGTAGGCCATCTTGAGACGAACCAGCGATTCCTCGTTTACTGCGGCGAGGATCTCTCCGTCTTCCACGATGGCGGCACCGCACGTGATTCCATCCGTGATACCCAGAACTTTCATTGAGCGCCCCCACACCTCGTCGGTTCATTCCAATTTGTCTGCGCGGCCCGAGCAGTCGCATCACTTTCGGCCGGCGATCAGCGCCTCGCTGGTTACCAGCTTGCGTAGAAACATGAACTTTTCGGTCTTCGAAAGGAGCTCGGCGTCGCGAAACCGCGAACTGGCGACGAGCGCTACCATTTCGCTCGAAGAGTAAAATCCTCTGGTGTTCCGAGATGGCAAGACGCTCACCGCCCTGGCGACCAGACGCAGCGCGGGATTCTCGATGTCTCGGCAGAAGTCGACCATCAATAGGCAGCCATCAGGCCTGAGTACTCGATGGAACTCCGCCAGGGCTCGTCTTGGCTCGGGGCAATGGCGGAACGCGTGACTCGTGATGACGTAGTCGAAGGTTGCGTCAGCCAGCTCCAGGTGCTCCGCATCACCCACGCTGAATGCCACGTTCGGTACTCCGGTGGCCCGGCGCGTTGCTTCCTTGATCATGCCTGGACTGATGTCGATGCCGTGGACAACCGCTCCCGGGCGGCGGCGAGCGACTTCTCTCACCGCCCAGCCGGTTCCGCAGCCGACATCCAGCACCGTCAGGCCCTCGCGAGGCCTGATCTGCTCAATCAAAAGTCCCTGAAAGTACCGTTGCCATTCGCTTATCCTGGAGTCGTCATATCCCGCAGCCAGGCCTTCGAAATAGCTCCGTACCCCTGCCTTGTCCTGGTCACCGGCCTGGAGGCGCATCAGCCAGCGTTCCCGGCGAAGGCTCCGCTGTCGGCGATGCTGCACTCGGCGAGCATGAGCCCTGTAAACAGCTTTCCATGGTCCCTGAACCGCTTGATGGTGTGAAACTCAGCGGAGAAGCCAGCGTTCGTCAGCAGCTGCCGCATTTCGGCCACCGTGTAGTACTTCACATGGCTGCGCTCCAGGTGGCGGCGCCATCGATCCTGCAGCCAGATTGCCAGGGACACGTCCCTGGCCGCATCCACCAGCACGAACGTGCCATTGGGCTTCATGATCCTTCGGATCTCCTGAAGCACGATATCGGGCTTGGCATAGTGGTGAAAGGAGAATGTACACAACACGCGATCGAATGACCGCTCGTCGAACGGGATCGACTCGGAGTCGGCAACTTCGAAGTGGATCTGGGCCGACGGCGGAGACAACTTCCTCGCCTTGGCGATCATCGCGGGAGAAATGTCGATCCCGCATGCCCGACCTGAATCCAGCGACCTGGCTGCCTCGACGACTGCCTTGCCCACGCCACAGCCGACATCCAGAAAGCTCATGTCTCCGGTGAGCCGCATCGACGCAACGGCACGCGATTGATAGTGGGAGAACCAGGCAGAGATCCGATCCTCACCAAAGGTTTCCGCCCAGTCATCGAAACGGGCGGCAGCCAGCTGAGCGTGGGACGATTTTTTCATCGCGTCCGTGTTCGCTGAAGACTGGGAGGCACTTTCTACAATCAAACTCCGATTCGGTTTGAGACGATTCTTGTACAGTCCATACAGGACGATTCTAGACGCAACTGGCCGGGATCGCCCCAAGACGAACTGATGTTCGAAGCGTCCGGCGTTCCTGCCGTTCGACCAGCCCTGAAAGATTTGCACGTTCTGGAGACCTTTGCGCCGCCGGGAATGGCGGCAATGACCTCCCCAGCTCGACACCCGCCCGCACCCACCTGTCGCCCTTCCTCTCCCTGCCGGACGGATCAGCAATGGCGCTCTCCGAGCCCGACCACAACGAGGCTCAACGGGGAGCCGGTCCCGGACGGCCGGGCTGAAAGCCAGCAAGTACATGCGGGTAGTCGCCCAGCGTGATGGGGGGCTCTGCGCTTCCTTGCTCGTGAGCTCTATGTCAGTCGGCATCACGTTCGATCTGACCACGCCACAAAACAAGAGGTCCGAGTACCGGCTGTTTCTCTCGACGTCCGATGTGAGCCGACTGGTCAATTGGTCGCACTCCACGCAGCGCGACGAATCGAAAAGCATCATTTTCTGATAAGCGGCCGATCGCAGAGAGCGGTGGCCTCCGCCATGTCTGCGAGACCGATACGGCTAACGCAGTCGCGAGCGCGGCGTCGGCGCGAGGCGCAGCGTCTCGGGCTTGCGCATGAACTGGCGAAGCAGCTGCGGCGAGGCGGCCGCTCGCCAGTCGTCGCCGTGTGCGAGCGCGGCCCGAAACGTCTCGTGCACAGCGGCGTCGTCGAACGCGGCGAGCCACGCGAAGACGCTCTCGCCTTCACGGACCGGAAGGCGCGGAAAGTTGTTCGCCGCCGTATCCGTCGCCAGCGTCCCGAGTATCGAGGCGCCCGCGGCTTCGAGCACGGGCCTCATGGCCGTCCCGAAGAACGACGCGAACTCGCCCAACGCTTCGGGGTTCACGTAATGCAGGGTCGCGACGACGACACGCCCCGGCTGCTCGAGTTGCAGCGACGAACGTTCACCGCGTTGCGCCTCGTGCAGGAGCCCGGTGCCGGCGGTGAGGGGGCGCAGCATCAGGACGTTTTCGGAGTCGAGCATGGTGGCGTTCGCCGCCTGGCGATGCGCCTTCCATACCGGGCCGTCGTAGAACGCCGCCAGTGCCGTGCCACGCGCATCCATGCTCCGGAATCCACGCAGCCAGACGAACCGGCCCGGGTCATCCAGGTCGCGGAACTGGCCGATGACGCCGATGCCGAGCGCCTCCTGGCTCTCGACGAACTCCCGATCGAAGAGATCGATTAGCGTGTCGCATTGTCCGGGACGGAGCGTGTACTGCCGGAGCTCGATGAGGGTCCATGGCGTCGTCATGGGGGTACCGTGCATCAGGTTGAGGGATCCATTCGGGTCGTCATGCGCGCAGGAAATCCATGGTCCAGTTCGTCTCCCAGCTCACGCCTCCGTCGGCGGAGAATGCCTGGGCCCAACGCGCCGACGACACCGTGATGTCCGACCAGACGAACCGCACCCGGATGGGACGACCGTCGATCGTATCGTCGCCGAAGAACGTGCCGGTGCCGTTCTCGAACCGGCCCCGCACGGGCGGCTCGAGTTGCATGGTCCGGGCGTCGACCCACCAGATCGACCAGTCGCCCGTGGCCGGGTCGAAGAGCCTCAGCGTCGCGGCGCGGTACGTGCCTGCCGGCAGGTGGAGGAGGTTGTCGTCGACGTTGCCCAGGCCGCCGATGATCGGACGCGACTCACAGGCGCCGTCGAACTCCTCCCAGCGTGTGTCGGCCGCAAGATGGCGACGCAGGCGTCGATGGGAGACGCGCCAGGTCCCGGCAAAGAAATCGAAATCGTGACGGCCATCCGGCGGCGCTGCCGGATCACGCACGGCACCTGCGGCCTCCGCTTCGGCCTTTGCGAACAACGACGACATCGTTCCGCCTCCCTTGTTGAAAGAGAGGGCATGATGGCGGACCATAGCTGACACCATCTGTCAGGTTTTAGTTATTCTCGTGCCATGCGCGCCAGCCGGCTGCTTTCGATCCTCATCCGCCTGCAACTGCGCGGGCGCCTGACGGCGCAGGCTCTCGCGGACGAGTTCGAAGTCTCGATCCGCACGATCTATCGTGACATCGACGCGCTCAGCGCCGCCGGAGTCCCGATGTTGGCGGATCGGGGGCGGGCAGGCGGTTTCCGGCTCGTGGACGGTTACCGGACCCGGCTGACGGGGCTCGCCGCCGGCGAGGCCGCGACGCTGCTGCTCGCGGGGTTGCCCGGGCCCGCCGCCGACCTCGGGCTGGCCGCGCCGCAGGCCGAGACCCGAATGAAGCTGCTCGCGGCGATTTCGCCCAGCGCAAGCGCGGCGGCCGCACGGGTGGGTGATCGCCTCCATCTCGATCCACTCGACTGGTATCGTCGCGCCACACCGCCGGCGTGCCTCCCGGCGATCGCGCAGGCGGTGTGGGGAGAACGGCGACTCGCCATCCGCTACGAGAGCTGGTCGGCTACGGTGCGACGCCGGATCGATCCGCTGGGGCTCGTCCTGAAGGCGGGCGTCTGGTACCTCGTGGCCCGGGCAGGCCGCGACGTTCGCACGTACAAGGTCGCGAAGGTCCTGGAGCTCGAGGCGCTGGACGAGCCTTTCGACTATCCGGCCGGCTTCGACTTGGCGGCCCACTGGCGCGCTCAGTTGCAGAGATTCGAGGCGGGACTGCACAAGGGCGAGGCCACGCTGCGCGTGTCGGCTGCCGCCTTGTCCCGCCTCGACCGCCTGGGCGCGGACATCGCCGACGCCGTATTGCGGATGCCGCCGGATCCAGGGGGCTGGCGTCAGGCCGTGGTGCCGATCGAGAGTGTCAACCACGCGGCCGGCCTTCTCCTGGGCTTCGCCGATGACATCGAGGTACTGGCGCCATCGGCACTGCGCAGACAGCTCGCTGCGCGGGCCGGCCGCGTGGCGGCGATGTACCGTGCCGCGCCCGCGCGCGCGAGGGGCATCAGCCAGCCACACCCTCGTTCATGAGCAGCGGGTTTATGGAGTTTATGGTGCCGGGTTTCGGTTATTCGGTTTCGGAACCGGGTACGCGGCCGAATAATCAGGGGATGTCCGACGCTAGTGCTCGAGGGACTCGCGCGTCCGCTGGAATAACCGAAATACCGAAACCCGGCACCCAAGGCTCTCCGGCACCCAAGGCTCTGGGCGACTGCATCATGCCGGAGCTACGGGAAATCGCCTGCGGGAAAGGAACGCGATCGGCAACTTCGTTCCGCCGTCCAGCGCGAGATCGGCGAGAATTTCTCCGACGACCGGCGTGAACTTGAAGCCGTGACCACTGAAACCGCATGCGACCACGACGCGTGGATCGTCCTGGAGCACATCGATCACGAAATGGCCGTCCGGAGTATTCGTGTACAGACAGACCGACGTTCGTGTGAGCCCGGCATCGCCCATTTCGGGCAGGATCGTTGACAGCCCATGCCGCAACTCGTCGACCTCGTGGTGCTGCATCGTCCGGTCGACGGAGTCGGGATCGGCCGGCGACATCGGCGCATGTATCGACACCTTCAGTGACGGCGGGGTGCTCAGCACGGGGAAGCCGTAGAAGAACGACGAGGCATCCCGCGCCAGCGCCCAGCACGGAAACCGGGCCGGGTGAAAGCGCTCGGCTTCGCGTTCGACGTGAAACCACGCCGTCGTCTGACGCGTGACGACGAGCGGCACGCCGAGGTTCCGCAGGAGTCGCGCCGTCCACGGACCCGCGGTGACGATCAGCCGAGACGCGCGGATTTGGCCCCGGTCTGTTTCGATGGCGAAGCCGCCAACCTCGCGATGCCAGCCGTGCACCGCCGTCCGTTCGTGGAGAATCGCACCATCGGCCGAGGCGCGTCCGATCAGGTGGCGGACGGTGCGCTCCGGCCGTGCGGCGCCCGCGAGGCTTTCATAGAACCCGATGCGTCCAGGTGGCACTTGGAGCGCCGCGAATCGGTCTTCGATGGCGTCTGCATGCAGAAGTTCGTACGCCAGGCCGTGCGTGCGTGCAGCACGGCACGAGCCAGCGATCATGGGGTGATCCGGCTCTCCGAGCCAGAGGCCGCCGCAGGGGTGAAAGAGCGGTTGATCGGACGCGGCGTTCAGCCGCAGCCAGCCATCCAGTGCGCGGCGGAGTAACGGGACGTAGTCGGGGTGCTCGAAGTACGCCAGCCGCACGATGCGCGACTCGCCATGCGAGCTCGAGCGATCGTGCGCGAAGTCGA
>Ga0299914_10002422_pt1 | contig 12849 bp, 12 predicted proteins | sample RVTome_10_FD_201361 | JGI IMG/M metagenome (GOLD analysis project Ga0299914, IMG submission 201361) | Soil microbial communities from uranium-contaminated site in the Upper Colorado River Basin, Wyoming, United States - RVT153D57 (version 2) ...
TCGAAGAGATCAATGCGTCGATGATGGACAGCGCGCTGAAGATGCCCCACGCCACGCTGCAACTCCAGAATATATCAGTTGCAACCAAGACGGCGGCGACTGAAATCCTGGACCTCATCGACGAGGTGCTCATCAAATCACAGACGTACGAAGGTCATCTTGATCAGACTGCCATCGACGTAAAGCTGATGGAAGAATCCGACGAACAGCTGCTGGCGCTTCTTCGCACGCGGCTCGAGGATCGGTCGGACGTAATCATCGAGGTGGAAGAGCTGCTCGAAAAGCGTCGGCAAGTTCAGCATAGCATCGAGGGCAGCGTCCACGCCCGGCGCACCGTCGTCGATGAAATCCGAACGCAGATGAATATGATCGCGGACTCCCTCCAAGTGCAGGACATCACGGCGCAGCAGATCGCCTCGGTGACTCATCTTCTCGATTCGATGCGAGATAGGATGTCGGCCCTCCTGGAGCGGCTCGATGCGCAGCAATACGAACCGGATATGGCGGCCGGTGGGCTCGACATCCCTGAGAACCCGACGTTCGATGCACGTGCATCTTACGACCGGTCCGACGAACGGCAGCGAGCGGTCGATGACGTATTCGACGCGGCCGCGCGCGGCGACGGCGGGCCGGAATCGGACGAAAGCGAGGTCGACCGGCTCTTTCGGGATGCCGCGATCGCCCTCGAAATGCGGCGGAGTCGGAAGAGCGGCGAATGACGGCCGTATGCGGATAGGAATATGAAAATGCGAACGGAGGCGTACGAGGCGATGTCGGATCATCCGGTCTTTTCAGAGGGAATGATTGAGATCGCCGAGAGCTTTGTCGTAGAGGCGAAGGACATTCTGGATGAAATCAACAAAGACATTCCTCAACTCGAGCAGGCGGATGCGTCACTTCCACTGATTGACAAGATGTTTAGGGGTATTCACACCGTCAAGGGCCTCAGCACCTTCCTCCGCCTGGAACAGCTTAGCCTGATTTCCCACCGATTCGAAGAAGTGCTCAACAGGTTCCGAGAAGGAGAGCAGGACTTCCATCCGGGTATAAGAAAGGTGATGTTGCGTGCCGTCGAAGCAATGAATCAGCTCGTTCAGCAGGTTCCGGCGCGATCGATCGCACTGATTCCTTTGGACGGCCTGCTGGAGGACCTCAATCTGCTGGCAAAGGATGGCTTCTCCGAAGAAATCATCCCCAAGAACGGAAACTCCGAACTGAAGCAAACACCCTCCGACGACACCTTTCCGCGCACGGTTTCGAGCATTCGGATGGATGTCGAGAAGCTCGACGGAATGCTCAAACTATTAGATGGGCTCAACCTCAGCCGTATTCGAATCGAGCGTATCGTCGGCGAGCTCGATCCGGGTCCTGCAAACCACGGGAAGCTCGGGGAGCGTTCGGAAGCGGCTTCTGCTCTCGGTCATTTCACGTACAGAATGCACTCCGCGGTGACGCAGGCGCGGTTAGTGTCGGCTGCCGACGTATTCAAACGTTTCCAGGCGTTTACGCGGGAGCTCGCGAGAGACCTCGGCAAGGAGGTGGACCTGGTTTTCGAAGGCGGCGATATCGTGATCGACAAAGCCATAGTCGACGACCTCACCGATTCCCTCCTCCACCTGGCCCGCAACGCGGTCGATCACGGCATTGAGCTGCCCCACGAGCGCATACGGCGCGACAAACCCATCCGCGGCCGGATCCTTCTGACAGCCGCCTGCGACGGCAGTCACGTCGTGATTACTATTGAAGATGACGGCGACGGGATCGACGTGCAGAAACTTTGCCGGCGCGCCGTAGATCGCGGTATCATGAACGATCTGGAAGCCTCCACGATGGCATCCTTAGAGGTGATGGATCTCATTTTCAAACCGGGTTTCACGACGCACGACGAGGCGACGCGCATCTCGGGCCGGGGCGTCGGTATGGATGTTGTGAAGACGAGTGTTCAGCGCCTCGGTGGAACTGTGAGTGTGGAATCGGAGACCGGGCGGTACACCCGTTTCACGCTTTGTCTACCACCCTCGGCGCCGTCTCCCATCCACCCTTAATCGGCGCGATCCACCTGCTTAATATTGAAGTTCAAGCGACCGATACTCGAGGAACGTGTCCCTGAGTATGCAAGCGATCCCTGTGAACCTCGTACGGTGTGCCCGAATCGATCTGCCGGTGCAGCAATAGCATTTTATGGAAAAATCGACGCTGATCGGCATTGGATCCGGGTTCGTTCTCATCTACGGCGCCATTTTCATGGGCGAGGGGTGGATGATGTTCTTCGACCCTCAGTCGGCTATCCTGGTCCTCGGCGGCACGGCGGCCGCCCTGATGGTCAATTTTTCCTTCGAAGAACTCAAGACGGTGCCGGCGGGGATCAAAGACTTCCTCCGATTTCGACAACCTGAGCCGGCAAATTTCCTGGAGACGTTCATCGAGTTTTCACGGATCGCGCGCCGCGAGGGACTTCTGGCCCTTGACCGCCGCCTCGACGACGACTCGGATGAGCATATTCGCTTCGGACTCGAAATGGCCGTTGACGGCATCGAAGAAGCCGAGATCGATGACCTGATGAAAATCCGAATCTCTGAGGAAGTGAAAACCCGCGGACTGATCGGGAAGTTCTTCGGAAGCGCCGCACTGTACGCGCCCGCGTTCGGCATGATTGGAACGCTGATCGGCCTCATCCAGATGATGCAGAATCTCGACGATCCGTCGGAGATCGGCAAAGGAATGGCGGTCGCGCTGATTACGACATTCTATGGTGCCTTCCTTGCGAACCTGGTTTTCTTGCCGATCTCGGCCAAAATCAAGTTGCAGACGGCGCAGGTATTGCGGGCGCGTCAGATGGTCCGTACGGGCGTGCTCGCCATCGTCCGCGGCGAAAGCCCGAGCATGGTCGAAAAGCGCCTGCAGTCGTATCTCGGCGATGCAGTCCCAGCCGATCGTGCAGCCGAACCGACGTCCCTTTCTCGCGCCGCCTGAGATGAAACCCGCAGAACTGCGCCATGGATGATTTCGACGGCATACAGGACGACCAGGACGAGGAGCCGACGGCACCGTTCTGGATGACGACGTATAGCGACATGGTTACGCTTTTGCTGACCTTTTTCGTGCTGATCGTGGCCATGTCCGAGGTGGAGGTCAAGAAATTCGAGGAAGCGCTCAGCTATTTCAATGGCCACCGCAGCGTGCTGAGTTATGAGTCCATGGTGCCGCCCAACAAGCCGGACGAAGCCATCGAAGAGTTCTACGAGGAACGTGAGGCGCAGCTCGATGCTCTCGCGGAGTACTTGAAGAAGGAGGATCTCGAGGACAAGGTTCTTGTCAGTGTCAATGAACGCGGAGTTCAGGTTTCGATTGTCGATTCGATCGTCTTTGAGTCGGGTAGATCCGAATTGCTTCAATCGTCTAAAGTGGTGCTGCGCACGGTGAGCGATATGCTAACGCCAACGTCGAGACACGTGATTGTTGAGGGGCATACCGACAATCAACCGATCAGCACGTCCCAGTTCCCTTCGAACTGGGAGCTCTCCGGCGCGCGCGCTTCGTCCGTGGTACGCTTTTTTCTGAGACAAGGAGCGGCGCTTAAGCCCCGCAACTATAAAACGGTCGGCTACGGTGAGTTTAGACCCGTTGCCAGCAACGCCACGTCCTCGGGACGATCACGAAATCGACGAGTTGAAATATTATTCAGCCATGCCGGAAGTGAATAAGGAGTTACCGGAGGACCCCGGCACATCAGAAACTAGTGACGAAGAGCGGCCTAAGCCCAAGAAGGGTGCTCTCCGCCTCCTGCTGACTGTTCTTCCCGTCCTGCTGCTTCCGGCGGTGGCGGGGGCCTACCTTGCATACAGCCAGTATCCGCGGCTCGCGCAGGCGGCCGACAAAATCGGTATCGAGTATGGAGCCACCGTGGCGGCGGAGGAAGAAGAGGCCATCCAGTACGGCGTGTTCACGACGATCGGCGAACTGTTGATCAATCCCGCAGGCTCGGGCGGAAAAGGCTTCCTCGTCGTAAGCATCGGACTGGAAACGAAGTCAGGGGCCGTCATCACTGAAATCGAAGAGAAAGATATCGTCGTACGAGACGCCATACTACGATTGCTCAGTGAGCATACAAAAGAGGAGCTCGCCTCGATTGCGTTTCGTACCAGTCTGAAGGATGAAATCCTCCAGGAATTGAACAGCGTTCTGGATCGCGGAAAGATCGATCGTCTCTACTTCACGCAATATCTGCTTCAGTGACCTTCCACTCGTGATCGCGCCGCACGGCCGCCCTCATCCCTCTCGATATACTGACGTTACTCGCATTTCGGTAAGGCCCGATTCTTGCGGAAGCCGCTCAAAACACAAAGAGCCCTAAAGAAGCGAGCAACATGGCGAAGCCGTTAAGCCAGGAAGAGATCGATATCCTGCTGGAGGTTCGGACTCAGATCAATGAGACGGAGGATTATGACTTCGCGGATCTGGAATCCATGGTGGCTGATGCCGACCGCCGGATCAACCGGTATAACTTCAAGCGGCCACGCCTCTACGCGCAAGATCAGATGCGCGTGCTGCACCACGTGCACGAGGCCTTCGCCCGCGATCTCTCCGTATACCTGTCTGCACAGCTCCGCACAATCGTCGATATCAATCTGGCGGCCATAGACCAAGTTCTATACTCGGACTACGTGATGTCCAGCGCCCCTCCGTCGGCCATCTACGTCGTCGAGGAGGAAAACCTTGGCCAGAAGATCGTGTTCGAGCTCGACCCCCAACTCGTCATCTTCACGATCGAGAAGCTCTTCGGCGGACCGGGTGTCTTCCTCCAGCGCCCCAGAGAGGTTTCGCAGATCGAACGCCGCATCATGAGCAAGGTCATGCGGCGTGCATTTCGAGAGCTCGAAAAGGCGTGGCACCAGGTCTACGAAATCAAGCTCAATGAAGTCGCCTTCGAGTCGAATGCAGAATTCGTGCAGATCATACCGGGTGTCGAGCCTGCTCTGGTCAGCACCTTCGAAGTCGTCATCTATGAGCAGCGTTCCTCGATCAACATCTGCTATCCCTACCGCCTACTCGAGCGCGTGCTCGGCCGAACGGGGATGAAGCAGTGGATTTCGAGTGCGACGACGAAGGTAAGCCCCGCCGTTCGCGAGGTCTTCGAAAGCAAGGTTCGCACGGTAGACGTCGAGCTGCGTGCGGAGCTCGGACGTGCCCGACTGCCGGTCTCCGAGTTGAAGAACCTCGAGATTGGCGACGTGATTCCGCTCCGTCAGAAAGTTTCGGAATGCGTCCGCCTGTTTGTCGGCAAACAAGAAAAATTCAAAGCTGTGCCAGGAAGGTCCGGCCGACGCATGGCCCTTGAAATCACGGACCTCGTTGAGAATCATTTTTTAAGCGACGATGACGATGAGAACGGATAAGGCAAGCATGAACATCACGGGTATCAGCGAGGCGCTCTGCTCTTTTCTAACGACCCTGCTCGATGCCGAGGCACCCCTTCGCCTCGATGAGCCGCAGCCGGTAATCTTTGATGAGGCGAGCGTGCGCAGCAAGTCCAACATCGTATTCACGGCCGGTTCGTCGGCCGAGGACCGATGGGCGGTGATCCTGGATCCGGCGTGGCTGCCGCTGCTCTCCAAATCGATGCTCGGAGACGCAATCGCGTACGGAGAGCCGGGAGCCGACGACCTGTTGAAAGAGCTGTCGGCGCAGGCCTACGGCGCGGTACGCACGCAGCTCGCATCCGCAAACATTGAGCTGCCGGAGGTCCAGATTGATCTGCTGGGTGACGCTGACGAACTCGTCAGCAGCACCTTCTCGCCGACCCTGCTGGAGGTACGTTTTCAGATGGCGGTCGGTGATCAAGAACTTGTAGGCTTCGCGATGATTCCGACGCCGCAGCCCGCTTCGGAAGTTGCAGAAGAAGACAAACCGCTCGATATCCCGGAGAAGACGCCGCAGAGCAACCAGGCACGTCCTAGGGTGGTAGAAGTGGCCACAGCCGCCTTCCCCGAGCTCGGCAGCGAAGTTGTTGGGGGCGACGGTTCCGACGCCGGCTTCGCCCTTCTCGCGGAGGTAGAGCTCGAAGTCACCGTCGAGCTCGGGCGCCGCAAAATCCCTCTTGCCGACGTGCTGCGTCTGACGACCGGCAGTGTCATCGAACTCGACAAACTTGTCGGCGAGCCCCTCGAAGTTTACGCCAACGGCCGGCTGATCGCCGAGGGTGAAGCTGTCGTAATGGACGAACAATTCGGCATTCGCATTACGAGCCTAGCTTCGAATCGTCAGAGGACGAAGCCCCGCGTGTGACGCCGTTTTTTCGGTATACGCTTCCCATACGTCGACAACCCCCACCCGGAGTTCTTCCGCGTGGGGGTTTTTGTTCGCCTCCGCCGCCGGATCCACCTGAACGATGAAGACTCCGTCGGCAGTCCGGCATCCTTTTGGCATTTAGCGGACAGTACTTAAGAGTGCCCTTAAAGACGGCGTGCTCACCGGCTTTAGCGGCAAATTGCATGCACACGACGCCAACGACCAAGCAAAATGTTCCGTTTTCCCGAACGACTTTCCAGATCCGGGCGCACCCATTCTCGGCAGTATTTCAGGCGTGCCGTGATGTTCGCTGCTGGACTCGCGTTGCTTTGGATTGCTCTGCAGCTGATTCCATCGACGACCGGCGAGCCGCCCGTCTATTCCGATGAGTCCGGCTCTGTAGCCGCCAGCAAAGAGGCTCTCACGACCTACGAGGGACCGCGTCTCTTCTCATTCGGAAACGTCGCCGCGCTGATTCTGCTGTCGGGAGGCGGCGCCTTCGCATACTTCGCGCACAAACGCTCACGAGGAGGGGGAACCATCCGATCGCTGATCGAGCCCATCGGCGAGCTCGGGGTCGGCCAGGGGCAGCAGCTTCGTCTCGTTCGCTGCGGCGGCGAGGTGCTGCTGATAGGCGTCACGCCCAATCAGATCACCCTCCTCCGCGAATTCGATCCGGATACGTTCGACGATTCGGATACGGATTCCGTCGATGACGCACTCGACGGCGAACCGGAAGTCGCATCTTCCGCACGACACCTTCGTCCCGCCCCCGTTCGCTCCCACTTCGCCGACGTTCTCCGGCAACACGCCGGCCGATACGTGAACGTCCAGTCAAACGGCACCTCATGCTGACATCCATTTTGACCTCACGCTCGTTCAGGTGGGGAATCGGCATCCTCGCGATTCTCGCGGTGAGTCTGATTCCGTTGGATGCGCACGCTCAAGCGGCCGCCGTCGACTCGCTGCTGTCCCCCCAGGGCTTCAACCTTCTGCCGCAGCTCGACTTCGGGGGCGAAGAGGACTTCGCGCTGCCGATCCAGCTCTTGCTGCTGATGACGGTGCTTTCGCTGGCACCGGCCATCATCATCCTCATGACGAGCTTCACGCGCCTCGTGGTCGTTTTCAGCATCATGCGCACCGCACTCGGCATCCAGCAGTCGCCACCCGCGCAGGTTATCATCGGCCTCTCCCTGTTCCTCACCTTTTTCATCATGCATCCCGTTCTCACGAGCGTGCACGACGACGCTCTCGAGCCCTACGTCGCCGGCGAGATTGGTCAGAAAGAGGCGATGGATCTGGCCGCCGTACCGATGAAAAAGTTCATGCTCGCACAGACTCGCGAAAAAGACCTGATGCTGTTCATGGATATGGCACAGATCGAATCGTTCTCGACATCCGACGAGATTCCACTCTATGTACTCGTCCCCGGCTACATCATCAGTGAACTTAGAATCGCCTTCCAGATCGGCTTCATGATCTTCCTGCCGTTTCTCGTCGTCGACCTCATCGTCGCGAGCGTCTTGATGAGCATGGGAATGATGATGCTGCCGCCGGTAATGATCTCCCTACCTGTGAAACTCCTTCTGTTCGTCCTGACGGACGGATGGTATTTGATCGTTCAGTCGGTGGTACGGGGGTATGCGGGTGGGTGACGGGAGACGGGAGACGGGAGACGGGAGACGGGAGACGGGAGACGGGAGACGGGAACCCGATACCCGACCCCCGACACCCCTACACGAAACTAACTACCTATAAGACTAAGAAATGAACACCGACGTCGCTCTATTCTGGATACAGGAATCGCTCAAAGTCGCCGCGATGCTAACGGCACCGCTGCTCGGCGTCGCGCTGGTGGTCGGGCTCATCGTCAGCCTCATCCAGGCACTCACGTCGATCCAGGAAATGACGCTCAGCTACGTGCCCAAGATGGCCGCCGTCGCTGCCGTTCTCCTGATCCTCGCACCCTGGATGATGGAAATTCTGTCGGACTTCACGGCTAACGTCCTGAATTTCATTCCCAGCATTTCGAGGTAGGCAGCGCCTCCTATAATCCGCTGCACCGTCTTAGTCCGTCCGCATGAAGATCGATCCGGCCTATCTATTTACCATCCTGCTGGTCTTCGCGCGGATCGGCGGGCTGATGGTTGCCGCGCCGGTGTTCAGTCATATGGCCGTGCCGGTACGCGTGCGGATCTTTATGTCTGTATTGATGGCGTACATCCTGGTCGGCTTCGTACCGGGTCCCCTCCCTCCTGACATCGGCCATCCGGCCGCGTTCGCCCTTTCCATCGGAATCGAAGCGCTGACGGGAATCATGCTCGGATTTGCTGCCCAGTTCATCTTCTGGTCGGTGCAATATGCGGGCGAAATCATTGGATACCAGATGGCCCTCGGTCTGGCCACCGTCTTCAATCCCATCGACGGCATGCATTCAAATCCCATCGGGCGATTTTTGATGACGGGCATGCTGCTCGTGTTCATCCTCCTGGACGGTCATCACCAGATTCTGAAAGCGCTGGTGTTTTCGTTCGAGGTAGTGCCTCTTGCCGGCGCGAATTTGACGGCCGGAGGACCGCTGATGCTCGAGTGGACCGGTGAATTTTTTTCCACAGCCATCCGGCTGGCTTCACCGTTCATGATCACCATCTTCCTCGTGGACGCTTCACTCGGCGTCTTTGCGCGCGTCGCACCCCAGGCGGATCTGTTCTCCGTCGCGCTGCCGCTGAAGCTCCTCGTCGGCCTGACCATGATGATCTTCTATGTCGGGAATTTCTTCCCCCTATTCCCCGGAATGATCGAGAAGATGTACGCCGACCTGCTCGCACTCATCGAAGCCTTCACCATGTAGCCGCCCAGCCGCCGGACTCCCGACCCCCGTCCCCCCGTCAACCGACCCCAGTCACCCGACCCCCGAAATCCGACACCCGTCACCCGACCCCCTACCGACAAACCACCGACTTTAATTGTCTAGCGACAAATGCCCGAAGGTGCCGACAAACAGAGCAAGACCTTTGACCCGACTCCCCAGCGAATCAAAAAAGCACGGGAGGAGGGCAACGTCTTTCGGTCGCAGGAAACGACGGCTGTCGGAATGCTGGTCGTCGGCGTCAGCGTTCTTGCCGTCGGTACTCCCCTGGGATTCGCAGCCTTGAAGGAATTGATGTCGATGCTGTTTGTGGATGCCACGAGCTCGCAGCTTACGTCATCCAGCATTCCAGCCATCGTCAGGAGTGTCGGAAGCCGGTCGGCGCTCATTATCATGCCGTTTCTTTCGATCCTCTTTCTTGCTGCGATCGCCATCAACGTATCGCAGTCGGGCTTTAATCTCACCGCTAAACCGCTCATGCCGAAGGGCGAGCGCGTGAGTCCATTGAAAGGGCTGAAGCGCATCTTCTCCGCGCAGGGCTTCTTCAACTTCGGGAAGTCCATCATCAAAATCGTGATCGTCGGTCCCATTGCGTACTGGACGATACGAGACCACATGCCTGAGATTCTGGTGCTGCATACGCAGACGTTGACGGACATCATCCAGACCGGCACTTCATGGATCGTGGTCCTCCTCTTCAAGCTGATCGGGATGCTGGCCTTGCTCTCGGCCGCTGATTTTGCCTTCGAGAAGTGGCGCTACAAGCGTGACCTCAAGATGAGTAAGCAGGAGATCAAGGATGAAATGAAGGATCAGGATGGAGATCCGCACATGAAGGGTAAACGGCGGGAGAAGGCGCGCGAGTATGCACGACGCGAGCGGCTGGATCACGCTGTGATGAAATCCGATGTCGTCGTAACGAATCCGACCCACTACGCCGTAGCCCTGCGGTACGATCCGGACGATTCGGACGCCCCGCGTGTGACGGTGAAGGGTGTCCGCAAACGCGCCCTCCGAATTAAAGAGCTTGCTGCCGAATTCGAGATCCCGATGGTCGAGGATCGGCCTTTGGCAAGGGCTTTGTATGCCACGGTCAATGAACGCAGCGAAATTCCGGAAGAGCTTTATCCGGCCGTTGCAGCCCTGCTCGCCGAGATCTATCGCGAACGCGACAATTCGAACTGATGGGAAAGGGAAAACGGAAGACGGAGGACGGAGGATGGAAAACAAGGGACGGAGTATGGGAGACGGATGACGGTCCGACACGAGCCATCCGTCCCCGACACCCGTACCCTGTCACCCCCTTAAACGAATCATTCACGCAAAACTAGCCCTTTGAACACGCTCAACACCGCCGCTCCTCCGCCATTCAAGCTGATCAACACAGAGATGTTGATCGCCAGCGGCATCGTGCTCGTGCTGATGGTTATGGTCGTTCCGCTGCCGACCTTCGTGCTCGACATGCTGCTGGCAACGAACATCGCCATCTCGCTTGCCGTGCTCCTCACGGCATTTTATGCCGTGCGGCCGCTCGATTTTGCCGTGTTTCCCGGACTGCTCCTCATGACCACGCTGTTCAGGCTCTCCCTGAACGTGGCCTCTACGCGGCTTATTCTGAGCGAGGGCGATGCGGGCGCCCTGATTACCGCCTTCGGCAACTTCGTCGTGTCCGGAAACTACGTCGTCGGGGCCATCATCTTCCTGGTCCTCGTCCTCATCAACTTTATCGTGATCACGAAGGGTTCCGGCCGCATCGCGGAGGTCGCCGCGCGGTTTACTCTCGACGCCCTGCCGGGCAAGCAGATGGCGATCGATGCCGACCTGAATGCCGGGCTCGTCGACGAACGCCAGGCGCTCAAGCGCCGAGAGGACGTCACTCGTGAGGCTGATTTCTATGGCGCGATGGACGGCGCCAGCAAGTTCGTCCGAGGCGACGCCATCGCGGGCCTGATCATCACCATCATCAATATCGTCGGCGGGCTTCTGATCGGTGTTGCCCAACACGGGATGACTTTCGCCGACGCCGGCGCGGTCTACACGCTGCTGTCGATCGGCGACGGACTGGTCTCGCAGATCCCTGCCCTCCTCATCTCTACCGCCGCCGGCATCATCGTCTCTCGCGCCAGCGGCGATACAAGTATCGCGCAGGACTTCAAGGGACAGCTCTTTAAGAAGCCCCATCCGATTCTCATCACCGGAGGATTCCTGGCACTGCTCGGGATCGTCCCCGGACTTCCGCTTCTCCCCTTCTGGCTTCTGGCCGCGGGCACGGTCCTGCTCGGACGCAATCGAATCCGGGTGCAGGAGAAGGAACGCGTAGAGCTCATCGCCGCCGCGGCTGAGAGCGAAGTTGAGGTAGTCAAAGACACACCGTCCGACCTTTTGATGGTGGATCCCCTCGAGCTCGACATCGGCTATGCGCTGATCTCCATCGTCGATCCCGGCCAGCAGGGCGACCTGCTCGAACGTGTCAAGATGCTTCGGCAGCAGCTCGCGCTCGAGCTCGGTATCGTCATCCCGCCGGTGCGCATCCGCGACAACGTGGGCCTGGGCTCGAACGAGTACGTCATCAAGATGCGCGGCAATCCGATCGCACAGGGCGAGGTCATGCCCGGCTATCATCTCGCGCTCCTTCCCGAAGAAATAGATTCGCCGCCTCCCGGAATCCGCGTTCAGGATCCGACATTCGGATTGCCGGCCGTGTGGATTGCAGAGCGCAACCTCGACGAAGCCGAGCGCCTCGGGCTCACGGTCGTCGAAGCACCCGCAGTGATCACGACGCATCTCCTCGAGGTGCTGCGGAAGGTCGCCTATCGACTACTGGATCGCCAGGAAGTCAAGAAACTCGTCGATAAGGTCAAGGAGACGGCGCCGGCGCTCATTGAGGAACTCGTGCCCAGTCTGCTGTCTCTCGGCGGCATCCAGAAGGTTTTCAAGCGCGTGCTCAGGGAGCGAATCCCTATACGCGATCTCGTGACCATCCTCGAGACGCTGGCGGACCACGCACCGCACACAAAAAACGTGGACGTGTTGACGGAGTACGTCCGGGCCGCACTGGCGCAGACGATTACCCGCCAGTTCGCCGGCCCCGACGACGTCGTACACGTTTTTGTCCTCGAGCCTCAGTTGGAACAGCACTTGCTTGAGCGTGCCGAGGCAGGAGAGTTGAACCCGAATACGCTGGGCATGAGCCCCAGTCGCGCAGAAGGCATCGTCGCAGAGGTCGCCCGGTTATCAAAGCGGCTGATCAGCAGTGGTCGTGCGCCTGTGCTCCTGACGTCACCGGTGCTCCGGCCCTCGATGTTCAACTTTCTCGCCCCGATGGTATCCGATATCGCTGTTCTCTCCTACAACGACCTGATTCCGGAAGCGGAAGTCAATGTCGTCGACCAGGTCGCCATCTGATCGACCTGAACGCCCACCACATTCTTATAGGCAGCAGCCGGCATCATGAACGTAAAGACGATTACTGCACCAAGCATCCACGCCGCCCTCATCGAGGCTCGACGAGTCCTCGGCGACGACGTCGTGTTGATGGAATCGATTCCCGCGCAGGGCGACGAGCCGGCTCGAATTACGGTCATGGCTGACACGCCCGACCGGATGGCGGGCGATACCGCTCGCGAACGCGTGCGGCAACCGTCCACCCGCCTAGCGGCAGCGCGCGAGCTGGCCTCAACAGACCCGACGAC
>Ga0299914_10002423_pt1 | contig 12846 bp, 10 predicted proteins | sample RVTome_10_FD_201361 | JGI IMG/M metagenome (GOLD analysis project Ga0299914, IMG submission 201361) | Soil microbial communities from uranium-contaminated site in the Upper Colorado River Basin, Wyoming, United States - RVT153D57 (version 2) ...
GTCCACGATGTCGTACAGCCGCCGCCCCATCACCACTGCGCCGGTGCGCTCAAAGCTGTTCGCCAGCACCGCTTCGTCGACTGGTGAGCGGGGCTCCTCGAGCACCCACGCGTGGATCGCCTCGCCGCCGATACCGAGGCCGTGCTCCAGATCCACGCCGGGTGCGGTGACGTATCCGTCCAGCGACATCGAGATGTCGGCGATCACCTTGTTCATGTTCACTCCTTAGAGAGGTCTTGTCTGTCCGGGTAGACCGAACGAGTGCGTAGAACTCATCGGGCGACTCATTGATGGCCTTGAACCAGTCGATCCGGGGTTGTCCCACGCTGCTTGACCGTAGGCCGAGCCAGGCATCGTCCGCATCGGTGAATCCACCAGCTTGCCCACGGAGCGCAGCGGGCCGAGGCGCACCGGTAGGCCACTTGAGCAAGAACGGTCAAGCATCCGTGCCGTCACGCTGGCCAAACTGGTGACATGGCGAACAGACGCACCGCCTTCGGCCCGTGTTCACTGTCATCCTGGGTGATGACCATCTGCGACCTACCGAGGGGCGGCGAGAACGTGCGATTCGCCGGCGGCGACGCCCGCCGTGAGCAGGGATGACCGAGCTTCGGCTGTCCGACCGGCTCGCGGCGGTGGTCGACGCGCTGCCCCTGCGCCCCGGGATGCGCGTTCTGGAGATCGGCGGAGCGCCCGGAACCGCCGCCAAAGCCGTGGCGCGACGCATTGGGGACGGATACATCCTGGTCATCGACCGGTCGGCCAAGGGAGTGGCTCAGATCGAGCGAAACGCTGCCGCCGAGATCGCGGCCGGCTTGCTGAGCGTGCGCTACGTCGCCGCCGAGGACTTCGAACTCCTTCCCGGCGAGCCACGGTTCGACATCGCGTTCGCCATCCGCGTGGGCGCCCTCGACGGCCGCTATCCGGAAGCCGGCGTGCGCGCACGCCAGCGCATCGCCGCGGCGCTTACCCCTACCGGCCAGCTGTTCATCGACGGCGGTGACCCACTCCGTTCGGTGCAACTCAGTGACGCATAGGCGGCCATCCTCGGCCAGGTCCGTCCTGCGGTGCGGAGCTCAGGCGGCTTGTTCGTCGACGTAGCGCTGGAGGACCCACCTCGGACCGATGCCGCGCGCTCGGAGGCGTCTTGCGGGCGACCGATGGAGTGGCAAATCTAAAGCCGACCATACGGCAGATTCAAAGCGAGACGGCTTCAAGGCAACGCCGCCTCGATTCGGTCGACGAAAGCCTGAACACGCTCGGCCGCCTGCTCAGCTGTCGGTGCAAGGCCTAGATCTTGCAGCCCTTCCAGAGCGCGCAGGTAGATCGGACCCCAGTGCGGTTGGGCTACGACTCCAGGCGGCCACGCGTGCTTCGCTCGAGCCTCGAACACGGCAAGGCACGCCATCCTGGTCTCCGCAAGCTGTTCGTCAGCCAAGAGCGCCTCCAGAAGTTGGAGGTCGACGAGATCGTGGGCGCGGTCGTTGGTACGCGGTGGTTCTGGCTCGTCGGTGCTGGCATGGATCTTCTGAGCGACCTGCCATGGCAAGGTCATGCAGGGAACGGCATCGGTCGTAGGGAGACCGACGAGTGTGAGCGCTTCGGAGGCGACCTTGTCGTGGCGCTGAGCGTTGCCGGCTTCCACGGCCGACAGCTCGATCGGCACGGACGCGAACGGCTTGCCACGGTAGCGGAGCTTCGCTGTGAAGCGGTGCGAGTTCATCGCCTGACCGGGTATCTCGAACGGCACCGGCGGCGTGAACACGGCCGTGAAGCCCTCCCAGCCGGCAGCGCCAGCGTCGGCCAACCGGTCGTGCACGTTGTCGATGTCAGCTCGCCTGACGGCGTCCAGATCCTTCGACGTGCGAGATCCTGGGATGCCGCGCCGCAGTTCCAGCGACGTGCCGCCCTTGACGAGCAGGAGCGGCTCGCCCTGCGCGCTGGTGAGTGCAGTCATGAACTGCGCGACGACCAGAACGGCGACATGTTGTTGCAGGCGGCCGAACACAACGCCTTCCCGCTTCGCGGCTTGCGTCAGCCGGTCGCGCAGAGCCCGGAGGTTCGTCGGCGACGACTCGTAGCGCACGGTCATGGCTGCGCTCCTGTGGCGGCGATCTCAGCACGCAGGTCCTGCGCCACCGCACGGCGGACCAAGCCCTCGGCCTCGGCGCGGTCGATCGCGAGCCGCAACTGGTAGGGGTCGGTTCCGTCGGCGACGCAATCGCGGATCGTGCGTTCGACAGTGGTGGTCGGAATGCCATCGACTTCCGTTACGTCATCGTCGGCGAGAGTGCGGCGGTGAAGGCGGTAAAGATCGCCACCGGCAGCGCGTGGGTAGTTGTCGCGCGGCACAGTGAGGTGGATCCGAGACGGGTTGACGTCCGAGAGCCCGTGCAGCACAAGGGCCGACTCGTGCGAGACGATACCTCGGCCGAGAGTCCAGGCGACGGCCTCAGCCAACTCGTCGTGCTCGCCACGGGGCAGGATGGGCACCCGGTAGACCCCCCTGCCGACCCGCTCCAAGCGGCCGCGCGCCGTCAGCAGTCGCAGTTGCGTGGGATCGATCCCCAGGTCGTGAGCGTCACGTGTCGTCACGTACCCGTGGTGATCGGCGGCCCGTTCCACTAGCTGATCCCAGATCGCCATGTGCTCTAGCGTATCAAATAGATACGGTTACGCACACGGGGTTGGTTTCTCAGTGCCTCAGGTCTCTCCGGTACTGCACGCGTGAATCCGCCGCGACGGCTAATGGTCGCCGGGCGCTTTCCGTGCTGAACCGCGATACGTGTCGGCCGGGTAGCGCTGCTCGTTGGCGTTGATCTTGGCGTGAGCAGCTTGGGTCAGATCGACGCCCAACACGTCGGCGAGCCGGACGAGATAATTCATCACGTCGCCGAGCTCGGCCCGGATCCGCGCGGCGGCCTCCGCGTCCTCCGTCATGACGGTGGCCGCCTGTTCGGGTGTAAGCCACTGGAACTCGGCCACCAGTTCGCCGACCTCGCCAGCCAGCGCCATGGCCAGGTTCTTCGGGGTGTGGAACTGTGCCCAGTCACGGGCATCGGCGAACTGTTCGAGCCGGCGGGCGAGCGCGTCGAGGTCGGACATGGCGGCCAGCGTCCCAGATTGAGTGTCTCGGCGGTAAATCGTCCGGGTGATCGGTTAAGGTGTCGGCTCAGAAGTTGCGGCCCGACGGGCTTCCATCGGCAGGTGGATATGCCCCCAATCCGCACGAGCCATCTCGTGCTGCTTGGGGACACCACCGTTGTCGACGTTCCGCCACTCCGCTGTCGGTCTGGCCGCGCTGGCTCGTGAGGGGAGTCTCGGTACGCGGGTCGCCGAGCATGTCCGGTCGACGTCGGGCGGGGGCGCGGGCCCGTCCGAGCTCCGTTCGTGGAATCGCAGCTTGCCGATCCTGGCCAACGACCTGATCGACGCCGGACTCGGCTCCGTGGAGATGATCGTCGAGCACCGGCTGCCGCTGACGAGCAAGCGGATCGACGCGGTCCTCGCGGGCGTCGACCCGCGCACGGGTGGCGACTCCTACGTCGTTGTCGAATTAAAGCAGTGGGGCGCGGCCGAGAGCTGGGAGGGCGACGACCAGCTGGTGGCCGTGGACGGCATGACTCGACGCCCGCTGCTTCACCCGGTTATCCAGGTTCGTGGTTACTGCGAGTACCTGGCCGATTTCCTAGGTGTCCTGGAGGGCGACGAGGGCGCGATCAAGGGTGCGGCGTACCTCCACAACGCCACCGAACACGGCATCAGCGATCTCCGCGCGCTGCGGCAGGACGAGCGCGGTCGGATGTTCACTGGCGAGCGTCGCGGCGAGTTCATCGACTACCTCCGGCACCACCTCGCACCCGAATCGGGGGCACCCGCCGCCGACCGATTCCTGCGCAGCGCCGTCCGGCCGAGCCGGCAACTGCTCGCGGTTGCAGCTGATGAGTTGAAGAACCGGGAGCAGTTCGTCCTGCTGGCCGAGCAGAGGCTGGCTTACGAGCTGGTGCTGCACGCCGTCGAGAAGGCCAACCGGTCGGACGGCAAAGAAGTCGTGATCGTGACCGGCGGCCCGGGCAGCGGCAAGAGTGTCATCGCACTCTCCCTGCTTGGCGAGCTCTCCAGACAGGGACGTACGGCGCTGCACGCGACGGGCTCTCGAGCGTTCACCGAGACGGTGAAGATCCACGCCGGCAGAGGATCGTCCCGGTTGAAGGCGCTGTTCAAGTACTTCAACAGCTTCATCGCGGCCGAGCCGAACAGTATCGACGTGCTGATCTGCGACGAGGCGCACCGTATCCGGCAGACGTCGGCCAACCGCTTCACGCCGGCGACGAAGCGCACCGGACGGTTGCAGGTGGACGAGCTGATCTCGGTGGCTCGCGTTCCTGTGTTCCTGCTCGATGAGCACCAGGTCGTGCGTCCAGGCGAGATCGGGACGGTGGAGGCGATTGAGGCGGCGGCGTCCGCCCGCGGATTGCGCGCCCACACGAGCTCGCTGGAGGGCCAGTTCCGGTGCGGCGGAAGCGCGGCGTACGAGGAGTGGGTGCTGCAACTGCTCGGCCTGGACGGTGGAGGTCCGCAGCCCTGGAACGGTGACGACAGGTTCGACGTCCTGGTGGCCGACAGCCCGATGGAGATGGAAGCCATCCTCCGGCTGAAGCACGAGGAAGGCTTTAGCGCCCGAATGGCGGCGGGCTTCTGCTGGCAGTGGAGCGACCCGCGGGACGATGGCACATTGGTGCCCGACGTCCAAATTGACCAGGTGTGGGCACGGCCGTGGAACGCGAAGAGCGAAAGAGCGGTTGGAGGGGCGCCTGGACGGTCGTTCTGGGCGACCGATCAGGCCGGCTTCGATCAGGTCGGTTGCGTGTACACGGCCCAGGGGTTCGAGTACGACTGGTCAGGCGTCATCATCGGGCCGGATCTTGTGGCGCGGGACGGCAAGATGGTCAGCGTCCGCGAGGCCAACCGTGATCCGGCCTTCCGTAACCGCAACTCGGTGAGCGACCACGAGTTCGACATCTTGGTGCGGCAGGTCTACAAGGTCTTACTCACCCGCGGCATGCGAGGCACCGTTGTCTACGCGACGGACAGAGAGACGCGCAAGCTGCTCGGCGACTTGGTCGAGGGACGGCAAACCTGATCACATGCCATTAGAATGCGCAGATTGACCCCGTAAACGGTCCAGACGATCATCAAACGCTCCCGACTGCGCCGGATCGTCGGTGAAGCCCGGGGGGCCGACAAGGTCGGCTCAGGCGGCTTCTTCGTCGACGTAGCGCGGCATATGTCCGTGATCACTTGGATAGTGTGTCGGGTACAACCGTAGGACGATCAACTTGCGACGAATACCTCGTCGAGATGCCACTCGAGAAATTCCCGGCTTGGCCGGTCGGCGGACCGCTGTGGTAGCGATATCGGGGCGCCTGCGCGGGCGTACAAATCCTCGCCGTTGTGAAAATCCTCACGCAGCCGTGGGCTGACCAGCAGCCGGTGCTTTGTATCGACGCCAATGTACCCACGGTCGTACAGCGTGTGCATGTCCGAGCGCAATAGGAGCCCATTGTCGAGTCGGTGCTCGCCGCCCTTCTTGAGCGGCCGGATGTGCGCCGCCTCGAGCACAGGGCGGATCTTCGCGCCGGTGACAGCACATCGCCGGCCGTACGCCTGGAGCACGACAGCCTGGAACGACCGCTGACCCAGTCGTTGGGGGGCGAGTCGCGGGTCGCCGTAGGTCGGGCCGGGGCGATACCAGGTCTCGGCGAGATCGACCGCCGCTGAGAGGCCAAGCAAATGCTGGAGAAGTTCCTCGAAATAGCTCCGCGTCGACAACTCGGCCAGGTCGTAGCTCTTGCCCTGGACGATGTTCGGTGCGAAATCCTGCGGCGGGCTGGCGGGGGCATCAACGGGCAGGAAGACGACGTCGCGGACGAAAACACACCCGATGACTGGGTCCTCTTGGGGCCCGATGGGGGTGCGCCGATACCGGCTGACTCGCTTGCGCATCTCGTCCAGCGTCGCCGTCCCGTTGGCCTCGCCGAAGAACTCCCAGGCCTCGGAGATGCGCAGCTCGGCGAAGCCGCTATAGAAGCCGCCGCCAACGACGTGGTTGTGAGGGTGGTGGGTCTTAAAGAAGAACGGCTCGCCGGGAGTGAGCACTCGGAAGCCTCGGCCACCACCGGGACGCCAGAAGTTGACCTCCTTGAGGTTTGGACGTGCCGCTAGGAAGCGGTGCCAGTCGCCGTCCGTCACTCCGACGTACGCCTTCACGGGCAAGATCGTACATTCTGTAGCGCCTGGTGGCCGTTGCCCTACGTGGCTAGTAGTGTGCGGCAGGGGTCAAGCCACACCGGCAGTGGGTGCGATGAAGGGCGTCCGTACGAGACGCCGCCCGTCCTGAGGGGTATTCGGCCGGTGATGCCTGAAACAGATCAAGTGCGACGCCTTCAAGGCCGGCTGAGATGTCAGGGCGCACTCGAACCGCGCAGCCAGCGTAGGTACTCCGTCACCGAGAAGTGGTACAGGCCACATGACGCTGACGGGGCCGCGTGCCTGGGTTTGCAAGCGGCCGTCGAGCTGGGATGTAGCAGTCGATTGTGACGACCCGCTCAACAGGCTGGCCAGCAGGGCGATTTGTCCGCTGTTCCGCTCGGTAAGGAACGCCCATCCATCTGCCGGCCGATCCCGTCGTCCGACGATCTGGCGACATCCTGGAGACGACGGCCGAGCCAGCTCTTACGAGATGTTGCGCGCGGTTCTCCGTCTGGCCGCGGTACTGCCCTATTGAAATCACGGGCTTAGCGCCTTAAGCGGCTAGCGATCGCAGCCGATACCGTCGCCGTCCCGGTCGAGGTCGTAGATGTCACTCCCAACCACCCTCACCGGTCCCTGGACGTAGGACGGACCGTTCCCACTTCCACCCGCGCAGTCGACGTCGCTATCGATCGGCACGCACGCGCCCTCGTAGTTCGGATCGCAGTCCGGTTGAGGGTCAGGTGGCGGCGGCGGCTTGCGGGTTCCGACCGAGGTGACCTCGTCGACGACCTTGGTAGTGATCTCTTCACTCACCAGCTGGCGGGACGTCTCTACACCGTCGGTAATGACGATCTCGTAGGTGAGCGTCTTGACGCCGTCCACGCCCTTCGTCGTGACAGCCTCTTTGCCGAGGTCCATGGATGCGTCATCCTGACGTACCTTATTGAACGAAATGGTCTCGGTCTCGGTCACGATTTCGGTAGTGACGACTGGGGTCGGCGAAGGTGCCTCCGACGGCGTCGGCGTAGGTGGTGCGGGGGACGGACTCGGAGCAGCCGTAATTGACGGTGATGCGTCGGGTGTCGTGGACACATCTACGGTGTTGTCCGCCGCACATCCAGACAAAGTAGTTACGAATGCGAGTCCCGCTATTGTTGCGGCCCACCGTACGGCGTGCGGAAGCGATCGTATTCTCTGGCCCATAATCCCGCATTCCCCCCAAGCGAATTGAGCGCCCTCGCAGCCCCCTGCTGGCAGTCAACCTTATTGTGAACCACTCAGCGGGTCAATGAGTTGGTGAACCGCCCGCGCTTTACAGGCTCAATGTTGAGCAGCGTCTTGTTGTGTTCTAACTGTAGGGGCCGTTTCGAAGGCGGCCCGGGGGTCTCGCGCTGCCCCGAGATGTGCCCGGCAGGCGTGCCTGCTGCGACAAGGATTGTCCGGGGATCATGGCATGCTTATCGGCCGTGGTTGAGTTCAGCGAGGGCGTGTACGAAAAGGTCCGGACGATTGGGTTGGACGAGGCGCTCGCCAGCCTGCCGTCCGAGTACCGGCCAGACTTCTTCGGGGTAGACCCGGCCGATGCGCCTGACGTCATGGCCATGCACGTGGCGGAGGTCGTCCGTCGGGCGATTGCCAGCGAGACTGAGACTGCTCGCAGGGTGGCGCTCACCAACGAACTGCTGGCAATGCTTGCTGAGCCAGACGAGCAGTTGCCAGGAGTAATCGAGCACCTCGTCGCGCTGACCCGGCAGTCGAGACCCGGCGATCGCACGTTCCCACGCCCGGTGACTCCACTCTCGCAGGCTGCGCTGTTGACTAACTCCAGAGACGAGCCATCACTGTCAGCGGAGCTGCGCGCAGAGCTTGGTAGTGCCGATCGAGTAGATCTTTTGTGCGCCTTCATTCGCTGGCACGGCCTGCGTGTTCTCGAGGAGCCGCTTGCAGAGCTCCGCCACCGCAGCGTTCCGTTCCGTGTCCTCACGACCACCTACGTAGGTGCTACCGAGCGCCGTGCCGTGGACGAGTTGGTCCGGCGGTTCGGCGCGGAGGTCCGGATCAGCTACGAGACCCAGGCCACCCGCTTGCACGCGAAGGCGTGGCTGTTCCGGCGTCAATCCGGCTACGACACCGCATTCGTCGGCAGCTCCAACCTTTCGCGGTCCGCGCTGGTCGACGGCCTGGAGTGGAACGTCCGGCTGTCCGGGGTGGCGACGCCGGACCTGATCCGCAAGTTCGCCGCCACGTTCGACACCTATTGGGAGTCGAACGCCTTCGTCCCCTACGACCCCGACCGGCACGGCGACGACCTCGACGACGCGTTGGCGTACGCAGGCAACCGGCGTGCCACGACGTCCACCGTGGTGAGCCTGGCCGGCCTCGAGGTGCGTCCGCTGCCGCATCAGGAAGAGATCCTGGAAGCGCTCGACGCGGAGCGGCGACTGCATGACCGGCATCGCAACCTGGTGGTGGCCGCCACCGGTACCGGCAAGACCGTTGTGGCCGCGCTCGACTACCGGCGGCTGATTCACGAGACCTACGCAACCGACCTGTCGCTGCTGTTCGTCGCACACCGCAAGGAGATCCTCGAGCAGTCGCTCCGGACGTACCGCGAGACGCTGGCCGACGGATCGTTCGGTGAGGTGTACGTCGGTGGCGCCCGGCCGGAGCGGTGGCGGCATGTGTTCGCGAGCATCCAGTCGCTGTCGTCGTACGGCGTAACGAACCTGCCGGCCGACCACTTCGACGTGGTCTTGATTGACGAGTTTCACCACGCGGAGGCGCCGACGTACCGGCGGCTGCTCGACCACCTGCGACCGAAGGAACTGCTCGGCCTGACCGCCACGCCAGAGCGGACAGACGGCATCGATGTGCGGTCGCTCTTCGACGACCGGACCGCGTACGAATTGCCGCTGTGGGACGCGTTGGCCGCTGACCTGCTGGTGCCGTTCCACTACTTCGGCGTGGCCGACGACGTGGACCTGTCCGGCGTGGATTGGAAGCGCGGGGCCTACGACGTCGAGGGCCTTGACCGCCTCTACACCGGCAACGACGCGCGGGCGGCCAAGGTGCTGCGGGAGCTGCGCGACAAGGTCACCGACGCGGGGCGGATGCGGGCGCTGGGCTTCTGCGTGTCGGTCGCTCACGCCGAGTACATGGCGCGAGTGTTCCGCGAGGCCAAGCTGCCGGCGCTCGCCGTCTCAGGCATGACCAGGCCTGACGAGCGAGCCCGCGCCATCGAGCAGTTACGCCGCGGCGAGGTGACCACCCTGTTCGCGGCCGACCTGTTCAACGAGGGTCTCGACATCCCGGAGGTCGACACGGTGCTGTTCCTGCGTCCGACGCAGAGCGCCACGATCTTCCTCCAGCAGCTTGGCCGCGGGCTGCGGCGGGCGCCGGGCAAGGCGGTGCTAACCGTGATGGATTTCATCGGGCAGCACCGCCGGGAGTTCCGGTTCGACGTCCGGTACCGCGCCCTTACCGGGACGAGCCGCCGCGCGCTGGAGCGGCACATCGAGCAGGGCTTCCCGTTCCTGCCGTCCGGATCACAGATCGTCCTGGACCGCGTGGCGCAGGCGACCGTCCTCGAGAACGTCCGAGCCCAGCTGTCGCTGCGCCGCCCGCAGCTCGTCGCCGACGTGCGATCGCACGGCGACATCGGGCTGGCTCGTTACCTCGACGAGGCGATGCGTGAACTGGTCGACATCTACAAGGGCGGACGATCGTGGACGGAGCTACGCCGCGAGGCCGGCTTCTCAACGCCTCCGGCCGGCCCGGACGAGGCACTCCTGCTGCGCCGGGTGGCTGCCCTTGCTCACGTGGACGACGCCGAGCGGGCGGACGCGTACACCCGGCTGGTCGATCCCGACGGTCCGGCGTACGAGGATCTGACCGAGCGCGACCAGCGACTCGCCCGGATGCTGTTCTTCACGCTGTGGCCAGACCGCGCCGGCTTCCCGTCGTACCAGGCCGGGCTTGCGCACCTGCGCCGGCATCCGGCGGTGTGCGCCGAGATCCGGGAACTCGTCGCGCTCGGGCTGGACCGGTCCCGGCACGTCCCGGCGTCGTTGGGGGAGGGGCTGCAACACGTGCCTTTGGCCAGCCATGCGCGTTACCGGCGAGAAGAGATCCTGGCCGCGTTGGATTGGGCGAGCCTCGATCGCAAGGCATACGGCCACTCGGGCGGAGTGGTGTGGAGCGAGCCGATGCGGACGGACGCGCTGCTGGTGAACCTGCACAAGTCGGAGAAGGACTTCTCGCCGAGCACGATGTACCGCGACTACGCGATCAGTCCGAAACTGTTCCACTGGGAGTCGCAGAACGTCACGACGACAGCTTCGCCGACGGGACGGCGCTACCTCAGCCACCGCGACGGCGGTAGCCATGTCGTGCTGTTCGTCAGGAACGCGCCCACGGACGACCTCGGAGCCGCGCCGTTCCTGTGCCTGGGCAAGGCCGACTACGTGGACCACCGCGGCGAACGTCCCATTGCCATCACGTGGCAGTTGCGCCGTCCGATGCCGGCGGACACCTTCGCCGCCGCATCAGCAGTGGCCTAGTGAACGCATGGTCGCTCTTGTCGCGCAGGGGCGTGACGGCGACGGTTGAGTACGGAGTTCTTGGGGACGACCGACCGGAGAATTTGCTGACTAATCCGTGGACAACGACTCAGGCGCCTCCGCCAATCACGTGTCTCCCGCGGGCACGCGCGGTCGGGGAATCACAACAGGCCGGGCACGTTGAACAAGGCATGGGATTGACTGGCGATTACGAACCGAGCGCATCGGCGTGGGCCCGCAATCATGTCGAGCAGATTCTGCACACGGGCACGACCGACGGCGTCACTGTCAAGGGCCGGCCCACAGTATTGGTCACGTACCGCGGCGCCAGGACGGGCAAGGTCCGCAAGACTCCGCTGATGCGGGTTGAGCACGAGGGGCGCTACGCGGTTGTCGCATCCAGGGGTGGCGCGCCAACCAACCCGCAGTGGTATTCCAGCCTGGTAGCCGAACCGGTCGTCGAGCTTCAGGACGGCACGGTGACCCGGACGTACAAGGCCCACGAGGTGTTCGGCGACGAGAAGGCCGTCTGGTGGCGCCGGGCGGTGGACGCGTTCCCCGACTATGCCGGCTACCAGCGCAAGACCGACCGCCAAATTCCGGTCTTCGTGCTCGAACCGATCGGCGGGGACACACCGGACGGTGACGGCACCGCATAGGTGACGGCACCGCATAGCGCCGATCTTCTCACCGCAGCGTGAGCACAGCAGTGGGATTGAACAGTCCTCAGCAGGGTAGGCACCCGCGATGTGAGCCGACCTAGGCCGGGAGCGGGTCTCGTCCGGGCCACTGTGAGGAGGGCGCATCGGGATGCGAAAGACAGAAGTCCAACAAGCTGCTTCAGGGTCCGCAGAGCGCGGCCCTGACCGGCATTCGAGGATCTCCATGAAGTCGGGCGCACCTTCGCTTGTCCGGCGTTCCCTATTAGTGGCAGCAGCCGGCATCGTCATGGTGGTGCTCGCAGCATGCACGGGCCGCGGCGGTGGTTACTTGCCGGCGCAATACCCTGTGTTCACCGGCCAGGCGTCGTTCGGCTTCACGTTTAGCTGCGAGAACGGTGACCTCAAGATCCAGCTCTCATATACGGACAAGGGCAGCAATCCTCTCGGCTCGTCGTTCGGGATACACGGAACGGTCGACACGATGGACCCGGTACTGGAATCCATGATCTGTATCGGCGAGAACCCGCCTCCGCCGCCTGAGAACCAACTCATCTTTCTGGGTCGCTATCGCCTGACGTCGCCACCGCCAGCGGGCTTCCCATCGACGTGCTCGACGCAGGAGAGGCCGTCCTCGCCGCTGTGCCGGTTCGAGGTCATCGTGCAGGACAACGACAACAGCATGAGTCCGTCGCCAGGCGACTTCTTCTCGATCAAGTTGTCGAACTCGAGCGTCCTGAGCTCGCAGCTCGACCCCCTGACCGTCGTATACGCGCGGGCGGGCTATCTGGCGGGTGGCAACATCACCGTCGATTAGCGCCCACCGAGCAGCGCGTACTCGAACCGGAGGATAAAGCGATGACACGTGATGGTCGCTCGGCTCGGCCGAGCTGGCACGACCGCCGCCTTTCCCGCCGCGGCTTCCTTGCTGGGACGGCGGGCACGCTGTCGGCCGGTGCGATCGCCGGCCGACTGCCGCCCGGTGCACACGCCGCCGAAGGCACCTACGGCCTGCACGGCGCCCAGCTTCGCGGCATGTACTTGACGACCAAGGACCGGCTGGCCGAGGGCCGGTTCGGGACGATGTTCAAACGGCTTCCAGCGTTCGCGCCCAGCGACGGACTGCTGACAGACCTCGCGGGCACGATGGTCGAGGACCAGACGGTGCCGGACGAGCAACATCTCAACACCAGCTCGCGCCTGTTCGCCGGTTTCACGTTCATCGGGCAGTTCATCGACCACGACATCACCCTCGACACCACCCCACTTGATCAGCAACTCGCCGATCCCGATGCGCAGGTCAACTTCCGCACCCCCCGCTACGACCTCGATTCGGTCTACGGACGGGGCCCGGTGAGCGACCCCGCCTTCTA
>Ga0299914_10002424_pt1 | contig 12846 bp, 10 predicted proteins | sample RVTome_10_FD_201361 | JGI IMG/M metagenome (GOLD analysis project Ga0299914, IMG submission 201361) | Soil microbial communities from uranium-contaminated site in the Upper Colorado River Basin, Wyoming, United States - RVT153D57 (version 2) ...
GTTCAGTAGCGGTAGTGGTCGGGCTTGTACGGGCCGTCCGTCGGGACCCCGAGGTAGTCGGCCTGTGACTCGGTGAGCGTCGTGAGCCTCACCCCGAGCTTGTCGAGGTGCAGTCTTGCCACCTCCTCGTCGAGGTGCTTCGGAAGCGTGTACACGCGCCGCTCGTAGAAGTCGGCGTGCGTGAACAGCTCGAGCTGGGCCATCACTTGATTGGTGAAGCTGTTCGACATCACGAAGCTCGGGTGGCCGGTCGCGCACCCCAGGTTCAACAGGCGCCCCTCGGCGAGCAGGATCACGGCGTGGCCGTCGGGGAACGTCCACTGGTCGACCTGTGGCTTGATCGTGTCTCGCTGGATGCCCGCCACCGCGGCCAAGCCGGCGACGTCGATCTCGTTGTCGAAGTGACCGATGTTGCCCACGATGGCGTTGTGCTTCATGCGGGCCATGTCGTCCACGGTGACGATGTCTCGGTTGCCGGTTGCGGTCACGAAGAGGTCGGCGGTCTCCACGACGTCGTCGAGCGTGCGGACCTCGAATCCCTCCATCGCCGCCTGGAGCGCGCAAATCGGGTCGATCTCCGTGATGACGACCCGGGCGCCCTGTCCGCGCAGGGCTTGCGCGCAACCCTTGCCGACGTCGCCGTAGCCGCAGACCACGGCGACCTTCCCGGCCAGCATGACGTCGGTTGCCCGGCAGATCCCGTCGACGAGGGAATGACGACAGCCGTAGAGGTTGTCGAACTTCGACTTCGTCACCGAGTCGTTGACGTTGATCGCAGGGAACAGCAGGTGGCCCCCTTCCTGCATCTGATAGAGCCGGTGGACGCCGGTCGTCGTCTCTTCGGTCACGCCGATGATCCCGGCCGCGGCACGATGCCAGCGCTGCGGGTCCTCGTCGAGGATGCGGCCGAGCAGCGAGAAGACGATTCCTTCCTCGACCGACGCCGCGGTCGAGGGTTCGGGCGCCGCGTTGGCCTTCTCGAACTCGACGCCCTTGTGCACCAAGAGCGTGGCGTCCCCGCCGTCGTCGAGCAACAGATTCGGTCCGTCTTCGCCGGGCCACGCGAGCGCCTGGTCGGTGCACCACCAGTACTCCTCCAGCGTCTCGCCCTTCCACGCGAAGACGGGCACGCCCTTCGGGTTCTCGGGCGTACCCTCACGCCCCACGGCGACGGCGGCGGCCGCGTGATCCTGTGTCGAGAAGATGTTGCAGGATGCCCAGCGGACTTGGGCACCCAGCTCGGTGAGCGTCTCGATGAGCACGGCCGTCTGCACCGTCATGTGCAAGGACCCGGTGATGCGAGCACCCGCCAGCGGCTGGGAGCGGCGGTGACGCTCGCGAAGCGCCATGAGCCCGGGCATCTCCTGCTCGGCGAGCGCGATCTCCTTCCGGCCGAAGTCGGCCAGCTGAAGGTCGGCAACCTTGAAGTCGGTGTGGGTCGGAGCGGTGCTCATTCGGTTCCTCCCGTCGGGGCGCGCCGCGCGCGTACAGATACGGGAGTCGGCCCGGATCACCGGGTCACAGCCGTTCGGCCCGACCTCGACGGGTCATGGTAGCGGCGATACCACCCGCATCCAGATGCGTCCGGCCACGGCGAGGCGGGCGCTAGGCACGCATGCTGTCCTTCAGCTGGACGATGGCGTCGATGGGTCCGGGGTCGACATCCTGGTCGAGACCGAGGTAACAGCTCGCCCAATCCCCGACGTACATGAGGTCGAGGACCTGGGCCAGCCGACCCTCGCCCTCGGCCGGGACCTCGAGGACCTGCACGAGGGTCTCCTCGATCAGCTCGCGGGTCGCCGCGAAACGAGGCGAGAGCCGCGGGTGCTCGTAGCCGTGGCGCAGCTCCACCAGCGAGAAGACCTGACGGGTCACGTCGCCGTGCTGGCCCCACCCGCAGATCTCGTTGTGGTCGAGCTCGGGATACGCGTGATCGAACGCCGGCGCCTTGGCGTTCTCGTTGACGTCGCACTTCCATCGATACGCGGCGACCGAGCCGAGGGCCCCGCCTCCGTAGATGATCGGGATCGTCCGCCCGATGCGACGCGCGATCTCCCGCGCCGGGTTCGCGGCACCCTCGACGCTGGGCCGGCACCGGTCGCGACGCCGCGCGAGCTGCTCCTGGGCGTGCACGAGCCACGCGTGGGCCGCGGGAAGGAGCCCGATGCGAAACAGGGCGACGAAGAGCGGCGCGACCAAGGCCCCAAGGGCGGCGCGCGGCAGGTACCCGTCGGGACAAGGCACGTGCAGGGCGCCACGCTCACGCCCCACCTCCGCGAGCTCGCCACCTCGGGACACCGTGACGAGCCGCGCACCAGCATCCGCAGCACCCGCGGCCATCGAGAGCGTCTCCTCGGTGTCGCCCGAGTACGAGAGCGCGAACGCGAGCGTGTGGGGGCCGACGAAAGCCGGGATGCGGTACCGCTTGATGGGGACGACCGGGACCGGGAGCACGTCGTTGGCTGCGGCCGCGAGCACGTCGCCGGCGATTCCCGAGCCGCCCATTCCGAGGACCACGACGTTGCGCACGTCGTCGGCCGCCGGGAGATCCGCGGGCGACAACATGCTGGCGGCCTCGTGGGCGGCGGCGAGCTGCTCGGGCAGACCCTCCACGGCGTCGAGGAAGCCGAGCGAGTCGACCGCCATCAGGCCTCGAACGTGGGTCGGATCCCCTCGGCGGCCGCCTTGGCGTCGAGACGCGCCGCCTCGGCGTCGTCGAGCGTCTCGGCCTCGTCGATGAGCATGATGGGGATGCCGTCACGCACCGAGTAGCGCCGCTTCAGACGGGGGTTGTAGAGCGACTGCTCGTCTTCGAAGTAGAGCAGGGGGCCCTTGTCCTCGGGGCACGCCAGGATCTCGAGCAGCTTCGGGTCGAGGGGCACTCCGGTTCCTTCCGTCGGCGGCGGAGGTTACGAGGCACCCCGGACGAGCGCCAGCACCTCGGCGGTGTGCTCGTCACACGACGCGGCATCCGCGGCTTCGAGGTTGAGGCGGAGCAGCGGCTCGGTGTTGCTCGGGCGAAGATTGAACCACCAGTCGCCGCCGTCGACGGTGAGCCCGTCGAGGCGGTCTTGCGCAGATCGCGAGAAGGCAGCCGCAACCCGCTCGATCGTGGCTGCGGCGTCGTCGACGCGGGTGTTGATCTCGCCGCTCTGCGCGTATCGCTCGAACGGCTTCCGCAGCTCGCTCAGCGGAAGCCCTGCGCGGCACAGCTCTTCGAGCACCACGAGCGCGGCAATCGATCCCGAGTCGGCACGCCAGTTGTCACGGAAGTAGTAGTGCGCCGAATGCTCACCGCCGAAGATCGCGCCGGTGTCGGCCATCACCTGCTTGATGAACGAGTGCCCCACGCGCGAGCGAATCGGTGTCCCGCCGGACTCGAGGATGACTTCGGGCACGGTTCGAGAGCAGATCAGGTTGTGCACGACGGCCTCGCCCGGATGACGTTCCAGGATCGCCTTGGCGACGATGGCGGTGGTCGTCGAGCCCGACACCGGCTGGCCCTTGTCGTCGACGAGGAAGACACGATCCGCGTCGCCGTCGAATGCGAGACCGACGTCGGCTTGCTCGTCGAGCACGGCGCGTTGAAGGTCCTTCAGGTTCTCGGCTTCGAGCGGGTTCGCCGGGTGGTTCGGGAAGGTCCCGTCGAGCTCCGCGAACAGCATCTCGAGCTCGAACGGGAGACCCGAGAAGACCGCGGGAACGACGAGTCCACCCATCCCGTTGGCGGTGTCCGCGATCACGCTGAGGTCCGTGAGCGCATCGATGTCGACGAAGGACCGAACGTGCTGGGCGAACTCGCCGAGCAGGTCCTCGCGTGTGACCGTGCCCGTCGTCTCGGCCCGCTCGAGCAGGCCCTGCTCGACTGACGCCTTGATCTGACCCAAGCCGCTCTCTTCTCCGACGGGCGCGGCGTAGGCGCGGCACAGCTTGATGCCGTTGTATCGGGCAGGGTTGTGGCTGGCGGTGAACATGGCACCCGGCGAAGCGAGCCGTCCCGACGCGAAGTAGAGAAGGTCGGTCGACGCGAGGCCGACGTCGACGACGTCGGCGCCTGCACGTGTCACCCCGTCCGCGAAGGCAGCCGATAACGGCTCGGACGACGGGCGCATGTCGTGGCCGAGCACGACGCGTTCGGCACCGGTGAACCGTACGAACGCGTTCCCGACGAGCCGAGCCACCGACTCGTCAAGCTCGTCGGGATACACCCCGCGAATGTCATAGGCCAAGAAGATGGAATCGAGCGAGCTCACGAACCTGCCTCGGGCCCCGGATGGGAGTCCGCCATCGTACCGGTCGAATCCGGGCCTCCCGTCGGCACGGAGGCGCCGCGCGCTCGCACGCGCGGACGACGGCCGGGGATCCACCACACCAGCAGCCCCAGGCCGGCCAGCCCGATCAGCGTGAGCAGCCGACCCCACCACTCGGGAGCGGTCGTCGTGAAGGTCAGCGTGACCTGCTCCTCGGTCGGGACGACCACCATGAAGTTCGGCGTCACCCGCCAGGGCCCGAGCCCGCCGTCGACCTGCCAGTTCGGGTAGTCGGACACCTTGACGATCACGGGAACGCCGATCCGGTCCACCCGGAACGAGAGCGAGTCGTCGTCGGTGCGGATGTCGCTCACGCCCACCCGGGGAACCCGGGTCCGCTCGACGTCGGCGGCGTCGTCGACTCGCTGCCACGCTTCGGGACCCGACTCCGCGAGCGGCACGTCGAGCGCGGCAGCATCGTCCCACCACGGCGCGGCCAGGCACTCCCAGGCACCGAGCTCCTCGGACCGGGCACTGAACGTGCCGCGGGCCGCGTAGCACTCCGTCGCCGGCCGGCTCCGCAGGTCCTCGACAACGGCGGGCTCGAACCGCAGTGGGCTCACCAGCTCCGCACCGTCGACCTCGTAGATCTCCCACCCCCGTGGCGGGGCGGTGAAGGTGAGCGCGACGTCGCGCTCGGTCGGCACGAGGACCATGCCACCGTCTCGGAGCGGCCACGGCCCGTCGGCTCCGGCCGCGCGCCAGTCGGCCGAGTACTCGACGTTGACGGCGATCGGGATGCCGGGCTCCGTGACGCGAAATCGCAGCGAACGCTCGTCGGTCTCGACGTCCGAGATGCGGTTCGGCGGCAGCCGCTCGACCCGAGGTCCCGCTCCGTCGGTGGCCCGCGCCCAGCGGTCGGGCCCGTCGAGCGCGACCGGCGGAGAGGTCGGGTCGGCCGGCGCTCCTGGGGATACCGTCGGCGGCGCAGCACTCGCGCCGCCCGGTACGACGACCGGCTCGGCGGGGAGCGACTCGACGAGCGGGCCGTCGCCTCGGCTCATGCGCGCCCATCCCTCGGGTGGGCGACCGTCGAAGTCCGGAACCGTCGCGACGAGGTCGAGCCGGGGCTCACTCGCCGCCGCTTCCTTGGCCTCGTCGGACTGCGCGAGGAAGTAGCGCACGCCCAGCTCCTGGAGCTGGGTGACCCCGAGAGCGAAGTCGGCGATCGTCAGATACTCGAGTCCTCGGACGGGATTGGACGCGTTGCCCGCACCGGCGAGCTTGGCGACGGTGAGGAACGCGTACGGCGTCGTCGCCGCCGACTCGTAGTAGAGCCCTTCGAGCGACGAGATCCGGCCGTCGGTGTAGTAGGGCAGCATCATGAGCGCGAGCGTCGTCCCGTACCGGTCGAGATCCGCGCTCGGTTCCCACACCGCCCGTCCCGGTGGCAGCTCGGCCATGGCGTCGAGGAGCGCTCGGTACTCCGGGTAGGCCTTCCCCGCTCCCGGTGGTCCTGTCTCCTCGACCCCCGTGTAGTTCCAGCGCGCCCAGAAGGCAAGGAAGCCGCGCGTCTCGTGGAGCCGCTGGAACGTGCCGGCGGTGACGACGATCGCGAGGACGCCGATGGTCACCCGTCGCGCGACATCGGCGCGGCCTGCGCCAGGGCGCGTTGGCGCATCCGAGCGCTGCGGTTCGCGGTCGTGGCCGGCGTCGAGCTCGTGGAGCTCGTCGGCGAGCTGCCACTCGTCCACTCCGCGGGCGACGAGTCGACCGATCGCCCGCACGATCTCGCCAGCCCCGAGTGCGACGAGGAGGAAGATGCCCAGGTACCAGAACGGCAGCAGGCGAAGGTTCCACACCGGCGTCGCCGAGACGTCCTCCCAGAACCTGAAGCCGAGTCCCGAGATGGCCGTCAGTGCCGCGACCACGAGCGTGGCGCGGCGCCACTCGACGATCCCGCCGATGATCGCCGCGATCACGAACGGCAGGGTCCAGGCGAGGTAGCCGGGGAACAAGTACGTGAGGTAGGCGGTCAGCGGCTCGTAGCGCATGTCGGTCGTGTACCCGAGCGACGCGACGAGCGGGAGCGTCCACATCGCGGTGAGGAGGCCCGCGACGACGCCGATCGCGAGCACGGGCGCGAAGTCGCGTCGGGGGCGACCCGTCAGCCACACGACGAGGGCGCCGACGACCGCGAAGACGGCCACGACGAGATGGCTGAACACGACGGCGGCCCCCAAGAGTGCGGGGAGCCAGAACATCCGGCGGCGCTCGAGCGTCCACGCGAGAGCACCGAGGAAGAACAGGGCAAGCGCGAGCGCGAGGCCGAACGAGTACTCGCCGGCGAGCGTGCTCGCGAGGTTGCCGCCCATGATGTGCTGATTGAACGCGACCGATTGGGCGTCAGTCGGACGAGGACTTCCCTTGAAGAAGAGGAAGGCAGTTGCGCCCACGGCGCCGAGCGCCGCCATGGGCCGGGGCGCGCGCAAGCCACGGAGGAAGACCCCCGCCCCGATCGGGAGGAGCACCGGCCCGAGCGCGGAGACCAGCTTGAATGCGACGTTGTAGGGAAGGACGACGTCGAGGATGACGACCAGCACCGCGGGCAACGGGAAGTAGAACTGCCCGGCCGGGAAGCCGGCGTAGAAGTCCCAGGACCACCCGGCCAACCTCAGGTGCGGGAGGAGGTGGTCCCCGAAGAACGCTGGGAACCACACGTGAGCGCCCATGTCGCCACCCGCAGGGGTGGTGTCGCGCAGGAGGAGAGCTGGACCGATCTCGAGGAGAACGAAGAGCGAGCACCCGGCAACGATCGCCGGTACGACGAGACGCTCGACCCGCTCCAGCGCCGACGGCGGCGCGCCCGCGCGTCGCGCGAGCGTCGGGGCCATCTCAACAGCATGCCAGTCCGATCGCGCCGGACCGGCTCAGGTGCTACGAAGCAGCGCGGGCGAGCTCCAGCACGCGGTTGAGGGTGATCCGGCCGTCGGTGGTGCTCCAACCTTGACGGTCGCAGCGGCCACACCGCTGGAACGTCACGTCCGAGTCGCCAATGTTCATCCGGATCTCCACCATGGAACCTCGTCCACAGGTCGTGCAGCGCATGTGGTCCTCCCTTTGCCCAACCAAAGGAAGGATCGACGCCCGGGGCCGATCTCTTGATAGGTCGCCCGGCTCATTTTCCCGCGGGGTGCCGCGTCGTCGCTGGTGGGAGGCGTCGCTACGCTCCGCGCGAACACGCGCGCACGGTTTCCGCGCTCGCGCGGGTCCTGGCCGCCGGGCGCCGCGCTTCCGTCAGAGCGTGAGGATACGGAGCGCGGTGAGGAAATTGAAGCCCGCGTGCAGCATCATCGACCTCGACAGCGAGCGCGTGCGCACCGCCTGGTCGCCCGAGACGAGACCGAGCAGCATCAGGGCGGGCAGGGCAAGCCCCGACCCGACCGACGGGTCGAGCAGCACGTGGACTGCGGCGAAGATCGCCGACGACCACAGCACGGCCGAGCCGGGACTCGTCCGACGGAGGAGGGCGCGGAGCAGCACGCCTCGGAAGAGCAACTCCTCGGAGAGCGGAGCGAGAACCACGACGGTGAAGGCGAAGAGGACGAGCGCACCGCTCCCACGGGTCTCCTCGAAGGACTCGACCACCTGCTGGGCCTGGTCGGGCTCGAGCAGCGTGAGCGGGATCAACACGATCGCCACCGCGATCTGGAGCGCGATCCCGACGAGCAACCACGGTGCGTCGCGCCAACGCACCTCGAGCCCGAAGTCGGCTCGCAGCCCGTGTTGACCCCGCGTCGCGCTCACGACGGCGACGGCGACCACGGCACCGGCTGCTTGGGCGACCAGGCTGGCGATGAGGATCCCGGGATCGTCGGTCGCCACGTCCGAGCCGAGCACCGCGATGGCGAGCGCACCGCCCACCACGCCCGAGACCAAGCTGGCGAACCACGCGATCCAGAACGCGCCGAGACCCCAACGAAGGCGCGTGTCCGGCGTCACCGGGGGCGAGCGTACCGGCGCTCCACTCGCCCGCCGCATCCGGCCCACCGGCGGGGCCGTACGATGGTGCGATGAGCAAGCGACCGCGAGGCGGCTCCCGAGTGGTAGCGAGCGCCCCGAGCGAGCCCGCGATGCGGCGGAGCCGGCAGTGAGCAGCCGACCACCGACGCCGAGCCCCGAGCCGCGGACCCCCCGTCCTGCGTCGAGCTGGGCGCGTTGGATCCCGCTCGTCGTCATCGCGGGAATCGTGATCGTGTTGATGTCGGGCGTCTTGCAGAGCGACGCCGAGAAGACCGACCTCTCGTTCTCGGAGTTCACCCAAGCAGTCGCCGACGGGGAGGTCGAGGACGTCACCTACGAGCCGTCGAGCGGCAGCGTCTCCGGCACCCTCTCCGAACCCCGCGACGGCAACGAGGAGTTCGCGACGACCGGACCCAAGGAGGACCTGCCGGAGAGCACGATCGCCCTCCTCGAGGAGAACGACGTCGAGCTCACCTACAAGAAGGAATCCAGCAACTGGTTCGTCGACAACGTGCTGCCCTTGCTCATCATCCTCGGCATCGGCGCCGCCGTGATGATCTTCTTCATGCGACGGGCCCAGGGACAGATGGGCGCGGTCATGAACATCGGGCGTAGCCGCGCCAAGGTCTACAACACTGAGAAGCCGCGAACGACGTTTGAAGACGTGGCCGGGTACGGACCGGTCAAGCAGGAGATCGCCGAGGTGGTCGACTTCCTGAAGAGCCCGGGGAAGTTCCGCGACATCGGCGCTCGCATCCCCAAGGGTGTACTCCTCGTTGGTCCTCCCGGTACCGGCAAGACGCTCATCGCTCGCGCAGTGGCGGGCGAGGCGGGCGTGCCCTTCGTGTCGGTGACCGGCTCGGACTTCATGGAGATGTTCGTGGGCGTGGGGGCCGCACGGGTCCGTGATCTGTTCAACACCGCGCGCAAGCAGGCGCCGTCGATCATCTTCGTGGACGAGGTCGATTCGATCGGCCGCAAGCGCGGTGCCGGGCTCGGCGGCGGCCACGACGAAAGAGAGCAGACGCTCAACCAGATGCTGGCGGAGATGGACGGGTTCGAGGCCACCGAGGGCATCGTGATGATGGCCGCCACCAACCGGCCCGACGTGCTCGATCCCGCGCTGTTGCGTCCCGGACGCTTCGATCGGCAGGTGATGGTCCCGCTGCCCACCCAGGAGGAGCGGGTCCAGATCCTCAAGACCCATTTCCGCGACAAGAAGATCGCCGCCGACGTCGACGTCGACGTCATCGCCCGGGGGACTCCGGGCATGGCCGGAGCCGACCTCGCCAACCTCGTGAACGAGGCCGCGTTGTTCGCGGTTCGTCGCGGTGAGCACGAGGTACACGCCGAGGACTTCGATCACGCGCGCGACCGCGTCCTGATGGGTTTGAAGCGCGACTCCATGGCATTGACCGAAGAGGAGAAGGAGGTCGTCGCCTACCACGAAGGCGGCCACGCGGTGCTCGGCTACGTCCTCGAGCACGCCGATCCCGTCCACAAGGTGACGATCCTCCCGACCGGCATGGCCCTCGGCGTCACGCAGCAGCTCCCGATCGAGGAGCGCCACATCTACAAGCGTGAGTACATCGTCGACTCGCTCGTCGTCCGGCTCGGCGGGCGAATCGCCGAAGAGATCGTGTTCGGACACCTCTCGACGGGTGCCCAGAACGACCTCGTCGGCTGCACCGAGCTCGCCCGCAAGATGGTTCGGGAATGGGGGATGTCCGACCGCATCGGACCCATGGCCTGGGGCTCACAAGGGGCGGTGTTCCTGGGTGAGGATCTCGTCCACACCCGCGACTACTCCGACGACACCGCCCGCGTGATCGACGAAGAGGTCGAGCGCATCCTCCGCGACGAGGAAGAGCGCGCCCGCAAGGTGCTCTCCGAGTACCGCGCCGGGCTCGACGCGGTCGCCCAGGCGCTCCTCGAGCACGAGACGATCTCCGGCGAGGAGGTCGGCCGCCTCGTCGACGAAGCCGTGGGGCACAAGGCCGGCGGCCCCCGGGTCATCCGGCACGCGGACGGCACCGAGGAGCAGATTGAGCCGCCGCCGGAGGGCGAGTCGCTCTCGGGCGTCGTCGACGCGGTCGGCGAGGCCGAGTAGTCACGCCGGGCGACGGGTCCGGCTTGGGCTCGCTGCCGTCCGGACGGCTCGCGACCGCGGCAGCCTAGGGCTGCTCGGCCTGCTCCCGGGCCGCGGCGACCGCGGCGCGGAGCTCCGTGGCGGCCACCGGACCCACGAACGAGTCGCGCACGACGCCGTCCGCGTCGGCAACGACGACGGTCGGGATCCCCGCGATCGCGTAGCGCCGGTGCAGGTCGCGACGGTCTTCGTCGGCCACGACCGCGGTCGCGACCACATCGCTCTCGAGCGCCTCGAGCTGCTCGGGCAGACCGCGACAAGAGTCGCAGCGCGCCGCCGAGAACAGTGCGACGAGGCACGGGGCATCGGGGCGCGGGAAGTCGTCGCGGTCAAGCTGGCTCGGCACGGGGTACGCATCTCGGACCGGTGCGGCGCGGCGACCGCGCTCGAGTCGCCAGGCCACGACGGCGGCGGCAGCGACCACCGCGAGTGCGATCACCACGCGTCCGGTCATCCGATCACACCCGAGCTCACGGTGAGCGTACCGACACGCACGACGAACACCGGCGCGTCGGCGTCGATGACGATCGGCGCGTTGGCGGGAAGGTCCAGCTCTCCGGCGTCGACCCCGAGGCGCCGCCCCGCCGCGACCTCCCCGCGGTCGAGCTCGGACCCGTCGGCGCCTCGCAACACGACGCCGACGTTCTCCGATCCGGGGTTGAAGAGCGCGAGCGCGCGCCCCCGCGTCGCGAACGCCCAGCGCTGGGCCGGCTGCGTCGATCCCACCATCGTCGCGATGCCTCGGGCCCCGACGGCGAGTTGCTCGGCGACCACGTCGACGTCGCGCGTGGCCCGGACCGTCAGCGACGCCTCGACCCCGTCCGGGACCCGCCCGGCGAGCTCGACCACCACGACCGTGCGGGGCGGCACCGGCACGGTCTGCTCCGCGAGTGTGGCGTCGCCCTCGAGCGTGACCTCGACCGTGACCTCGGCCGATCCCGTCCCGAAGTTCGCCACCGCCACCCCCTGTCCCTCGTTGCCGGGAACTCCTGCCCACGGGAAGTGCCATTCGGCAGCCATTGCGCTCGCGCCGAGACTCACCGCGAGCCCTTCCCGACCGCCGACGTCGGGCGAGCCGTCGAGGAGCAGCGACTGCTCGGCGACCACGCGGCCGCTCCGCGCGGACACCGCGGTGCCGACGAGCGAGCGGCGCCGCACCTCTTCGTGTACCGGGACCGACACGCGCGAGCGACGCGGAACCGTCAGCCCTTGGAGCCGCTCCGGCTCGGTGAAGCCGGTGTCGGTGACGAACGAGACATCGACGCTCGCGTCTTCGCCGAACGGATTGAACAGCACGAGGTAGAGCTCCGCTCCCCTCGAGGTCGTCCCTCCCGCGAAGTACCACTCGGTGGCGGCCTCGCTCGCACAGGGCCCGACAGCGATGTCGTCTCCCGACCGGACCTGGTGCTCGACGAGGACGTCGCCCCCGAACGTCTCGACCAGCACTCCCGGCTCGGGCGTCGCCAACACCTCCTCCACCGGCACCGGGAGCGTGGTGGCCGCGTCCACGGTCACCTCGAGAGTCGTGGGCTCCGCTTCGCCACCCGGAAAGACCGTCACCGCGGCGCCGACGTCACCCGATCCGAGGTTGGTGATCAACACGGTCTCGGCCGCGCGGCCCTCGGGATCGGACGTGCCCTCTGCGCAGTACCACGCCGACGAGCGCGCGTCATCGGTGGTGACCTGGGGCTCGCCGGCGAGCGCCGGCAACTCCCCCGACGGTTCCGCCCGATTGCCCAGGACGACGGCGATCAGGAGCACCGCGAAGACCCCTCCCAGCGCGACCGCGCCCGCGGTGGGCGCCGGCCGCTTCACCGGTCGCCTCCCCGGCGGAGCGCGGCCCGGTCCCGGAGCCGTCGCCGCCACGCCCAGCCGATCAGCGTGGCGACGATCACCAGCTGCACGACGACGGTCGCGTTCCGCTGCCATTGGCGCGACCAGCTGATGTCGACCGCGCCCGGCTCGTCGAGCGCGAAACCGTTCACCCAGCCAAACGGCTCCACACGCGTCAGGTCGCCGCCATCTGCGGTGGCACGCCATCCCGAGTTGGCCGCTTGGCTCCACAGGACCGTCCCGGGACCGACGTCGCCGTCGAGCGGGCGGGCACCGGCGAACTCGGCGCGCTCGGAAGCTCCGATCGCGTCGTCATCGCTCGGCGCCTCCCCCTCGATCACGCTCGCCATCGGAAACCACGCCGTGTTCTCGTACACCCGAAACTCGTCCTGGGTCTGGACCACCTTGGCCAGGTCGATCTGACGATCGAGCCCGTCGACCAGCTCCGGTGGTGCGCTCGCCCTGGCCCCGGCTCGTGGTCCGACGCGTTCGGGCACGATGACATAGCGGACCCCGGCCGGTGCCAACAGGTGACCGAGCCGGTCGGTACGGCGGTCGGCCGCGAGCTCCAGCGCCTCCGCGACCACGCGA
>Ga0299914_10002425_pt1 | contig 12845 bp, 8 predicted proteins | sample RVTome_10_FD_201361 | JGI IMG/M metagenome (GOLD analysis project Ga0299914, IMG submission 201361) | Soil microbial communities from uranium-contaminated site in the Upper Colorado River Basin, Wyoming, United States - RVT153D57 (version 2) ...
GAGGGGTGCCGGCGCCCTCGGGACAGGGCGTCGGATGGCCCGCGCCAGCTCGCCAGGATCGTCGCGCAGCTGAACCAGCTGCGACACCGACAGGTGCGCCGGCACAGGAACCTCTACCTCCCGCCCGGCAGCGAGCCGCTCCCGCTCGGCGATCAGCCGGTCCACTTCGGCGTCCCACTCGGCGGCGGCCTCGGCAATGGCGGCCTCGGCCAGCAGATCGGCCGCGTCGTCGCCGGTGAGCGCCGCGCGTACCAGGTCGGCTCCCTCCTCGACGACCGCCCGGCGAGCGCCGAGCGGGTCGTAGGGCCACCGGTACTCGGGCGCGACGTCGTCCAGAGGATTCATCTCACCGTCGGCAGGCTCTGCCGACCATACGCTGACCGTCCCGGCACCCTGTTCGCAGACCGCGCGAATCTCGACGAGAAACGTCGAGGGCTTGCGCGGACGCACGCCATCAGACCACCAGAAGCCGCTGCACACCAGCAGCCGCCGGGCGCGGGTGACCGCGACGTAGGCGAGCCGCCGCTCTTCCAGCCGGCCGGCGGCACCGCTCTCGGCGGCGAACTGCTGGACGAAGTCGCGTGCTTCACGCTGGTCGGACGCGGACTCGAGCCACAGCCCAGGCAGCGACGACGCATCGCCTCGCAAAGGGTACGGCAGCTCGCCAGGGTCGCCCAGCCAGGCACGATCCTCCGCATGGCCGGCTGGGAACAACTGATCGACCAGCCCCGCCACGAATACGGCGTCCCACTCCAACCCCTTCGCTCCGTGCACGGTGAGGATCTGGACCCGGTCGCCAGATACCTCGACCTCGCCGGGACGCAGCCCTCGCTCGGCCTCCTCAGCCGCCTCGAGATAGGCGAGCAAGGCCGCGAGCGTGGGCGATTCCCCAGCCGCCGCAAACTCTGCGGTCACATCCAGAAACCGGTCGAGATTCGCCCGTCCGGTCGCGTCCGCGCGGGCGGCAACCTCCACGTCCAGCCCCAGGCTGCGTTCGACGTCGTGGACGAGGTCCGGCAACGGCTGCCCGACGCGCGCGCGCAAGGCACGCAACTGCTGAGACAGCGCGGCGAGCCTGCGGTGCCCCTCTGGTGAGAACCCGCCGGCGGGTTGCGGCAGCGCGTCGAGCGCATCGACGATGCTGCGCTCGTCGACGTCGTCCAGGTCGGCTTCGACCGCTCCCGCCGCTCCGGCGGTCGGGCTCCCGCCCGGTATCGGGCCGCTCTGGTGCGCGAGCCGCCGTGCCCAGCGAGCGAGCGCGTCGATGTCGCGGGGACCGAGCCGCCATCGGGCTCCTGTGAGCAACCTCATCAGGGCGTCGCCACGTGCGGGGTCCGCGAGCACTCGGAGTGTTGCCACCACGTCGGCGACCTCCGGCGTCGTGAGCAGACCGCCCACCCCCACGACCTCGACCGGAAGACCCGCGGCCCGCAGCGCGGCGTCGATGCGCGGGATCTGGTTTCGGTTCCGGACCAGCACGGCGATGGTCCTGCCCGCCGCGGCGGAATCCCAGAAGGCTCGGGCCCGCCGCGCGATGTCGGCCGCTTCGTCATCGGCGGTCCGGTGCATGGCAGCGACGACCTGGCTGACTGATGAACCAGCTTGGTCGCCCCACTGGGGCCCGTTCCCACCGCCGGTGTGCGGGAATAGCACCGGCACGTCGAACCCTTCGGCCCGCAGCGGTTCTGCGATCGCGTTGGCCACTGTGAGAATTTCCCGGCCGTTGCGGAAGCTCGTGGTCAGCGCGTCGAGCCGGGCAGGCGTGCGGCCGGCGGTGGTGAACTCGCGCCGGAACGAAGTCAACGTGCCGGCGCTCGCGCCCCGCCATCCGTAGATCGACTGGCACGGATCGCCGACCGCGGTCACTGGATGCCCGCCGCCGAACAGCGCCCGCAACAGGACCAACTGGGCGTGGCTGGTGTCCTGGTACTCGTCGAGTAGGACGACCCGGTACCGCTCGCGCACGTCGGCTCCGACCTCGGGAAACGCCTCGGCGAGCCGCGCGGCCAGCTCTGCCTGGTCGGCGAAATCGACGGCCTCGTACTGGCGTTTCAGCGCGCGGAAAGCCTCGACGAGCGGTACGAGCTGCGCCCGAGCGTCTTGTGCATCCAGAGCCTTACGGACATCGGCGTAGTAAGGGCCGCGCATCCGTGGCACCTGCGGCAGGGCGTCGACGGCCTCCCGGAGCTTGCGGGCGAAATCGATCAGCTCTGCCGGCTCGACCAGGTGCCCGGCCAGCTCGCCGTGCAAGGCGAGCACCTTGTTGACGGCGGTGGCAGGTGCGTACTCGACGGCGTCCATCGGACCGCTATAAGCCTCGACCACACGGGTGGCGTACTGCCAGCCGACCGCTTCGGTGATCAGCCGCGCACCCGGCTCACGCCCTAGCCGAAGAGCGTGCTCGGTGACGATCCGTCCGGCGAACGAGTCATACGTGGCCACCGTAGGCTCGCCGTCGAGCAGGGCGGCATCGTCGAGGACACCGCAAGCCGCCAGCTGGCCAAGCCTGCGCCGGACCCTGCCTGCCAGCTCAAGGGCGGCCTTGCGGGTGAACGTCAGCCCGAGCACCCGCTCGGGCCCGATCAGGCCGTTCGCGACGAGCCAGACCACCCGAGCGGCCATCGTCTCGGTCTTGCCGGAGCCCGCCCCGGCGACGATGACTCCCGGCTCGAGCGGCGCGCCGATGGCGGCGGACTGCTCCGGCGTCGGCGCGGGCTGACCCAGGCGCGCCGCCAGCTCCTCCGGCGTCATGCGGGGTCCAATCGCGGCCACCCAGGAGTTCGCAGCACTGGGTACGACGGCATTCACGGTGTCACCTGCCCGCCGTCGGCGTGGGCTGGGCACGAGATCTTGGCCGGGCAGAAACCGCACCAGGTGCTGGGCTGGGCAAGGAATTCCCGCCCTGCCATGCCGTCGGCGGCGTCGATCACCAGCTTCTCGGCCCATTTGGGATCTTCGGCGTCCGCGAGCGGCGTCTGGACCTGCTCGCGAGCCGCGCCCCGGTGGTGGGCCTGCAGCTGGACGAGCATGGCACCGCCGGACTCACGCGCCCCGCCGGTCACCTCATCGAAGGCCCCGTTCTCGGTGGCCAGTTGGTACACCGCGAGCTGCGGGTGTACCTGCAGATCGTCGTCGCGGACCTTGGACTTGCCGGTCTTGTAATCGACTACAACCGGCCGTCCGTGATCGTCCTTCTCCAGGCGGTCGACCCGGCCGGCCAGTCGCGCCCGGCCGATTTCGGCGTCGAACGGCACCTCGGCAGCGATGAACCGGTCACGCCGGGTCGACAACCAGCGCCCCAGGCGCTCCACGATGGCGCGGACCCGCTCGTACTCGCGGCGCTCGACCCACCCGGTACCGAAGTCCATTCGCTGCCACCGCTGGTCGAGCTCGGTCCGCAGTTCGGCCTCTGACCAGTGCTCACGCGATGCAGACTCGGCCAACTCGTGCACCAGGGAGCCGATACCGGCGCGGATCGCGTCGGCATCCGCCGCGCCGTTGGATTTGAGCAGCCAGCGCAACTGGCAGCGGTGAAACTCCTCGATCTTCGACGGCGACACCCGAACCGCCTCACCGGGCTCCCGGAGCGGTGCGGTGTCGGACAGCGCGGGCAGGCCATACCACTGCTCTGGCGCTGCCGACGAGACACCTGCGCCGGCCAGCCGGGCCAGCTGGCGGGCCGCCCCACATCGGCGCGCCCCATCCTCCATGGGATCGCACACGATACGGCGGAGTTCGGCCACGACGGAGGGAAGGTTCATTCCTCGCGGGACTCGTTCGACCGGCCGCTCGTCGACGGCACCGGCGGACAGCGGGTCGAGGTCGTCCAAGAACCGGGAGGGCCGAGCGTCCTCGCCCGACACGGCCGTGACGACGAGCACCTTCCGGGCGCGCGTGGCAGCGACGTAGAAGAGCCGGCGCTCCTCGGCCAGCCGGGCGCTCTGCCGGGCGACAGGAGAGTCGTCCCGGCCCGCGACCACGTCGACGAGCGCATCGGTTCCGAGCAGGCTGCCGCGCACCCGCAGATCCGGCCACCCGCCCTCCTGCACGCCGGCGACCGCGACGACCTCCCACTCCAGACCCTTTGCGGCGTGAGCGGTCATCAGCTGGACCGCGGGGACGGGAGGCGCACCCACAGTGAAACTGTGGGACGGAATCTGCTGCCCACGGACGTGTTCGAGGAACCCGGCCGGCCCCGCGCCGGGCAACCGATCGACGTATCCGGCAACCGCGCCGAACAGGGCAACGACCGCGTCGAGATCCCGGTCGGCGGCGGCGCCGGCCGAACCGCCGGCCAACGCCGTCCGCGTCCACCGTTCGGCCAAGCCGGTTCGGGACCAGGCCGCCCACAGCACGTCCTCCGCGGTCGCCCCGGGAGCGGCTGCCGTATCACGGGCGGCGGCGAGCACGGCGGCAAGCCGGAGCGCCGGGGCGACCGCTGCTCGGTCGAGCTCGGTCAACCCTGCCGGGTCGGTCAGCGCCTGGACCAGCAGCTCCCCCGACGCACGGCGACCGCCGGTCCGCAACTCGTGACTTCGCAGCTGCTGCCGGAGTCGGCGCAGGGCCAGCGGATCGGCACCGCCCAGCGAGCCTGTCATGAGGGTGTACGCGAGGTCGGCGTCGAGCTTTCGACTCCCAGCGGCGATCTCGAGGACATCGAGCAATGCCCGCACCGGAGGCTGGTCGACGAGCGGAACCTCTTCGAGCCGGACGCTGACCGGAACGCCCGCGGCGGACAGCCCGCGGCGCAGGATCGGAAGCGCCTGGGCCGAGCGGACCAGTACGGCCATCTCTGTCCACGGCACGTTCCGGACGAGATGCTCTTCCCGCAGCCGGCCGGCGATGTAGGCGGCCTCCTGGCTCGGGCTTTGCAGCACGTGAACCGAAGCCGTGCCGGGCGCGGTCGGATCAGCCGCGCTGAGCCGGCGGTGCTGCGGCGGGCCGCCGAGCCTCGCGGCGACCCGCCGCGACGCCGCCAGCAGGGCCGGCCCGCACCGTCGCGACACCTCGAGCGCGAACACGACGGCGGGCGAGCCGTCGGCCGCGCGAAACCGCTCGGGAAAGATGCGGATGCCCTCGACCTCTGCGCCACGGAAACCGTAGATCGACTGATCGGGATCACCCACCACGACCAGATCACGGCCCCCGCCCGCGAGCAGGTCGAGCAGGTCCTCCTGCGCCGGGTCGGAGTCCTGGTACTCGTCGACGACAACGAACGCTCTGGTCGCTCGTTCGCGGGCCAGTAGTTCGCGGTCGCTGCGGAGCAGGTCGGCTGCGGCCCGCACCAGTACGGCCGGGTCGTAGGCAGGCGGTTGGCGCAGTGCCGTCACCCCTGCGTACTGGCGGGCGAACCGCGCCGCGGCGACCCAGTCTTCGCGCCCGCGTTCGTTACCCAGGGCGGCGAGCTCACCCGGAGTGATGCCGCGCTCGGCGGCTCTCATCAACAGGTCGCGAAGCTCCTCCGCGAAGCCCCGGGTCAGAAGCGCCGCACGCACGCGCTCGGGCCAGTAGTCGGCACCCAGTTCCTCGAGATCGCCTCGAATCAGATCGCGGATCAGCAGATCCTGCTCAGCGCCGGTGAGTAGGCGCGGTTGCGGCTCGCCCTTGAGCACCGCCTCGCGGCGGAGCAGCCCGAAGGCATAGGAGTGAAACGTGCGGGCCAGCGGCTCGCGGACGGTGCGCTGAAGCCGGGCGGCGATGCGTTCGCGCAGTTCAGCGGCCGCCCGGCGGCTGAAGGTGAGAACCAGAATCTGTTCGGGGTCGAGCCCATCGCGTTCGACCCTGTCGACGACGGACTCGACAAGCGTCGTCGTCTTTCCCGTGCCGGGGCCGGCCAGAACCAGCAGGGGTCCACCCCGGTACTCGACGACCCTCCGCTGAGCATCGTCGAGCTCGGGCGCGACCATCTCGCCTCGCGGAGAACGAACGAGCCGGACCGCCGGTGCCGTCACTGTCACCACCCCCTTCCGCGTGCCGGGCACCCATGACACCACGACCGTCCGACAACCGCGGGCAGACGTTCGCGGTACCACCTCCGAGGCCGCATCGTTAGATGCCTTACGGCAACGGTGAACGCGTCGACGGCGGGCGCCAAGCCGCGCGCCGCATATCGACTCGTGTCCCGTCGGCCGACAACGGGCATCCCTCGGTGACGAGCTCGCGCAGCCCGGCCACCTCGTGGCCGGGGGGCAGGCGCCCGGACGCGGTGACCACCCGCCACCACGGAACCGCACCGCCATAATTCGCCATCACCGCACCGACGAGCCGCGGTCCGCCCCGCTCGAGTGACGCGCCGACAATCTCGGCGACCACGCCGTACGACATCGCCCGGCCGGGCGGGATGGATTCGACGATTGACAGCACCGCCTCGACATACTCATCGTCCACGGACGTCATCCTGCCGGTGCCGGCACGACACGAACTGGCGGGTACTCAGCGACGGCAGCGCCGCCGCATGGAACGATCGGCATCGATGACCGAAGCGCGGGCCAGTGACAGAGCGGTTCCGGCGGGAGACATCCCCGTCGACGAACCGCCCCTGCCGCGGCGTACCCGTCGACCGATCGATGGGCTGCGGCTGCTGCTCTGGATTGTCGTGCTCACCACCGTCGTCCTGCTCGCCGTATTCGCCGAAGGCAGCTTCTCCGGCCTGGCCACCGACCTGTACGGCCTCGGCCAGTGGATCCCCAGCCCACTGATCACGCTGCTGAACACCGCGGCCCAGCTCGCCGGTATCGCATTACCGCCAGTCCTCGTGGTCATCCTGATGCTCCGAGGGCGGATGCGGACCACCATCGAACTGCTCATCGCCGGCTTGCTCGCCGCGCTCATAGCGGGTCTGATCGGTGGCGTCCTCCTACCCCAGACTCCGGAAGCCGTCCAGCACGCCTTCGAACCGATCATCCACAGTCCTGGCATCAGCCCCATCCCGCCCTACCCCGCGCTCCTCGTCGCTGTGGTGACGGTGATCTCCCGGCTGGATATGCGCCGCATCCACCAAGTGGCCATGTTCGCGATCATCGGCAGCTTCGCTGTCGGCCTCCTCGAAGGCCAGGCCAGCGTTGCTGGAACACTCGTCGCGCTGACCATCGGCCGGATCGTGGGCATCGCCGTGCGCATGATCAGTGGGCAGCCGTCCGTCACCCCTGGCGGCCGTAAGATCGCCGAGATCCTTCGCGAGCACGGGCACGAGGTGACCAGCGTCCGATCGGATCCGGTGGAGGAACACCGGCGTTACATCGTCGAGACGACCAAAGGCCCGCTCGGAGTTCTCGTCCTCGATCGCGACAGCGAGGGAGCGGGCGCCCTGGCAAGGACCCTCGACCGGCTACGGACCCGCGAGGAGGTCCTTCCGCGCCAGGCGGTGACCATGCGGCGGGCCATCGACCAGCTGACGCTGCTGTCTCTCGCGGTCAACCGGGCAGGCGCCCGCACGCCCCCGCTGCGCAACGTGCTGCGGCTCGGGACGGACGCCGCCATGTTGGTCCACGACCACATTCCGGGCCGGCCACTGTCCGATCTCAGCGGTGACGAGGTCACCGACGAGCTGCTCAGCGACCTGTGGCAGCAGCTTGCCCGGTTGCGCAAGAATCAGGTCGCACACCGCCGGCTGTCCGGCCGAACCATCCTTATCGGCGACGACGGGAAGGTATGGCTGCTCAACCCGTCCGGAGGCGAGGTGGCGGCTCCAGAACTCGCGCTGCGCACTGATCTTGCCCAAGCTCTCGTGGCTGCTGCGCTCTTGGTCGGTGCCGATCGAGCCGTCGACAGTGCGGTCAGGGTGCTCGGAGCCGACGCGGTCGCGGGGGCGGTGCCACTTCTGCAGCCCATCGCGCTGGCCCGATCGAGCCGACAAGGGCTCCGCAAACGCCGCAGCCTGCTCGGCGAGCTGCGCGACAGCGTGATCTCCGAGGTCGGCTGGGAGCCGGAGGAGACCGTACGGCTGGAACGCATCCGGCCACTGTCCATCGTCACCGGGCTCGGCGCGGTCGCGGCCATGTACCTGATCGCCACTCAGTTCGCCGACCCGCGCGAGATCTTGCAAGTGATACTGCGTGCCGACTGGCGCTGGGTGGCCGTCGCCATCGCGGCGATGGGATTGCAGTACGTCGGCGCCACCTTCGCGCTGCTCGGCTTCGTCCCGGAGCGGGTGAAGTTCCTGCACGCGCTCGCCGCTCAAGTGTCTCTCGGGTTCGTCCGGCTGGTGGCCCCGGCAACAGTGGGTATCACCGCTATCAACGTCCGGCTGCTCACGAAGGCGGGGGTCGGGGGTCCGCTCGCGGCCGCCAGCATCGCTGCCAGTCAGGTCGGAGCCGTGAGCATCACGCTTCCGCTCATCGCCGTGCTGGGTGTGGTCTCGGGTTCGGGTGCGGCCGCCGGTCTGCGTCCCTCCTCCACCGCGCTGCTCGTGGCCGGCGCGGTCGTGGTCGCGGGCGGGCTGCTCATCCTGGTGCCGCCGATCCGCTCCCGGGCTAGGACGCTTTGGCGCGAGTTCGCCCAGCGAGGTCTGCCCCGGCTGCTGGACGTACTTAGCCGGCCACGCAAGCTGGCCGAGGCTATCGGCGGGATCCTGTTGCAGACGCTTTCTCTCGTCGCCTGCTTCTACGCCTGCGTGCGGGCGCTTGGAGCAGAGCCGAACTTCGCCGCGCTGGCCGTCGTTCAGATGGTCGGCAATACCGTCGGCATGGCCGTTCCGACCCCCGGCGGACTCGGCGCGGTGGAGGCGGCGCTCACCGCCGGCCTCAGCACGATCGGGGTGGCGACGGCCGTGGCCGTCCCTGCGGTGCTGCTGTTCCGGCTGGTGTCGTTCTGGGGGCCGATCCTGCCCGGCTGGATCTTTTGGACCCAACTTCAGCGCCGCAACATCCTCTGACGCCCCGCCGCCCGTTCGATCACGTTCGGCAGGTCATGATGGCCGCGGTCAGTAGGACGGCTGAGAAGGGTCGATCTGGTTCACCCAGGCGACGACGCCGCCACCCACATGGACCGCGTCGGAGTACCCGGCACCCTTGACCACGGCAAGGGCCTCGGCCGACCGGGCGCCGCTCTTGCAGTGCAGCACCACCAGCTTGTCCGACGGCAGCTTCTCCAGGGCCGTCCCGGTCAAGAACTCGTTCTTCGGCATGAGTACCGAGCCGGGGATCCGGTTGATCTCGTACTCGTTGGGCTCCCGGACGTCGACCAGAACGAAGTCACGTTCCCCGCGCTCGCGCTCGTCAAGCCAGTCGGCCAGTTGCCGCACCGAGATGGTGGAATCGACGGCGGCATCGGCGGCCTCATCACTGATGACACCGCAGAAGGCCTCGTAGTCGACCAGTTCGGTGACCGTCGGGTTCTCGCCGCAGATTGCACAGCCGGGGTCCTTGCGGACGTTGACCGTCCGGTAGGACATCTCCAGCGCGTCGTAGACCATCAACCGGCCGAGCAGCGGATCGCCCACCCCGGTCAGCAGCTTGATCGCCTCTGTCACCTGGATCGATCCGATAGATGCGCACAGCACGCCGAGCACGCCGCCTTCGGCGCAGGACGGGACCATCCCCGGCGGCGGCGGCTCGGAGTAGAGGCAGCGGTAGCACGGGCCGTGCTCGGCCCAGAACACCGAGGCCTGCCCGTCGAACCGGTAGATCGAACCCCAGACGTACGGCTTGCCCAGCAACACCGCCGCGTCGTTGACCAGGTAACGCGTGGCGAAGTTGTCAGTGCCGTCGATGATGAGGTCGTACTCGCTGAAGATCCGCATCACATTGTCGTTGTCGAGGCGCTCCTCATGGACGACGACGTTCACATACGGGTTGATCTCGGCGACACTTGCTTTCGCGGACAGCGCCTTGGGGGTGCCGACGTCGGACTGCCCGTGGATGACCTGGCGCTGCAGGTTGGACTCGTCGACGACGTCGAAGTCGATCACGCCGAGGGTGCCGACGCCCGCGGCCGAGAGATACATCAGCGCAGGCGATCCCAACCCGCCGGCTCCGATAACGAGGACACGCGAGTTCTTCAGCCGCTTCTGCCCGGCCATGCCGATGTCGGGAATGATCAGGTGACGCGAATAGCGACGGACCTCGTCCACGGTCAACTCGGACGCGGGCTCGACCAGCGGTGGGAGGGACACGATGACTATCTCCGTTAAGGGTGGGTTTCTACACCGCCAACGGTGCCACGTCCCGTCCAATTCCCGGGCACTCCGTCCAGCTACTGAGAAGCGCGGTCCGGGATGAGGTAGGTGCGGATGAGCTCCGCTACCTCCGTGGGCTTCTCCATCATCGCCACGTGGCCGGTCGACCGCATCGTCACGACGTGAGCCCGCGGCACTGTACGCCGCCACCGCTTCGCCGTCGACGAGCCGACCAAGGAGTCCCGCGCGCCCAGCACCACGAGGGTTGGACACGAGACGTGCCGCGCCGCCGCCCACACCGACCGCCACGGCGGCACCGCGTAGTACCGCACGATCGAGCGCAGCGACTCGAGCAGGACTGCGTCCCCGTAACCCTGCTCCATCCGGCGGGCGCGTTCGGCGACGGCGAGCTCGAAGCCGTCCGGGTCGATCACATTCGGGTCCCCGAACAGCGCGTCCGCGAGACGGCGCACCTGCTCCTCCGGGGCGACGTCGTTGATTCGTGCCAGCAGCCGCTCACCCACCTTGGGCACGGCGAGTACGGCCATCGCCCGCGCTGTCGACGGTATGAGCACGTGCGGCATCGCCGGGGAGATGAGGGTCAACGACGCCACGAGGTCGGGACGCCGGGCCGCGGTCAGCACGGAGATCATCCCGCCCATAGAGTTGGCTATCACGTGAGCGGCCCGACCGATTCGTTCGATGTACTCGATGATCACGTCCACGAACGAATCGACGGTGTGCAGCCTCGCCGGTGGTGACTCGCCGAACCCGGGTAGATCCGGTGCCCACTGCTCGACCGTGTCGGCAAGCTCGGGCATCAGCCCGGTCCAGTTCAGGGACGAACCCCCCAGCCCATGCACCAGGACAGCAGGCTGCGCGCCAGGACGTTTCGACCGACTGTGCCGTACGAACAACCTCACTCCGCTCGGCAGTTGCACCTGCGAGCCCGCAATCGGCTGCCTCCCGGCTGGTGCACCGTTCAGCCCGGGGTGGTCATTCACCCGATTGATCCTAGAACCACGGGGTAGGCTCGACACCGCCAGCTGAGCCACGGAGGTGACTAGGTGTCGGAGAGCGAGTTTCGACCCGAAGAGCCCGACGACGCCCTGACGGATGAAATCACCGACGCGCCGGACGACGCCCCCGAGGCCGACGCCGTGGAACAGCATCGAGGTGTGGTCGACGAGCGCGAAGACATCCCACCCCGAGTTCCGTTCGACGTCGATCCGGCGGACGCCTACGAACAGAACCGCGTTGTGGACTACGACGAGGACGAGTACCGCTGAGCTTGGCCAGCGGCGCAGCGCCGAAGATACGATCGCGAGAACCACCGACCCGAGGAGCCTGCGTGACGAGCCTGCCGCACGTGCCCGCCCGGGGCGTTCGCATGCCCCGCAGCGAGCGCCGAGCGCAACTCCTTCGCGCCGCCCGGGAAGTGTTCGCCGGAAAGGGATACCACGCGGCGGCCATGGACGACATCGCCGAGCGGGCAGGGGTCAGTAAGCCGGTGCTCTATCAGCACTTCCCCGGTAAGCGCGAGCTGTACCTCGCCCTACTGGACGAAAGCGGCGAGCAGATGCTCGCGCGCATCCACGAGGCCTTGCGGTCCACGGACGACAACAAGCACCGGGTGACGGCCACCGTGGCGGCGTACTTCGACTTCGTCGGCGATCCAGCGACGGCCCACCGCTTGTTGTTCGAGTCCGATCTGGTCAGCGAGCCGGAAGTGCGTGAACGGCTCGACCGGTTCACCGCTCTGAGCGCCCAGGAGGTCGCCAAGATCATCACTGAGGACACCGGACTGCCGGTCGAGGAATCGACCCTGTTGGCCGTCGGTCTCGTGGGCAACGCGCAGTTCACGGCCCGCTACTGGGCCGAGACGGCCGGCTCGATCCCTCGCGATGTCGCCGCCGAACTTGTCGCCACCCTCGCCTGGCGTGGCATCCGCGGGTTCCCTAAGCGAGAGGACGGCCCGCCCGCCCCATAGGCGTTTCACCGTGGGCGGAGCGACTCCGGCCCCCCACGCGCCGGCGCTCGCGATAGCCTGGATGGACCGGGCCCGCCTCGGCCGGCCCGGCTAAGACGACACGACGCGGGATAGACCGCTGAACTTCGAAGGGAACGAAAGTGGAGGTCAAGATCGGCGTTCACAACGCCACCCGAGAGCTCGTGATCGAGAGCGCTCAGTCCCCTGAGGAAGTCCAGAAAGCAGTCATGGCGGCGGTCACCGGCAAGGATGGCGTGCTCGAATTGACCGACGAGCGGGGCCGCCGGGTCATCGTCGTGGCCGACCACCTGACCTACGTAGAGATCGGCGAGCCGGTCGAGCGGCGAGTCGGTTTCGGCGCGCTCTAGGCGGCCAACCCGAGCGAGGACATTCGCTTGATGTGATTCTCGGTCAGGCGGGCGAAGACCTGGCCGAGCTCGGCCAGATCCATTCCGGGGCGGTCGACGCCGCCGACGATCAGCGTCGACAATGAATCGCGCTCCACCGCCACTCGCTGGGCCTGCGACAGCGCTTCGCCCACCAACCGGCGGGCCCACAGCGCGAGCCGCCCGGCAACCTGCGGATCGGCATCGATTGCAGCCCGAACCCGGCCTACGACGAAGTCCGCGTGTCCCGTGTCGGCGAGTACGTCGAGTACCAGAGCACGGGTGTCCTCGTCGACGTAGGCGGCCACCTCGCGGTAGAAGTCGGCCGCGATGCCATCGCCGACGTATGCCTTGA
>Ga0299914_10002426_pt1 | contig 12845 bp, 8 predicted proteins | sample RVTome_10_FD_201361 | JGI IMG/M metagenome (GOLD analysis project Ga0299914, IMG submission 201361) | Soil microbial communities from uranium-contaminated site in the Upper Colorado River Basin, Wyoming, United States - RVT153D57 (version 2) ...
CGAGCGTACGGCTGTCGGGAGACCAAGCAGGCGAAGCGGGACCGGTGGTTGCCTGCGGCAGGTACATTTCGCGGAAGTAGTAGCTGTGCGGCACGCCGATCTGCGACAGGACGGGCCGACGTTCCGCCACGCCGACAGCCGCACAAAGCAAAAGAGCCGCAGCAATGCCGGCGCGAATTGTTATCTTCATCTAGAACCTATCTCACAATTGTCCGTGGCTTCCGTCCCAACGGGTTGAGGTCCCGGATGGGCGCCGCGCTGCGCGACTTATGCAACGAATTACGGACTCAGGACACTAGCGATGTTCGCAAGAAAAAACGGCCGGGGGAAGTCCCGGCCGTTCTATCGCACTTCAGGTCAGAGTCGTCTATTCGAATCGCCGCGTATAGCGTAAGCCCCAGGACCGTGGCCGGTTCACCGTAATGGCCGTGTCCTGGAAGATTGCATCGAAGGGATCGATGTAGGCGTTGCCCCAGCGAATGACCTGCGCGCGCTCGTCCGTTGCATTGTCGACGAACAGATCGACCGACCATTCTTCCTGCTCAATTCCGGCGGAGAGATTCAGGAGCGTGTAGGCGGGCTGGTCCTCTCTCAGCTCCGTCTCCAGATTGCTCCAGGAATCGCCGGTATACGACAACGCCGCCTGCAGGTAGAAAGGCCATCGAGCCGCGTCGACGTTATAGCGACCGATTGCCGTGTATTGGACTTCGGGTACAAACGGCATTTCCTGGCCTTCCGGTGCGAGGACCGTGGTGCCGCCGCCGAAGTACGGTTCCTTCAGCTCTGCATCGTTGTACGACGCAGACAGCGACAACGTCAGACCTTCGGTTGCCGCGAAAACGAGATCGAACTCGGTGCCCAGGGTCTCGGCCTGTCCGATGTTGCGAACAATCGTGAGGGGCGAGATAGCGAAGTCGAGGAAAGAAAACTGGAAGTTCTGCCACTCGAGCCAGTAGGCGGCGCCGTTGAATCGCAGCCGCCCGTCGAGCCAGGTCGATTTCCAGCCAACCTCGTAGTTTTCGACAAAGTCCGGCTCGTATTTGGGCTGCGTCTCGCCCGGGACATTTGCACGATTGACACCGCCGGGCCGGAAGCCTTCCGAGTAGGTCGCGTAGACCATTGCATCGTCGCTAAGGTCGTAGTTGACGCTGAACTTGAACAGGTCGCCGTTATCTTTCGATACGTCATCGATGTTCGCACCGTTCGGGTAGCACGGGAACTGCGGGTTGTCGTTAGCGTCGAGACAGCGATCCAGGCCCCCGTTGAATCCGAACAGCGAGTTGTCGAACTCGTAGTAGCGGTAGCCGCCGACGAGCGTCAACGCGTCGGTCACGTCGTAACTGATCTCGCCGAATAATGCCCGGTCACGGTCCACGCGATCTTGCCGGGTTTGCCATATGCTTTGCTCACCCGGGATCACCGAGGACGCGGTATCCAGATCGGGTACCTGCCAGCGCAGGTCGAAGATGTGTTCCTGGCGCTGCCAGAAGGCGCCGACGATCCAGCGCAGCCTGTTCTCCGGCGACGATTGCAGCCTGATCTCATGGCTCTGCTTGTTGAACGTCTGATCGCCCAGGATGAACTGGCTGGGGTTCGTGCACAGGCCCGCGGAATCATAGTGATAACAGCCGTCATAGTAGTAGGCATAGTAGTTGTCCCAGTACTGCGCGTAATGGGTGTAGTCGTCGACGTTCTGTTCGTCGCGGTCCAGGTAGGCTCCCGCGTAGACCAGATCGAGACCGCCGATGCTGCCTTCGAGCGTAGCTGAAGCCTGGTACCACGAATCTTCGTAGAACTCGTCGTAGAAGCGAGCCGTCTGCAGGTCGCCGATTTCTTCGGGATCGTGGAAAAATACGCCGTTCGATTCCTGCTCCTGCACGATCAGGCCGGGCGTCAGCGTCCAGTTGTCGTTGAGGTCGATCTTCAGCGCCGCGCGCGCACCGGTCGTCGTGACGTCATTGAAGTCTTCCTCGACGAGGCCCGCATTGTCGAGCGTTTCGCCGACGCCTTCGAACGTCGCGGTCCGGAGCACGTTGTCGATGTAGCCCGCCTGCTCGACGTGCCAGCCAACCACGCGCAGTGCGGCGCGATCGCCAATGGGAAAGTTGCCGTAGCCCTCGGCCGTGTAGCCGACGTCGCCTTCCTCCACGGCATTGACGCCGAAATCGAGCTGGCCTGACGTCTCGTTGAGCTCCGGCTTGTTCGTGATGATGCGCAACGTGCCGGCCTGGCTGCTCGCCCCGTAATAGGTGCCTTGGGGCCCAGCCAGGGTTTCGATCCGGGCAATATCGTAGATGTGCACATCGAGGACGTGGTTGATCGTCGTGACCGGCTGTTCGTCGAGATAGACGCCGACGCTCGGCAGTGAGCCGGAGTGCACCCCGTCACCGCCGCTCGAGATGCCGCGCATGTAAACCTGCGAAATTCCCGGGCGCTCGGAGGTCCAGGAAACGGTCGGCAGGAATTCGACGTAGTCGCCGAAATTATTCAGGTTGAGTTGTTCGAGCTGCTGGTTGCCGAGGACCTGCACCGATATTGGGACGTCCTGGAGGTTCTGTTCGCGCTTCTGGGCGGTCACGATGATCTCTTCCAGCGCGCCGGACTGCTGTGCATTTGCCGGAACGACGGCAACGGCGGCGAGGGCGGTACCGGTCAGTGTCGCCGAGACGGCCCGTGCCAGTGGGTTGCGATTGAATTGCTTCATGTTGATGTCCCCAGAGTATTATCCGCACGACGTTACTTGCAGTAATGACCCCGCCTGCGAGGAATTTGTTCCCGGCACGTTGCGGTCATGCAACGTTGGAATGAATGATAGCAGCGGGTGGCGGATGGCAGTACAACCAGCCGTTCTCATTCGCTTTCGTTGCAGGGATACGTTTCACCATATGAATTGCCAGGAGCGCACGTTGTAAGAACCACACGGTTTCGCCGCAACTTCCCCGACCACATATGACATCAGCAGGCCAGCAAGCAGGCGGGAACGTTCAAACCGCATTGAGGAATGCGATCACTCTGCTTGAGCGCGATCCGCGACTGGCGAGAAAAAAGGCCGAAGCAATTCTCGCCGAGTACCCGGACCTCGCCACTGCCCGCCAGATTCTTGCGACCTCGCTGCGACTGCTCGGGGACCCGCTGAAGGCGCTGTCGGTCATCCAGCCCATCACGTGGCTGCCCGACGCTTCCCCGCACGCGTTGCATGAACTCGGTCTGTGTCTCGGGGCCGCGGGTCGCGGAGCCGATGCCGTCGATGTGCTGCGCAAGGTCGTGGAGCTGGACCGACGGCATGCCGCCGCGTGGCGATCGCTCGGCGACCAACTGGCTGCGGTCGGCGACGAGAAAGGCAGCGCCGACGCTTATGCAAGGCACCTGGAGCTGTCGACCGTGCATCCGGAACTGGTCGATGCCGCAGACTGCCTTCGCCGGGGCAAGCTGGCGGAGGCAGAACGGATCACGAGAGAAGTTCTCAAGAAAGATCCGCTCGATGTGGTTGCCATACGGATGCTGGCCAATATCGGACTGCAGGTCGGTCAACTCGATGAGGCAACAAAGCTCTTGGAAAGATGCCTTGAGGTTGCTCCCGGATTTCATCTGGCGCGACAGAACTACGCCACGGCGCTCTCTCGCCGACAGAGGTTCGACGAGGCTTTGTCACAGGTCGAACGGCTCCTGGTGTCAGAACCAAACAACCCGAACTACGTCCTGATGAAGGGAAACTTCCTTGTACAGAAAGGGGAGCATCGGTCCGCATTGAAGCTTTACGAAGCATTCCTCCAGAACTATCCCATGCATGCCGGAGCGCACGTGAATTACGGGCACACATTGAAAACGGTAGGGAGGCTGGAGGATGCGATCAAGTCCTACCGGCACTCGATCGAACTTCGTCCGCGGACGGGAGAAGCCTACTGGAGCCTGGCCAATCTGAAGACTTTCCGCTTTACCGACGACGACATTACGAAAATGCGGTCGCAAATCGCTGCGGATGAAGGCGATCCCGATGATCAGTCTCATTTGTTGTTTGCGCTGGGGAAGGCACTCGAGGATCGGCGGCAGTTCGATGAATCGTTCACCTTTTATCAGATGGGCAACACGATGCGAGGTAAGCACCATCGCCATGATGCAAAAGCGAATATTTACAGCACCGCCAGGCAGATCAAGACGCTGACGCACGAGTTCTTTCACGCCCGACAAGGCTGGGGCTGCCCGGCTGGGGATCCGATATTCATACTCGGGCTGCCACGCGCGGGCTCCACGCTCCTGGAACAAATCCTGGCAAGCCACAGCCAGGTCGACGGGACGACCGAACTTCCGGACATCATCGCGATGTCGCGCAAGCTCGGGAAGAAATCGCGCAAGAACCCGGCCTCCGAATACCCCGAGATTCTCACGAGCCTGTCGGAAACGCAGGTTCGGCAACTCGGGGAAAGCTACCTCGAGACCACCAGGGTGCAACGCCGCGCCGCGCCGTTCTTCATCGACAAGATGCCCAACAACTTCCAGCACATCGGGCTCATTCACCTGATCCTGCCGAATGCGAAGATCGTCGATGCGCGGCGGCATCCCATGGCGGGTTGCTTTTCCTGCTACAAGCAGCTCTTTGCGCGCGGACAGAAGTTTTCGTATGACCTCGTCGACCTCGGATATTACTATCGGGACTACGTGAAGCTGATGGACCACTGGGACGAAGTACTGCCCGGCCGAATTCATCGCGTACAGTACGAGGACATGGTAGCGGACAGCGAAGGGGAGATCCGCGGGCTGCTCAACTACTGTGGCCTGCAATTCGAGGAGCGATGCCTGCGATTCCACGAGACCGAGCGGGCCGTGCGCACGCCCAGCTCGGAACAGGTGCGGAAGCCCATATACAAGGAAGGCCTCGAGCAGTGGCGTAATTACGAAAAACACCTGGCGCCGCTCAAAAAGGCGCTCGGCCCGGTGCTCGACCGTTATCCGATCCACTGATTCCAAATAGACTGACTGGCCGTCGGCGCGGGCGGCGGGGAAATTAAGAATGCGAATAATCATCCTGTTGGGCATGCTCATCGCCACCACTGCCGTCGCCGTCGACATCGAAGTGGCGCGGGCTCCGTACGTCCCCGATAGCGGCAACCTCGCCATCCGCTGCGGAATCCTGATCGACGGGCTGGCCGACGAGCCGCTGGACGATCGGCTCGTGATCGTGCGCAACGGACGCATCGACAGGATCGCGCATGGGCGTGACCAGGTGCCCGACACGCTGCCGTTTCTCGATCTCTCCGACCACACATGCCTTCCGGGTCTCATCGACACACACACGCACTTGACCGATCGCGCCAGTGAAACGCGCGACCTCAGCATCTATTTCACGCGCACCATCGAGGAGGAGCGGCGGATCTCCCGCTCGAATGCCGAGATCACGCTGTTTGCCGGCTTCACTGCTGCACGCAACGTGGGTGCCTACTCCGGCTGGTCGGGACGCGACCTGCGCGACCGCATCAATGCGGGTGAGGTCGCCGGGCCACGGGTCCAGGATGCCGGCTTCTACATCACTATCCCTGGCGGCGGCGGCGATCTCATCATTCCAGGCGTCGACGAGGACGACATCCCGTACCACGTGCGCATGGGCGTTGCGCGCGGACCGGAGCAGTTCCGGCGCAAGGCGGAAGAGGCGGTAGCGGGCGGCGCCGACGTGCTGAAGATCATCGCGTCCGGCGCGGTGCTGGCTTTCGGCGGCGTCCCCGGCGCTCCGGAAATGACGCCGGAGGAAATTGCCGCGGTCGTGGAAGTCGGGCACAAGGCCGGGATCAAGGTTACCGCGCACGCGCACGGTGCACAGTCGATCAAGGACGCCATCCTTGCCGGCGCCGATTCGATCGAGCACGCTTCGCTCGCCGACGACGAAGCCATCGCGCTTGCCGCTGAACACCAGGTCGCTTTTTCGATGGATGTATACAACGGCGACTACATCGCAACGGCCGGCCGCGAGCAGGGCTGGCCGGAGGAGTTCCTGCGCAAGAACGACGAGACGGTTGAGGAGCAGCGCATCGTGCTCACGAAAGCTTACGCAGCCGGGGTGCCGATCATCTACGGCACGGACGCCGCGGTCTACCCGCACGGCGATAACGCGCTGCAGTTTCCCGTCATGGTGGAACACGGCATGACGCCGATGGATGCGATCAAGGCGGCAACGTCGGTTGCGGCGCATCACATCGGGTGGGGCGACACGGTCGGCGCCATCGAGCCGGGACGCCTCGGCGACATGATAGCGGTGCGCGGCAACCCGCTCGAGGACGTCACGTTACTGCAGGACGTCGGCACGGTCATCAAAGGCGGTCTCGTATTCAGGCTGGACCGGCAACGTGGCGATTGACGCGGCAGGGGCTCTGCCGATGAACCGTCCAAGCAGCATTCGCTGGCGCGTGCTGGCGCTGCTCGTGCTGGCGAGTTTCATCTCCTACGTGCTGCGCTACAACGTGTCGACCGCCGGTCCCGAGATGATGACCGATCTCGGCCTGACCGAGCAGCAGCTTGGCCTCATCCTCGCCGCGTTCACCGCCGGCTATACGATCTTCCAGTTCCCCGGCGGGGTGTTCGGCGTCAGGCTCGGTCCCAGGCGCGCCATGACGATCATCATGGTGCTCTGGGGACTGCTGACGATATTGACGAGCGCGGTGCCCGGCAGCGGCGTTGCCGGAACGGGTGTGACCGTCGTGGCGCTGGTCGTCGTGCGCTTCCTTGTCGGGGCCGCGCATGCGCCGATCTACCCGCTGACGGGCGGAGTGGTGGAACGCTGGTTCCCCATCGGGAGCTGGGCGTTGCCGAACGGCCTGTCCAGTACCGGGCTTACGCTCGGCACCGCGGCTTCCGCGCCGCTGCTCGTGTGGATGATGGCGGAAGCGGGGTGGCGCCAGTCGTTCGTCATGCTGGCGCCGATCGGATTCGTCGGTGCGTTCCTCTGGTGGTGGTACGTGCGGGACAACCCCGCCGAGCATCCGGCGGTAAACGAGGAGGAAGCGTCGCTGATCGTCGCGAATCGCCTGGTCGCCGCGCCCGCGAAACCCGGCGACGACAGGCCGGGGTGGCAGCGCGTGCTGAAGGACCGCAACGTGCTGCTGTTGACGATCAGTTACTTCTGCATGAATTACATCTTCTACCTCATGTTCAACTGGGTCTTCTACTACATGGTTGAGGTGCGTGAGTTCGGGAGTCAGCAGGCCGGATTCTTCACCTCGATACAGTGGATTGCCGCCGCCGTTGGCGCGACGCTCGGCGGCTTTGTTTGCGATTTCCTGTGTCGTCGATTCGGATTACGCAAAGGCTGTGCATGGCCTGCGATGGCCGGCGTAGCCGCTTCGGGAGCGTTTCTGCTGTTCGGTTCGATCACGATGAGCGCCTACGTCGCCGTCGCCTGCCTCGCTCTCAGTTTTCTGTGCAACCAGATTACTGAAGCAGCGTTCTGGGCGGCGGGCATCGGCATCGGCGGCCGCAATGCGGCGGCCGCCTGCGGCGTGATGAACACGGGCGGCAATGCATCCGGATTCGTCAACGCGCTGCTCGTCCCGTTCACGGCATCCACGTTCGGCTGGACCGCGGCAATGGTGACGGGAACGCTGTTCGCTTTCCTAAGCGCGTCGCTGTGGTTCTTCATACGCGCGGACGAACCGGTCGCCGATTGAGGCCGGCCTTCAGGATGTGGAATTCGCGCCAACGCGAAGGGACCCCTTGCTAGAGTAATGCCGAACTGAAACGCCACCGGATTCCGCCCATGCGCCCGACGTTCACCCTTCCCATACTCGCCGCGGCGTTCCTCTCGACGGCCGCGTTTGCCCGCCTGCCCGAACTCGACGACCTGTACCGCATTGGTGCTGTCAGCGAAGCGCGCATTTCTCCCGACGGAGCGTGGGTCGCCTACACCGTTACGACGCCCGACCGCGAGCAAGACGAGGAAGTCAGCGACCTGTGGATGACGAACTGGGAAGGCGACGTCTCGCTGCAGCTCACGCGCACGCCGCAGTCGGAACACCATCCACGCTGGAGCCCCGACGGCAAGCAAGTGGCTTTCCTGTCCGATCGCGGCAATCCCGACGAGGGCGACCAGGTGTGGCTGCTCGACATGCGCGGCGGCGAAGCGCGGCAGATCACGAAGGTCGCCGAAGGCGTATCCGACTTCGCCTGGTCCCCCGACGGAAAACGCATCGTGCTGGTGGCCGAGGTCGCCAAGGACAAGAAAAGCCCCGACGAAAAACCGCAGCCGATCGTGGTGAACCGTCTGTACTTCAAGGAAGACGTCACGGGCTACCTTGCCGACTCGCGTTATCACCTGTTTTTGCTCGATCCTGGCAACAGCTCGATCGAGCCGCTGACGCAGGGCGACTATGACGAAGTGCAGCCATCGTGGTCGCCCGACGGCAGCCAGATCGCCTTCGTCAGCAAGCGCGGTGGAGACATGGATCGGCATGAGAACTGGGACGTCTACGTGATCGACGCGGTGCCGGGCGCGAGCCCGAGACAGGTGACGCAGAATCCGGGCTCCGACGGCGACGCCGATGAAAGCTGGGGCAGCGGCCCCCCCGCGTGGCACCCGGACGGCGAACGCATCGCCTACCTGCACGGCGGCGCCGAGGAAGACGTCTGGTATGGACTGTTGCAGGTCGGCACGGTCGGCACCGATGGCGGCGACGAGTCGCTGCCCACCGAGGCGCTCGATCGCAATACGCTTCGTCCGCGATGGTCGCGTGACGGCCGCTCGCTGTACTTCCTGCTCGAAGACGACCAGAGCGTGCAGCTCGCGGAGGTTCGGTTGCGGGACGGCGAAGTGTCGCGACTGACGGAGCCGCGCCAGGTCGTTCACGAGTTCGATGTAAGCCCTGCAGGCCGCATCGTGACCGTCATGAGCAGGAGCGATACCCCTGCCGAAGTATGGAAGCTCGAGCGCGGGAAGCTCGAGCAACTGTCGCGACACAACGAAGCCTGGCTGACCCAGGTGGATCTCTCGCCGGCCAGAAACATAAGCTTCGACAGCGCCGACGGCGTCGAGATACACGGCATGGTGATGTGGCCCGCGACGCGTAGCGCGATTTCGCCCTTGCCCCTGATTCTTCGCATTCACGGCGGGCCGGTCGGCCAGTATCAGCACGAGTTCGATTTCGAATGGCAGTTGTTCGTCGCGAACGGCTACGTAGTGGCCGGAGTCAATCCTCGGGGCAGCTCGGGACGCGGCTACGCGTTCCAGAAGATGCTGTTTGCGGACTGGGGATTCGCCGACGTGCCCGACATCAACGCGGCGGTCGACCACCTCATCGAAGAGGGATATGCCGATCCCGAGCGGCTCGGTGTCGGCGGATGGAGTTACGGCGGCATCCTCACGAACTACATGATCGCCTCGACGAAGCGGTTCAGGGCTGCAATCAGCGGCGCAGGCATGTCGAACATGCTGGGCGGCTACGGCATTGACCAGTATGTCCGCGCCTGGGAACAGGAACTCGGCAAGCCATGGGAAAATACGGACGCCTGGCTGCGCCTTTCCTACCCGTTCCTCGAAGCGGATCGAATTTCCACGCCCACATTGTTCATGTGCGGCTCCGCGGACTTCAACGTGCCGCTCGCCGCTTCCGAGCAGATGTACCAGGCCTTGAAAAGTCTCCGCGTGCCTACCGAACTCGTTATCTACCCGGACCAGCACCATGCGCTGACGCGGGTGAGTTTTCAGCACGACAAGCTCAGGCGGTACCTGGAATGGTACGGGCGGTACCTGCGCGGCGTATGATCTGCCGGGCTGAACAGGGTTTTTATGCGCCAGGCCGAAGAAGTCATCGAGAGCAATCTTTTCTACCAGCAGGACAGCCGCCGTCCGCGGGTCGACCGCGCCGAGGGGATCTACCTCTGGGACGTGAACGGCAAGCGCTATCTGGACGGATCGAGTGGTGCGATGGTTTCGAACATTGGCCACTCGAATCCGCGCGTGCTGGCCGCGATGAAGCGCCAGATGGACAAGGCGACGTTCGCCTACCGGCTGCATTTCGAGAACGATCCCGCTGAGGACCTTGCGTCGCTGATGGCATCGCTGATGCCCACGGAACTCGACCGGATTTTTTTCGTCTCGGGTGGCTCCGAAGCGATCGAAAGCTGCCTCAAGCTGGCTCGGCAGTACGCGATAGTGAAAGGCGAGGTGAGCCGCTGGAAAGTCATCTCCCTGTTCCCGTCCTATCACGGCTCGACGCTTGGCGCGGCGGCAGTGACCGGCATGCAGCAGTTCGTCGAGCCGTTTCGCGACATGATCAGGGTAATGCCGAAAATCCCGGCGGCGACCTGTTACCTCGACCGCGACAACCTGAGTCACGAGGAACGGGGGCTGCGCTACGCGGAGTACCTGCGCGAGGAAATCGTCCGACAGGGTCCGGAAACGGTACTCGCGTTCCTCATGGAGCCGGTAGGTGGCGCATCGACCGGAGCGCTGGTCCCCCCGGATTCCTGGTACGCGCGCATCCAGGAAATATGCAGGGAATACGGCGTCCTCCTGATTGCCGACGAAGTGATGACCGGCGCCGGACGAACCGGCCGTTTTCTCGGCTCCGAGTGGTGGCATCTCGAACCCGACATCATTGCGCTGGCCAAAGGACTCGGCGCCGGGTACTCGCCGCTCGGAGCGATGGCCGCGCGCCGCGGTATCGTCGACGCGGTGCTGGACGCGGGCGGCTTTGCCCACGGCTACACCTACGCCGGGAACCCGCTCGCGTGTTCCGCCGGACTCGCCGTACTGCAGGAACTGCAGGAACAGAAGCTCGTGGAGAACGCCGATCGTCAGGGGCGGAAGCTCCGCGCAAGCCTGAACGGACTCATGAACCGCTATCCTTTCATCGGCGACGTCCGCGGCAAGGGACTGCTGCTCGCGTTCGAGCTGGTGAACGACCGGGAGACCATGGAGCCGCTCGACCCCGCGCTGAACGCACATCTTGCGCTCGTCGAGGAAGCGTACCGGCGAGGCTTGATCATCTACTCCCGTCGCACACGCGGCGGTATCGTCGGCGATCACTTCATGGTATGCCCGCCGCTGATCATTACGGACACCCAGCTCGACGAATTGATGGAGCTGCTGACCGCAAGCCTGGACGCGTTCGCCAAATCGACGAGGCTGCCGGTTACGCCATGAACAGACCGACCATCAACAGCAAGGTCATCATCACCTGCGCCGTCACCGGGTCGATCCACACGCCGACGATGAGCCCGCATCTTCCGGTAACGCCGGCGGAGATCGCGGCCCAGGGAATAGAGGCCGCAGAGGCAGGCGCTGCGATACTGCACCTGCACGCACGCAACCCGGAGACCGGCCAGCCCACCGCGGATCCCGCAGTGTTCATGCAGTTCCTGCCGCGTATCAAGGAGAGCTGCGATGCCGTGATCAACATCACGACCGGCGGAAGTTCACTGATGACGCTGGAGGAGCGCCTTGCGGCGCCGAACCTCGCGCAGCCGGAAATGGCGTCGCTAAACATGGGGACGATGAACTTCGGCCTGTTCCCTATGAAGAAGCGCTACAAGGAATGGAAGCACGAGTGGGAGCCGAAGCTGCTCGATGCGACGAAAGAGGTCGCATTCAGGAACACGTTCGCGGACATCGAGCAGATATTCCATCAGCTGGGCGACGGTTACGGCACGCGTTTCGAATTCGAGTGTTATGACGTCGGGCACATCCAGACGCTGGCTTTCTACCTGGGTGAAGGCCTGATCCGCAAACCGCTGTTCGTGCAGTTCGTGCTGGGAGTGCTGGGCGGTATCGACGCCGCGCCGGAAAACCTGATGCACATGAAGGCGACCGCGGACAGGCTGCTCGGCGAAGACTACCGTTTCTCGGTCCTTTGCGCCGGCCGGCTGCAGATTCCGCTCGCGACGATGGGCGCGATCCTGGGCGGCAACGTGCGGGTGGGTCTGGAAGACAGTTTGCTGATCGGGCGCCGCAAGCTCGCGCAGAGTAACGCAGAGCAAGTGAGAAAGATTCGCACCATCCTCGAGGAACTGGGCTACGAGATCGCAACGCCCGCCGACGCGCGCGAGATCCTGGGGCTGAAGGGCGCCGATAAGGTGAACTTCTGATGAATAGTCTGGAAGAGAACGCTGTAGGAGCCCGCCCTGCGGGCGATTGCGACATTCCTGGACGTTTTACGATCTCGCCCGCATGGCGGCAGATAACCGCTCCCTGTGGGATCTGTACGCCCGCCATCCATGGCGGCCGGGTTCCTGCAGCGCGCGATCCGGGATGATCGCCAAACTTCGACACCCGGATATCGACGTGCGTCTGGCGACGGACCACGATGCGTCAACCATTCACGCCCTTATCGTCGAACTCGGCAGAGCCACCGGCCTTCGACAGAAAGTCACAAGCCGGCCGGAGCATTTCCTGAGGCACGGATCGGGCGACCGCCCCGCGTTCGAGGCATTCATCGCGGAGCGTGACGGCAGGCCGCTTGGCCTTTGCCTTTTCTTTTACAGCTTCTCCTCCTGGCGCGGCGAACTCGGCGTTTACGTGCAGGACCTTTTCGTCTCGGGTGATGCCCGCGGATGCGGGCTCGGTCGCAGACTCATCATGGAAACCGCAAGGCTCGCAAAAGGCCGGGGCGCGACATACCTGCGATTGTCGGTCGCGCGGGAGAACACGGCTGCGCAAAAGTTCTACCGAACGATCGGCATGTCGGAAGCGGAGGATGAATGCATTTACCAGGCGGCAGGACCCGACTTCGAACGCCTGGCGCGCATGGCCGGCGCTTGAGACTTGCCTGATGAAGGTGATCTTCTCCAGCGCGCAGAACAAGCACTGCCCCGAGAGTATCCTCTTCTCAGGCGCACCACAGCCGAACCCGGAAGTACCGGGACGT
>Ga0299914_10002427_pt1 | contig 12843 bp, 16 predicted proteins | sample RVTome_10_FD_201361 | JGI IMG/M metagenome (GOLD analysis project Ga0299914, IMG submission 201361) | Soil microbial communities from uranium-contaminated site in the Upper Colorado River Basin, Wyoming, United States - RVT153D57 (version 2) ...
CGAGCGCGAACCGGGTGACGCCCCGGTCCTCCCGTCGAGCCGATCCACCGACCCGTCGGCTGACGCCGCCTGGCTGCTCAGACGGAGCTGGAGGGGCGCAGCGAGGAGGCCGCCTCCTCGCGCGTCTCGTAGAGACCGATCGCGGTGTCGATCCCGGTCAGCTCGAGCAGCCTCCCAACCTCGGGACGCACCGAGCAGACCGCGAACGAGCGATCGCTCTCGGCCAGGCGGCGCTGCGACTCGACCAGCAGGCTGAGGCCGGTCGAGTCGATGAACTCGCAGCCGCTGAGGTCGACGACGACCGGCCGGTCGACCTGCTCCATCACCGCCTCGAGCGCCTCGCGCAAGCGCGGCGCGGTCGCCTCGTCGAGCTCCCCCGAGACGCTCACGGCCTCGAGGCCGTCGATCGATTCGGTTGTGACCGAGAAGTTGGCGTTCACCGCATGCCCTTTCCGGCTGCCCGCCCGTGCCGCAATCGTACCCAGGCACCTGCGGGCCGACCGTTCGCGACGCGGTACATTAGCCGGGCTGCGGCTTGCGGCAGGGGAAGTCGCGGAGCCGAGGATGGAAAGCGTTACCGGAAAGCCGCTCGCGCGCGCCGATCTGCGGCGAACGTGGCGCCGCGACGACTCGATCGGGCTTGCGCTCGGCCTCGCGATCCTGGCGGCCCTCGCGGTCACCGATGCGGCGCTCGACCTCGACGTCCTGCTCGTCGGGTCGTTCGTCGCCGCGCCGTTCGTCTGCGCGCTGTTCGCTCGCACCTGGGTCACCGTCCTCGTCGGGATCGTGGCGGTTGGCCTCGCCGCAGGCAGCCGCGAGTGGCATCCGATGGCCCGCGAGGGGTACTGGATCGCGCTCGCGATCGTCGTCGGCGGGACGATGTTCGCGGTCGCCAGCGCCAGGGCGCGCGAGCGCGCACGCGTGCGCGGCGAGCGTCTGCGGATTCTCGACTCCGTCGCGACGATCGCCGACGGCTCACGACCGCTCGACGAGACCCTCGACACGGTCACCGGCCTGATCGTCCCGGGCGTCGCCGACATCTGCATCATCGACGCGATCCACCCGGGCGGCGTGATGACGGCTGCCGTCCGGGCCGCGGATCACCCGCGCCGGAGCGAGATCGAGGACCGGCTCCGGAGCCGACCACCGTCGCTTCCGAAGTGGCTCGTGACCGGTGAGCGGCACTGGCGCCACATCCCCCGCTGGCGGCCGAGGATGCGCGAGGAGGAGTTGCGGCGGATGGCGCGCTCGACACGGGACTTCGAGTTCCTCGTCTCGCTCGGCATCCGCTCGGCGCTGGTCGTCCCGATCTCCTCCCGCGACCGGAACCTCGGGGCGCTGACGCTGTTCTCGGCCTGGTCGGGGCGGCGTTACACCGGCGACGACGTCCGCTTCGCCCAGATCGCCGCCCGCCGCATGGGCCTCGCGCTCGACAACGCCGGCCTCTTCTCCGACCTCGAGAGCGTCGAGCGGCGGATGGACACGGTGATGTCGATCCTCGACGAGGTGGTGACGATCCACGCCCGCGACGGCGAGATGGTGTTCGCGAACGACGCTGCCGCGAGGGCGACCGGCTTTGCCAGCCGCGACGAGCTGGTGACGGCGCCCGCCGGGACGGTCGGCGCCCACCTCGTGGTCCGGGACGAGGCCGGGCGGCGGCTGGCGCCCGCCGCCCTGCTCGGCACGCCCGGCTCGCCGGGCGTTGACGGCTCCACGGGGCGGGCGACGATCCTCCGGGTCACCGATCGGCGGACCCGTCGCGAGAGCTGGTACCGGCGGCGCTCGCAGCGGATCGAGGGCCCCGACGGCTCGCCGCTCTACCTCGTCACCGTGCTCGAGGAGGTCACCGACGTCAAGCGGGCCGAGTTCGCCCAGACCCTGCTCGCGCGTACCGGCGAGCTCCTCGGCAGCTCGATCGACTACGGCGCGACGCTCGACGAGGTCGCCCGCCTGGCCGTCCCCGAGCTCGCCGACTGGTGCACCGTCAACGTCCCCGCACCGGGCGGGAAGATCGAGCAGCTGGCGAGCGCCCATGTCGACCGCTCACGGATCGAGCTCGCACTCGAGCTCCGCGAGCGCTACCCGATGCGGATCGACGACGGGGGCCGGCTGGCGGAGGTGATCAGGACCGCGCGGCCGGCCCTGATCGAGGTCGACGACGCCACCCTCGCCGCCGCCGCGCACGACGCCGAGCACCTGCGGATGCTGAGGGAGCTCGCGCTCCGTTCGGTGATGATCGCCCCGATGACGGCGGGGCGCCGGGTGGTGGGTGCGATCGCCTTCGTCAACGAGTCGAGCTCGCGGTCGTTCGACCAGGGCGACCTCGAGATCGCGGTCGAGCTCGGGCGGCGGGCGGGTCTCGCGGCCGAGAACGCCCGCATCGCGGGCGAGCGCGCTCGCGTAGCCGAGGTCCTCCAGCGTGAGCTCCTGCCCCCCGACCTGCCCGAGATGGAGGGCTGGGAGGTGGCGACGATGTACCGGCCCGCGGGCGAGGTCAGCGAGGTCGGCGGCGACTTCTACGAGGCGTTCGCGGTTCGCGACGGCTGGGTCGTGCTGCTCGGCGACGTCTCGGGGCACGGCGCCCTCGCCGCCTCGCTTACGGCCGTCGCCCGGCACACGATCCGGGCGGCCACCACGGTCGCCTCGGACCCCAGCGTCGGGCTTCGCACCCTCGACGAGCGGCTCCGCGAGCGCGACGCCGTCGCCCTGTGCTCGGTCGCCGTGATCCTGCTGCCGGCGGCGGCTCCCGCCAGCGACGTCGAGGCGCGGATCTGGCTCGCCGGCCACCCCGCGCCGTTCCTGGTGCGAGACGGCGTTCCCGAAGAGGTGGGATCCGCCGGGCCGCTGGTTGGGATCGGGGAGCGACCGGAGTGGAGCTACGAGGTCGTGACCGTCGCTCCGGGCGACCAGCTGGTCGTCTACACCGACGGCGTGGTCGAGGCCCGCCGTCCGGACGGCGACCGCTTCGGCGCCGACCGCCTGCGCCGCCGACTCGCATTGTGCGACGAGCCGGCGACGGCGGTCGCGCGCGTCGAGTCGGCGCTGGCTCAGCTGCCCGACGAGGAGGCGGACGACGCGACCCTGGTCGCGATCCGCCGCTCGCCTCGCGCGCCCGAAGCGGCCGCCGCGACCGGGGCCTCGCGGGAGTCGGGCGACCCGGTCGGGTGAGCGCCGGCGGGATCGCGACCGGCGCGCAGATTGGCGCGGCTCGACGCCGGGTAGTCGTTGGACCATGAGCGGCAAAGTGAGCCCGCCCGACGCTCGCCCGTCGGTCCGCCTCGCGCTCGCGGCAAGGCCCGAGAACGCCGCGCTCGCCCGGCGCGTGATCGCCGACGAAGCATCGCGCGCGGGCCTCGCGGGACCCCTGACCGCGGCGGCCAAGGTCGTCGTCACCGAGGGCTTCACGAACGCCGTCGAGGCGACGGATCGCGACGCCGAGGACCGACGTCGCGTCGTCGTCCAGGCCTCGGGCGACGAGCACGGCATGACGATCGGGATCCGGGACCCCGACAACGACTACCGACCCCGCATCGCCGAGCGATTCAGGATCAGGGGCTTCGGCCTCGGGCTGATCGCCGCGCTCGCCACCCGGGTCGAGTTGCGACGGCTCCCGGGCGGCGGGACCGAGATCGAGGTGCGGGTCGGGCCGCTGCCGGGCGACGGGCTCGACCCGGGTTGAGGCGGCGCGACCGCGTCACCCCCCGCAGCCGTCACCGCTTGCGCGGACGGCGTGGAGGACCTCGGTGATTCCCCGCTCGGCGGGGGCGCAAGCCCAGGGGCCGATATCCTTCTAGATTGACTCGTCAATCAGTGGCGGGTCGAGGGAGAGATCCGAGACCGGACGATGCGGGCAGCCGTGATCCAGCTCAACGCGGACGCCGACAAGGCGCGCAACCTCGAGGTCGCCGAGAGGCTGGTCCGCGGCGCCGCGGCCGCAGGCGCGGCGCTCGTCGCCCTGCCCGAGAAGTGGACCGTCCTCGGCGACCCGCCGACGCTTCGCGAGGGGGCCGAGAGGCTCGACGGCTCGGCGCTCACCGCCGCCCGGTCGTGGGCCCGCGAGCTCGGCGTGCACGTGCTCGCCGGCAGCATCGCCGAGCGCGCCGGCGACGGCGAACGGCTTCGCAACACGTCGGTGCTGATCGATTCCGGCGGCGAGATCGCCGCGATCTACCGCAAGATCCACATGTTCGACGTCGACGTCGGCGGCGTCGCCTACCGGGAGTCCGAGCAGGAGGAGCCCGGCGACGAGATCGTCGTCGGCCGGGCCGGAGAGGTCGAGGTCGGGCTCAGCGTCTGCTACGACCTGCGCTTCCCCGAGCTCTACCGGATCCTCGCCCTGCGGGGCGCGAGCGTGATCACCGTCCCGTCGGCGTTCACGCTCGCCACCGGGCGCGACCACTGGGACGTCCTCCTGCGGGCGCGGGCGATCGAGAACCAGGTTTTCGTGCTCGCGCCGAACCAGTTCGGCGAGGCGCCGCCGAGCTACAGCTCGTACGGCCGCTCGGCGATCGTCGACCCGTGGGGCGTGGTGCTCGCCCGGGTTCCGGACGGCGAGGGCTTCGCGACCGCGGAGCTCGACCTCGCGGCGCTCGAGCGCGTCCGCCGCAACCTTCCCTCGCTCGCCAGCCGCCGCCCGGATGCCTACCGCTGGCCCGAGATGCTCGCCGAGGTCGGCGCCTGATGGCGAGCACGAAGCCCGAGGCGGCGGTCAACCGCCGCCGCCAGATCCTCGACGCGGCGATCCGCGTCTTCGCTCGCCAGGGGTTTCACGCCTGCCGGGTCTCGGACATCGCCCGCGAGGCCGGGGTCGCGTACGGGCTCGTCTACCACTACTTCGAGTCGAAGGAGGAGGTCCTCAACGAGCTCTTCAGCGAGCGCTGGTCGGTGCTCTTGGCGGCGATCGAGGAGGTCGACGCCCGGCCGATACCGCCGCGGGCGAAGCTCGACGCCGTCGCCGGCTTCATCATCGACTCATACCGCCACGACCCCGAGCTGATGAAGGTGATCGTGGTCGAGGTCACACGAGCCGCGAACTCGTTCGGCCGCACCCACCTGCCGGAGATCAGGCAGGCCTACGAGCTGATCGCCAAGATCGTCTCCGACGCCCAGCAGGCCGGCGAGTTCCGCCGCGACGTCGACCCGATGTACGCGTCGATGTGGTTCTACGGCGCGATCGAGCAGCTGCTCTCGGCCTGGGTCTTCGAGCTGCTCCCGGCCGGGGACGGCGAATTCGACAACGCCCGCGAGATGGTCGTCGAGACGATCTGCGGAGGCCTCGAGCGCGGGGCCGGCGGCCGCTAGGAGCACTGCGGCTCCGTGTGGGAGCGCCTCGCGACGACGCCGCGCCAGGATCGCGTCCTGCACGGCGCCGCCAAGGCGCTCAACGTCGCGATCGGGCTCGTCGCCCTGCCGCTGTGGCTGATCGGTCAGCGGATCATGGGCCCGCTGCGGCGCCTCGTCGGCTGGCTGGCGCCCGATCGGCCGCCGCCGCTCCCGGTGCCCGGCGAGCGCGAGCGATCGCTGCCGGCCCTCGTCGCCGACCTCGAGGCGATCCCCCGCGATCTCCGTCCCCGACCCCTGGCCGAGCTCCGTCGCGGCCTCGCCGACATCTCGACCTTCGTCCTCTCACAGATCCGTGAGACTTCGGGCCTCGGGTACTCGTACCCGGCCCAGTTCACCGACCACGTCTTCGTCGGCGCCGACGGCGAGCGGATCGCCGCCTCGATCGCGATCCATCCCGAGCCGCGCCCGGCGCTGATCGTCGTCCACGGCCTGTTCACCTCGCGCCGGTTCGACTACGTCCGGCAGATCGCCGTCGACGCGTTCTATCGCTGGGGATTCGCCGTCGCGGCGCTCGACCTGCGCAGCTTCGGCCTCACCAACTACACGAGCGCCGCGCCGTCGAGCGCCGGCTGGAAGGAGGGCGAGGACATCGCCGCGCTCGGCCGCTACCTCAAGGACCTCGGCGCGACCAGCGTCGGCGCGCTCGGGATCTCGCTCGGCGGCTGCGCGGTGCTCTGCGCCTGCGACCTCGACGACGCGCCCACGGCCCTCGACGGCGGCCTGCTGGCGGTCTCGCCGCCGGCCGAGCCACGGGCCGTCGCCGAGCGCCTCTCGCGCCGCCTGCCCCGCTCGCACCCCGCCTACGCCCTCAACTACGCCTTCCACGCGATGCTCACCTCCCGCGTGCGCGGCGGCGACTGGCCGATCGAGATCGCCACCCTCGTCGATCCGATCGAGCTGCTGTCGGCCCCCTACTACGAGCTCTCCGCGGAGGAGATCTGGAGGCGGGCCGCGCCCGTCAACCACGTCGGGGGCGCGCGCGTCCCGACCCTGATCCTGCACCCGGTCGACGACCGCATCGTCAAGGTCGAGGAGGCGCGCAAGCTCGCCGCCGCGGCGGCGGACAACGGCCTCGTCCACGCCTGGGAGCTCGAGGCCGGCAAGCACGGCATCCTCGAGGCGATCGACCGCGACTGGACCTTCGCCGTCTACCGCGCCTTCTTCGAGCGCTGGGGCCGGTACGCCGAAAGAACGGATGCGGCGAGCGAGGATCGCTCGCGCCCGGCTACCACAGACGTGGTTTACTGACCCCGCCTCACCGGGTAGGCGTCGCCGCGAGGTCGTCGACATGGACAACGAGATCGTCAGGAGACTTCTGTGGACCGGGCTGGTAGCCGCGACCGGCGCGCTCGCCAGCGTGCTCGCGCAGCGAGTCTCGACCGCGATCTGGGTCCGGGTGTTCAACGAGGACCCGCCGGAGTGATGCCGGTGAGCGTCCGCGACCTCAGAGCGCGATCGTGAGCCCCGACGGGCCCACTCCGCCGCCCCCCGGCGCCGACGAGCGGTCGATCGGCGAGCTCGTCGTCGACGTCTCGGAGCGGGTCTCGATCCTCGTTCGCGAGGAGATCGAGCTGGCGAAGGCCGAGGTTTCCGAGAAGGTCGGCAAGCTCCTGCGCGGGTCGGTGGTCGGGATCGCCGCCGGGATCTTCGTCGTCCTCGGGCTGATCATGGTCATGCACGCGATCGCGTGGCTGCTCAACGACCTCTTCTTCGGCGACAACTTCTGGCTCGGGTTCCTGATCGAGGCGGTGTTCTTCTTCGCCGTCGCCGTCGTCGCCGGACTGGTCGCCGCGCGCTCGATGAAGGCCGGGGCGCCGCCGACCCCCGATATGGCGATCGAGGAGGGCAGGCGGATCAAGCAGACGCTGGAGGCCGGGACGACGCCGGGGGCGGGCGAGCGATGAACCGGTCTCCGGATGTCTACGCCGGCGCCGGCGAGCCGGTGGCCCGGCGAACCGCCGGCGCTCCTGGACGCAACTCGGCCCAGATTCGCGCCGACATCGAGCGCCAGCGAGGTGAGCTCTCGCGCTCGGTCGAGGCGCTGCGAGGACGTGTCGGCGAGCTCACCGACTGGCGCCGTCAGGTTCGCGAGCATCGTCGCGAGCTGATCATCGGCGCCGCCGCCGTCGGCTTCGCGATCGGCGGGCTGATCGCGCTGCGCCGACGCCCCGAGTAGGCGCGCCGGCTACCCGAGCAGGCCGGTCTCGACGCCGCCGACGCCGAGCAGCCCGGGCCCCGCGTGAGCTCCGATCACCGGCCCGATCTCGGACACGAACACCGGATCGGAGCCGAAGACCTCGCGGCACTCGCCGACCAGCGCCTCGGCGCGCTCGTGGTCGCGGATGTGCTGGACGATCCAGGTGCCGGCGCCGTCGCGGCGGCGCTCGCGGGCGTACTCGACCAGCCGCTCGAACGCGCGGCGTCGCGTGCGCACGCGCTCGACCGGGGTGACCTCCTCGCCGAGGGTGAGGATCGGCTTGATCTGCAGCGCCGAGCCGAGCAGGGCTTGGGCGGCGCCGATCCGGCCGCCCTTGCGCAGGTACTCGAGGGTGTCGACCGCGAACCAGATCTTCAACGTCTCGCGCGCCCGGTCGGCGGCCGCAACCGCCTCGGCCGCCGAGGCGCCCGCGGCGGCGGCCCGGGCAGCGGCGAGCACCGAGAAGGCCATCCCGCCGCACGTCGAGCGGCTGTCGTAGACCTGGACCCGCTCGCCGCCCTTGCCCTCGCTCTCGAGCCGATCGCGCGCCTGCCGGGCGGACTCGCAGGTTCCGGAGATCGCCGCCGAGAGGTGGATCGAGGCGATCTCCGCGCCGGCGGCGAGCAGCGGCTCGTAGGTCGAGACGAAGTCGCCGACCGACGGCTGCGAGGTGGTCGCGCCCTCCTCGCTCGCGCGCAGGCGCTCGTAGAAGTCTCCGTAGGAGGCCGGCGGGATCTCGGCCTCGGGGCGCTGCTCGCCGTCGAGCGTCACGTAGAGGCTCACACGGTGAATGCCGTGCTCGGCGGCCAGCTCATCGGGAAGGTAGACCGTGGTGTCGGTGACTACTGCGGTGCGCGGGTTGCTCATCGCACGGGCACATCTATCACGTCGCCGCCCGAGCGGGCCGGCGGCCCTCATCGACGATAATCCGGCGATGGGCAAGACGCTGGTCACCGGCGCGACCGGGTTCCTGGGCGCACGGGTCGCCCGAGCCCTGGCCGAGCGCGGCGACGAGTTGCGAGTGCTCGCGCGCCGCAGCTCCGACCTCACCCCGATCGCCGGGCTCGATTTCGAGCGGGTCACCGGCGACGTCACCGATCGTGCTCCGGTGCGCCGGGCGTTCAGGGGCGTCGATCGCGCCTTCCACGTCGCCGGCCGGACCTCGCTGCGACCGGAGGATCGCGAGCGCGTGTTCGAAGTCAACGTCGGCGGGTCCCGGATCGTCTTCGAGGAGGCGCTCCGGGCCGGAGTCGAGCGCCTCGTCCACACCTCGTCGGTGAGCGCGATCGGAGTCGCGAAGCCGAAGCGAACCGCCGACGAGAGCACGCCGTTCGAGATCGGCCACCTCGGGCTCGCCTACGTGAATTCGAAGCACGAGGCGGAGCTCGAGGCTCTGCGCTGGTGCGCCCGCGGGCTTGCCGTGGTGATCGTCAACCCCTCGTTCGTGCTCGGCCCCGGCAACCCGGGCGGAACGTCGATGCGGCTCGTGCGCCGCTTCCTGCGCCGCCGGATCCCGGCTTACGTCGACGGTGGGCTCAACGTCGTCGACGTCCGCGACGTCGCCGCCGGGCACCTGCTCGCCGACGCCAAGGGCGAGGTCGGGGAGCGCTACATCCTCGCCGGGCGCAACTTCACCCTCGACCGGCTGTTCGCCGACATGGCGCGGATCTCGGGGGTCGAGGCCCCGCAGCTCAAGCTCCCGGCCGGCCTCGCGCTCGCCGGCGCCCGGGCGGCGACCCGCGCTCGTCTGCCGGTGCCGGTGGCCGTCGACGAGATCCGCGCGGCCGGTCTCTGGTGGACGTACAGCAACGCCCGGGCGCGCCGCGAGCTCGGGTTCGCGCCGCGCTCGCACGAGGAGACGCTCACCGACGCGATCCGCTGGGAGGCCGACCGGCTCGGCGCGGCCGAGGGCGGATCGAGCTTCGACCGCGTCGCCCTAGGGTTGGCGGGACGCGTCCTGCGAGCCGGCGAGAGGATCGTGCGCGGATGACCCCAGCGGCCGGCGACGCCGAGCGCCGCGGGCCTCCCGCGGTCGTGCTCTACCGCTGCCCGACCCGGACGAACTGGCTCTGCCCCTGCGGGGCTGTTGCGCGCCGGCTGGGGCGGCTCGGGGTCGACCATCGCACCGTCCGCCTCCCCTACAGGCGCGCCGAGCGACCCGAGATCGAGGAGCTCACCAGCCAGCGCCTGCTGCCGGTGCTCGTCGACGGCGACGAGGTGATCCACGACTCGAAGCGGATCCTCCAGTACCTCGACTGGAAGCACGGCGACCGCCGGGAGGACGACCTATACAATGTGAAGCATGGACACCCCGAACACGGCGATCACGCTCACTGACAAGGCGGCGGAGAAGATCAAGGAGTTCACCGCCGCGAATGACGAGGCGGCCACTCAGGCGTTACGGGTCGCGGTTCGAGGCGGCGGCTGCTCCGGATTCGAGTACGCGCTCGCGCTCGACGCGCAGAAGGACGACGATCACGTCTTCGAGCACAACGGAGTCGCCGTCGTCGTCGACAAGGTCAGCATGCAGTTCGTCTTCGGCTCCGAGGTCGACTACGTCGAGAGCCTCCAGGGAGCCGGCTTCTCGGTCAACAACCCGAACGTCGTCGCTGCCTGCGGCTGCGGCTCGTCCTTCTACGTCAAGGACGACGCGGCCGAGGAGCCCGCGACCGTCTGAGCTCGACAACGCGGGCGTGACCGCCCGCGGACCGGGGCTTGCGGCTCGGGGGGTTCGACTTACTCGAGCCGCATCGGCGGGCTCTGCTGAGGCCCGCCGGGGACGATCCGCGACGCCTCGGGCGACTCGGGCTCGGCCGGCTGCTCGACGTCGAGCATCCCGGCGAGCTCACCCGAGGCGAGCATCTCCTCCATGATGTCGGAGCCGCCGACCAGCTCGCCGTTGACGTAGAGCTGCGGAAACGTCTGCCAATCCGAGATCTCCGCGGTCACCTCGCGAAGCGGCTGTAGCGCCGGCAGCACGTCGATCGCCCCGTACTCGACCCCGAGTTGCTCGAGCACGCCGACCGCGCGCATCGAGAAGCCGCACATCGGCTGCTCGGGCACTCCCTTCATGAACAGGAGCACCGGGTGCTCGGCGATCAGCTCCTCGACCTTCTGCTTCAACTCCGGATCAGCCATCGGGTCCACCTTAGCGAAGCCGCCCCACTCGGCGCGCTCGTCGACTTGGCGACCGTGAGCGCAACAAACTCGACGAGCGCGCGAGCGGCGCCGCTAGCCGGGGACCGAGGTCTTGATCGAGAGCGCGTGGATCGAGCCGTCCTCGAACCGCTCGCGGACGGCGTTGCGGACCAGCCGGTGCTGGTCGAGTCGCCTCAGGCCCTCGAACTGCGGCGCGGTGACCACGGCGCGCAGGTGGTCGCCGCCGCCCTCGTCGATCACCTCGACGTCGGCGCCGGGGAGCGCCGTCTCGATCATCCCCTTGAGCTCGGCGAGATCGGCCATGCCCCGAAGCTACATCACCGAAGGCGTCGCGTGACGCCCGCGCTGGCGGCGGCCCGGGGCCGCGCTCAGCCCCGGACCGGCTCGCCCGCCCGCGCCGCCTCGACCATCTCGGCGACGCGGCAGAACTTGGCCCGGGGGCGGCCGTGCGGCTCCCCGGCGGCGACCTCGGCGCGGTCGATCGCGGTCCAGCCCTCGTAGCTGACCGCCTCCGGGGCCCGCTGGGCGAGCAGCTCCTCGATTCCGGGCTCGATCGGCTCGCGAGTCGGGACCGCTCCCGCCTCGAGGTCGGCGAGCAGGCTCTGGACGGTTTCGGCGGCGTCCTTCTTGTTCGTGCCGATCACGCCCGACGGGCCGCGCTTGATCCAGCCGACCGCGTAGTGGCCGGGCACCTGCTCGCCGCCGGCGTCGGGATCGATCACCCGGCCGGCGTCGTTCGGGATCACCCCGCGGCGCTCGTCGAACGGCGTGCCGCCGAGCGAGACGCCCTTGTAGCCGATCGAGCGCAGCACGAGCCCGCACTCGATCACCTCGCGCTCGCCCGTGTCGCGGGCCCTGATCGCCCCGTTCTCGTCGCGGTGGAGCTCGTTGACTGCGACGACGAGGCGCTCGACCTTGCCATCGCCCTGGATCTCGACCGGCGAGCGCAGGAACCTCATCACCACCCGCTTCGGCTTGCCCTCGGGCTCGCGCCGCGAGAACCCGGTCAGCAGCTCGACGTTGCGCTTGCTGGTCGGGTCGGCCTCCTCGGAGGCGAGCTCGGAGCGGCTGAGCTCGTCGAGCTCGACCTCGGCCGGGTCGACGACGATGTCGGCCTCGGTCAGCTCGCCGAGCTCGCGGACCTCGGGGTTGGTGAACGCCGCCTGGGCCGGGCCGCGGCGACCGAGGACCACGACCTCGCAGACCCCCGAGCCGGCGAGACCGTCGATCGCGTGGTCGGCGGTGTCCGTGACCGCGAGCTCTGGCCGAGGGAGGACGAGCATCCGAGTGACGTCGGCGGCGACGTTGCCGTTCCCGATCACCACCGCCCGCTCGCAGTCGAGGTCGAAGGCGGCGCCGGCGAAGTCCGGGTGGGCGTTGTACCAGGCGACGAACTCGGTAGCCGGGTGTGACCCGGGCAGGTTCTCGCCGGGGATTCCGAGCTGGCGGTCGGTCGGGGTGCCGTAGGCGTAGACGATCGCGTCGTAGCGCTCGGCGAGCTCGGGCACGGTGACGTCCCGCCCGACGTCGACGTTGCCGAAGAAGCGAAAGCCGTCGCGAGCGGCGGTCTTCTCGTAGACCCTGATCACCGACTTGATCTTCGGGTGGTCGGGGGCGACGCCGGCGCGGACGAGGCCGAAAGGGGTCGGCAGGCGATCGAACACGTCGACCTCAATGCGCGCCGGCTCCTCCGCTTCGCGTCCCGGGCCGGCGCGGTTCGCGTCGTTGCGCTTCAACAGGTGCTCGGCGGCGTAGAAGCCGGCCGGCCCCGACCCGATGATCGCCGCCCGCAGCGGCCGCTCGACTGTACCCAGGTCACTCATCGCGAGCGCGAAAGGGTACCGACACCCGCCGCCCCCGGACGCGCAGGTTTCTTACCGGCGGCGTTGCGCCGCCGGAGCAGCATGTAAGGCGCCGCAGGCGCCGCAGGTGATTCATCGGGCAGCCGTTACGCCGCGGGAGCAGAGGAGGCGGCGGCAGTGATCGCCGTCCCGTCGAGGGCGTCGAGGGCCTTGCCGACCGACATCGCGAGACAGGTGAAGATCGGGATGTCGCGGAGCGTGTAGGCGCTCGAGTCCGAGCCGCGGAGCTCCTGGACGAGGTCGAGGAACCGGCCCGGGTCGTCGGCCTCGAACGAGACGACG
>Ga0299914_10002428_pt1 | contig 12843 bp, 14 predicted proteins | sample RVTome_10_FD_201361 | JGI IMG/M metagenome (GOLD analysis project Ga0299914, IMG submission 201361) | Soil microbial communities from uranium-contaminated site in the Upper Colorado River Basin, Wyoming, United States - RVT153D57 (version 2) ...
CCAGTGTGCTCGCAGCCTCCCTGATCGAGGAGTTCGGGATCACCCGGGCCCAGGTGGGTTTCCTGGTGACCGCGTCGACCTTGGTCGGGGCCCTCGCCTCTCCTCTGTGCGGCAGACTCACCGATCGCCTCGGTGCCGTCCGGTCGACTGTCTTCACACTCCTCGGAGGAGGGGTCGCTCTCACGGGCATCGCCCTCAGCCCGACGTATGCGGTCCTGATCGCCGCGGGTCTGCTCAGCGGATTCCCCAACGGTTGGGGCAACCCGGCGACCAACGCATTGATCGTGGACAACGTGCCCGCAGGGGCGAGAGGCGTCATCACCGGGGTGAAGCAGTCGGGAGTGCAGGTTGGGACGTTCCTCGGTGGGCTCCTGCTCCCTGTGTTCACTGTCTGGTGGTCGTGGCGGGTCGCCGTTCTGGCTTTCCTGGCCATGCCAGTCGGTGGTCTTCTCGGCATGATCGGCAGACGTGACCACTACCACCGCCGCTCGTCGGATCGATTGGTGAGCACCGAACGCTTGCCGGTCGTGGTTCGCTGGGTCGCCACGTATGGCCTGATCTCCGGTCTGGCCACGTCGGCACTCATCGGCTTCCTGCCGCTATTTGCGCATGAGAGCATCGGATGGTCGGAGGCCGCGGGGGGAACCCTCATCGCCGTCATCGGGCTGGCCGGCATCGCGGCCCGGATCGTGTGGCCCCGGCTCTCCGAGCGTTCCATCGGCCACGGGCGCACACTGCGCATCCTGGCGGTGATGTCGACTTTCACCGCCATCCTCCTCGCCCTGGCGAGCGTCGAAGCATTGCCGGGGTGGGTTCTCGTCCCGGCGGCCTTGCTGTTGGGGGGAGGGGCGGTTGCGTGGAACGCGGTCGGCATGCTGGCGGTCATGGATCTCTCCCCCGAAGGTGCTGTCGGCAGGGGAACCGGCCTCGTGCTCTTCGGCTTCCTGCTCGGCCTCGCCCTGGGCGCAACGCTCATGGGCCTCTCGGTCGACGAGCTGGGCTCCTACACGGTCGGCTGGATCGGCACGGGCGTACTGCTCTTGCTGTCGGGCCTCATCTCATATCGGATTCCGTCGGGAACGACAGTCCCGGAACCCGCATGAGACTGGTTATCGCTCGCTGCACCGTCGACTACTCGGGTCGGCTCACCGCCCATCTCCCCGAGGCCACCCGGCTCATCATGGTCAAGGCGGACGGCACTCTCGCCATCCACTCCGACGGCAACGCCTCGAAACCGCTCAACTGGATGATCGCGCCGAACGTCGTGGAGACCCACGAAGACCGCTGGGAGGTCACCAACTCGAAAGGGGAGAGGCTGACCGTCTGGATCCGCGAGATCCTCGAGGACGTCACTCATGAGCTGGGCGACGATCCCGGTCTGGTCAAGGACGGTGTCGAGGCCCATCTCCAGGAGCTGCTTGCCGCCTCTCCCGACCTCATCGAAGAAGGACTGACTCTGATCCGGCGGGAATACCCCACCGACATCGGGCCAGTCGACCTGCTCTGCGCCGATGCAAACGAGGCCACGGTCGCCATCGAGGTCAAGCGAAGAGGCGAGATCGACGGAGTGGAGCAGTTGGCGCGCTACATCGAGCGGCTCGACAACGACGTTCGGCTGGCACCGGTGCGCGGGATATTCGCCGCCCAGACGATCACACCGCAGGCTCGGGTGATGGCGGAGGCCCGTGGAATCGAGGCGATAGAGGTCGACTACGACGGCTTGCGTGAGGCCGAGGACAGGAGCCTGCGGCTTTTCGACCTGCACTAGGAGCCGCCGCCGATGTTCGACCTCGTCTTCTACACACCTGAGATCCCTCCCAACACGGGCAACGCGATGCGTCTCGCCGCCGTGACCGGGTGTCGTCTCCACCTCATCGAACCGCTGGGATTCGAGATGGACGACGCCCGTCTGCGCCGTGCCGGGATGGACTATCGCGAACGGGCGTCGGTCACGGTTCACGACACCGTCGACTCATGGCGGGAGGCGGCGGGTCCCGAGCGGGTGTTCGCCTTCACCGTAGATGGCGAGCGGCTCTACACAGAGGAGAGCTATCGACGAGGCGACTGTCTGTTGTTTGGCCCCGAGTCGGTGGGCCTGCCCGAGGAGGTGAGTGCCCAGCCATGGGTCACCCGGCGGCTGCGTCTGCCGATGGTCCCCGGGGTGCGTTCGATCAACCTCTCGAACGCCGCCGCCATCGTCGTCTACGAGGCGTGGCGCCAAATCGGCTTTCCGGGGTCCCGATAACGCCTCTCGAGCTAGAGCTCGAGAGGTATGGAGTTTCTTCGAAACTCCAACCTGTCCGGAGGACGGGCAGCGCCCGCAGTTCGGACGTTCACAGAACGGTTTTACGAGGTCTGTTCGGCGAGGAGGCGGAAGGCGATGGCCTCGGTGAGGACACACCGCTCCAGATCGGCCAGGTCCTGGCTCTCGTTGGGGGCGTGGAAGGCGCTGGTCGGGTCGGACGCACCGACCACCAGGATCGGTGCGTCGGGAAACAACTCGGCGAAGGTGGCGATGAACGGGATCGACCCCCCCGCGCCCATGTCGACCGCCTCGTTGCCGAAGGCCTCCTTGAAAGCCTCCTTCCAGATGTCGACGGCGAAGTTGTCGGACCCGAGCACGGTGGCGTCGCCCCATTCCTCGTGGAAGAAGCTGAGCTGGGCACCCCAGGGCACGTTGGCCTCGAGATGTGCCTTGAGAGCATCCAGGGCTTTGGTCGTGTCCTGGCCTGGGGGGATGCGCATGCTCACCTTGGCCCGAGCAACCGGCACCAGCTGGTTGATCGCCTCGGCCACCGGTGGTGCGTCGATGGCGAGCACCGAGACTGCGGGGCGGGTCCAGATCCGTGAGGGGATCGAGCCTTCGCCGATCAGCTCGAGACCGTCGACCGCGCCGGCCTGGTCCCGAATCAACGCCTCAGGGAAGTCGAGCGACTCCCCGATCTCCTCCGAGACGATGCCCTCGATGGCGACCCGGCCCTCGTCGTCGTGAAGGGTGGAGAGGAGCCGCGACAACGCCATCAGGGCGTCGGGCACCACTCCGCCGTACTGGCCCGAGTGGACCGCCGACTCAAGCGTCCGCAGCTCGAGCTTCACCGCCACGATCCCGCGCAGTGACGAGATGAATGCCGGAGTCCCCACCTCCCAGTTGCCACCGTCGCCGATGACGATCACGTCGGGGTCGAGGAGGTCGGCGTGCCTGTCGAGAATCTCCGGGAGACCGATCGACCCCGCCTCCTCCTCGCCCTCGAGAAACAGCTGGACCCCTACAGGAAGATCATCGCCATGGGCGGCGATGGCGCCGAGATGCATCACCACTCCGGCTTTGTCGTCGCTGGCACCGCGCCCGTAGAGACGACCGTCGCGCTCCACCGGGTCGAAGGGGCCGGTGTCCCATTCCTCCACGGGACCGGGAGGCTGCACGTCGTAGTGGGCGTAGAGCAGGACGGTCGGAGAGCCGGGTGGTCCCGGCTTCTCGGCGAACACCGCCGGGTGGCCGTTGGAAGACTCGAGGAGCTGGGCCTTTTCGAATCCGGCTTCGTCGAGCATGCCCACTATCGACTCACCGGCCTGGCGGACCTCCTTCGCGTCGAACCCGTCGGCTGACACCGATTTCATGCGGATCAGCGTGGCGAGCAGCTCTTTCAACCGGGGCATGTCGGCGGCGACGGCCGCCCTGAGGTCATCGTGCATGCCCAGCAGCGTACCGATGCCAAGATGGGTGCGTGCTGCGGTTCCGCCTGTTCGACATGCCGGTGACGGTGAGAGGCTCGTTCCTGATCATCGCTGCCCTGATCGGGCTCGTCGGGGTCGGTGACGTTTCACAGACGATCGCCTGGATAGCCGTTGTGTTCGTGTCAATACTCATCCACGAGTTGGGTCACGCCGTGACTGCGCGGATGTATGGCTCCGAGGTCGCCATCGAGCTCAACGGTCTCGGGGGGCTCACCAGATGGTCGGTCCCCGACGGCGACATGACCCCGGGCCGCCGCGCCCTCATTGCAGCCGCCGGGTCGGCAGCGGGCCTGGTGTTCGGTGGGGTGGTGTGGCTCGTCGCCAACCAATTCGCCCCCTTCGACCCCCTCGTCGCCTTCACCCTGCGGAGTCTGATCTATGTGAACGTCTTCTGGGGTTTGCTCAACTGGCTGCCCATCCGGCCCCTCGACGGGGGCCATCTCCTCGAGTCGCTCCTGGAGAAGATCGCACCGAACAAAGTCGAGTTGATCGCGAGGATCATCTTCACGGGCACCGCCGCCGCGGCCCTCGTCGTCGCCATCTCGATGAACTGGATCTTCATCGCAGTGCTCGCCGGATGGCTGCTGCTCAGTGAGTTCACGACGGGCCAATCCACCCAGCAGGGGGGGTTGCCCGCCCTTTCCTACGACGAGTCGCCCGAAGGGCCCCCGCTGCCCCCAAGGATCGAATCGCTCGAGTGGTCGCCGCCGGAGGCGCAGGATGATGGGATCGACCCCGACGAGCAGACCGACCCGCCGGGTACGGGATAGACCGCTAGGTTCCCGCCCTGATGGACTTCTCATACGGCGATCGCGTCGAGGACCTCCGTGGACGTCTCCTCGACTTCATGGACAGCCACGTCTACCCGGCCGAGCCGGTATACCGGCGGCAGATGGCGGAGTCGGGGGATCCCCACCACCACCCACCTGTGCTCGAAGAGCTGAAGAACGAAGCCCGCTCCCGGGGCCTGTGGAACCTCTTCCTCCCCGACCCCGAGGACGGGGCCGGGCTCTCGGTCCTCGAGTACGCACCCCTGGCCGAGATAACCGGCCGGAGTGTGGAGATCGCCCCGGAGGCCTTGAATTGCTCAGCACCGGACACGGGGAACATGGAGATCCTCCACATGTTCGGAACTCCCGAGCAGAAAGAGGTGTGGCTCCACCCTCTCCTGGAGGGCGAGATCAGGTCGTGTTTCTCGATGACCGAGCCTGACGTGGCCAGCTCCGATGCCACCAACATCCGCACCAGCATCGAACGTGTCGGCGACGAGTACGTGATCACGGGCAGGAAATGGTTCAGCTCCGGAGCGGCCTCGCGGCGATGCACCTTCTCCATCGTCATGGGGGTGACCAACCACGATGCCGACCGTCACAGGATGCAGTCGATGGTGATCGTGCCCATGGACACATCCGGGGTCGTCATCGAGCGGGAGCCGACGGTGTTCGGATACCAGGATCGGGGGGGTCATCCCCAGATCCTCTTCGACGGAGCCAGGGTCCCGGCGTCCAACCTCCTCGGTGAGGAGGGCGGCGGTTTCGCCATCGCCCAGGCCCGGCTGGGCCCCGGTCGCATCCACCACTGCATGCGCGCCATTGGCGCAGCCGAGCGATGTCTCGACCTCATGATCCAGCGGGCTCAGGCGCGGACGGCTTTCGGCAGCCCACTCTCCGACCAGGGCGTGGTTCGGGAGTGGATCGCCGACGCGCGCATCCAGATCGAACAGGTCCGGCTCCTCGTCCTCAAGACGGCCTGGCTCATCGACAACGTGGGCGTCAAGGGGGCTCGCATCGAGATCGCGGCGATCAAGGTGGCGGCGCCCAATCTGCTCACGTCTATCGCCGACCGGGCGATCCAACTGTTCGGGGCCGCCGGGTTCACCGAGGATTGGCCGGTGGCGGGCCTCTACTCGATGGGCCGCTGGTTGAGGATCGCCGACGGTCCCGACGAGGTTCACCGGCGCTCCGTGGCTCGAGCAGAGTTGGGAAGACTGGGCCCGGGCGCAGTGCCGGAGCCGTTCGAGAAATAGGGCGAACCGCGCGTCCTCCAGGATCGAATACCCCCAAAGAGCCAGTCCGGCACGAGTGTCGTGAAGGGGACGGTGCCCTTTCGAAGAGGGAACGAAAGCCGTTGACCCTGCGTTTACCAGTGCCCGAGGATGATGGGGCGTCAGTGATCGATTTGACTGTTACACCGTGGAGGGAAGCGGCGGCCTGTATCGATGTCGTCGACGACGTCAGCTTCTTCCCTGACAAGGAGGACCTCGGCGCCATCGTGCGCGCCAAGGCCGTCTGTTCCTCATGCCCTGTTGCCGACATCTGCCTGAGTTGGGCGATCGAGACCAATCAGTTTCAGGGCATATGGGGAGGGCACACCCCAAAGGAGCGACGCCGGCTGAGACGCCGTTGGATGGAGGAGACCCAGAAGGCCAGCTAGCGGCTTCGTACGGCGCCCGTCCTCCGCACGGCGCTCGCCCTCAGGGTTGGAGGCTTCGGAAAAGGAAACTCCTCACGGTTCGGGCGTAGCTCGCGATGCCTCGGCCTTTTCGTCTCGATCAGGGCCGCTCTGGGCTGCGAGGTGAACGAGCGAATCACCCGAGTTGACCAACGGGTTGAGAGAGTGGGCTATCACCCAGCCAGACTCTGAGGCCTTGACATGGGACGGGCTCATACCGAAGGCGTCGGATATCGAGGCCAGCCTCTGACCCTTGGCGACCCGCTCTCCGAGCCCCACCTCGATGTCGACTATCCCGCCGCGGCGCGCCCTGACCCAGCGGGTGCGTCTTATCAGCTTGGTACCCCCCGGTCGGGGCAGTCTGGCGTCGATCATCCCCAGGGAACGCAGGGTCCTCATCACTCCGACCACCCCGGTCTCGATGGCTTCGGTGTCGAAGCGATGTGCCTGACCGGCCTCGTACAAGAGGACCGTCTTGTCCTGTTCGGTGGCCGCCTGCCTGAGCGACCCGTCGCGCAACCGGGCGTGGATGGAGAAGGGGGCGCCGAAGGCGCGCACCAGCTTCAGAGTGGGCCCGTCGTCGAGGTCGGCTCGAATCTGGGGGAGGTTCATCCGATGGTTGGAAGCGGTGTGGAGGTCGATTCCCACCGAGCAGTGCCCGACGACCTGCTCCATGAACAGGTAGGCGAGACGTGAGGCGGTCGAGCCCCGCGTGGAGCCGGGGAAGGACCTGTTCAGGTCGCGCCGATCGGGGAGGTACCGCGATTGGGTGATGAAACCCAGGGGATTGACGATCGGAACTGCGATCACCGCACCACGCAAGTTCTTGGCGTCGAGCTCCTTGATGACCCGCCGGATGATCTGGATCCCGTTGAGCTCGTCCCCGTGGATCGCGGCCGACAGCCAGATGTTGGGACCTGCCGACCTGCCGTTGATCACCTTCACCGGCAACGACTCGGTCGCTCCCGTCACGACCTTGGCGAATGGCAGCTCGATCTGGACCTTCCGCCCGGGCTTGACTGTGACGTCGCCCACCGTGATGGGCTCGTTGATCTTGGTCTCAATCACCAACGTTGTCTTCGATGTACTCGACGATCTGATCGGCGATGTCGACACCGCTGGCTCTCTCGATGCCCTCGAGGCCGGGTGAGGAGTTGACCTCCAGCACCATCGGCCCTTCTTCGGACTGGAGGAGGTCGACGCCGGCAACCTCGAGCCCCAAGCTCTTGGCGGCTCGAACCGCTGTGGACCTCTCCCGCGGCGACAACTTGATCACCTCGGCGCTGCCGCCCCGGTGGAGGTTGGAGCGAAAGTCTCCCGGCGCACCCTGGCGTCGCATGGCGGCGACCACCTTCCCGCCGACGACGAACGCCCTGATGTCGGATCCCCCGGCTTCTTTGATGAACTGCTGGACGAGAATATTGGCGTCCAGTTGGCGGAAGGCGCCGATCACCGATTCCGCCGCCTTCTTGGTCTCGGCGAGCACCACTCCCAGCCCCTGTGTCCCCTCGAGCAGCTTCACCACGACGGGCGTCCCGCCCACCACCTCGAGCAACCCATTCACGTCCTGGATCGAGTGAGCGAAGCTCGTCGTGGGGAGACCGACACCGGCCCGGGAGAGGATCTGCATCGACCGGAGCTTGTCGCGCGAGCGGCTGATTCCGTCCGAGCTGTTGAGAGTGAAGACATCGGCCATCTCGAATTGCCGGACGACGGCCGTTCCATAGAAGGTGTACGACGCCCCGATCCGCGGGATGATCGCGTCGGGAGACAAGTCCTCACCCTTGTAGAGCACCCTGGGGTGTCGTGCGGTGATGTCCATGTAGCAGCGCAGGTAATCGACCACGTTGACCTCGTGGTCACGCTTCAAGGCCGCCTCTTTCAGCCGCGCCGTTGAATAGAGGGTGGAGCCCCGGGACAGGATTGCGATCTTCAAACTTGGGCCCTCCTACTAGGGCGCTCGCCGATGTAGCTGCGGCCGGGATCGACCAGGAAGCTCTGACGGACGGTCCGACGACCGAGGAGCATCCGGAAAGTCATCTCATCCCTGGTTGTCAGGTTGACCAAAGCGTCGATCTCCTCGCCTGCGATGATGAGCCTCGTGCGGATCACCGGCCGAATCTCGGAACGGCCGCCGGGATTCTTCACCTTACGCTCACCGGCGACCTCGGCCACACAGGACACGCTCGGCTTGCGCTTTCGCTGGCGCGGATGGATCTCGAAGCTCACCATCTCGATGCCATCTCTCTCGAACCTCTCGATGTCGAAGGCATGGAGAGAGGAGTTGTCCGCGCCGGTGTCGACCTTGGCCTTGATCTCGGCGATCCCGAGATCGGGCATCGAAACCCACTCCCGCCACCCGATCGTCTTCAGTCTCGACTCTGTCACTGGACGCCAGACTAGGAGTCTGATGGGCAACGCCGTTGGGTGACATGCATTTGTCCAACTGGCTCCTGGGGGATTGCGCGCCGGGCGATCCCGATCTGGCGTCATGAGGATGACATCATCAAACTTGATGGTTGACATATCAGATTTAATCATGCACAATGGAGTAGTAATCACAGTCGAACACTGGCAACAGGAGGAAATAGGAAATGCTCATGAGATTCGACCCTTTCTCGGACTTCGACCGCCTCACCCGTCAAGTCTGGGGCAACACCCGCACCAACTACATGCCCGCTGATGCGTATCGCCATGGTGATCGCTTCTATCTCCACATCGATCTACCGGGCATCGATCCCGAGTCGATCGACGTGACGGTCGAGAAGAACACCCTCACGGTCTCCGCCGAGCGCAAGTGGGAACGTGACGGCGAGGAGCAGCTGCTGCTCAACGAGCGGCCCGTCGGCTCGTTCTCCCGTCAGTTCTTCCTCGGCGAGGGTCTCGACACCGATGCCATCGAAGCCGGGTACGACCACGGTGTGCTGACTCTCGCGATCCCGATCGCCGAGACGGCCAAGGCCCGCAAGATCTCGGTCAACACCACGCACGAAGCGCTGACCGCCTGATCGACCAGCTGTTGCGAGAGACCCCGATCGCCGACGGCGATCGGGGTCTTTTTTGTGGTTGGCGAACGCAATTTGGGTACGCTCGGTCCCATGAGCCAGCAAGCGACGTCCTACAAGATGGCCCTGGCCTCACTCGCCAGCAATGAGCGCTATTCCGAGGTTTTCAGTCACGGGGCTCTCACCGCGGGGATCTATGCACCCCATGAGAGTGACGAGCCGGAGCAACACGAGTCCGACAAGGTGTACGTCGTCCTCAACGGTTCAGGTTTCTTCATCGTCGACGATGACCGGCAACCGTTCGGGCCCGGAGACCTGCTCTTCGCGGAGGCGGGCACGACCCACCACTTCGAGGGTTTCACTCCCGACTTCGCGGTGTGGTCGATCTCGTGCTCCGTAGGGTCGGCTCCGGCCTGAGCCCGGAGTCGGCAGCGGTGGCCAAGCACAGACGCAGGCTCCAGCCATGGCTGCTCGGGCTGCTCATCGCAGTCGTGGTGTTCGCCGTTGCGCTCCTGGCCCTCGACCTGCTCGGGTTCGGTGACGACCCGGTGGTCGAAGGGATGGGGATCGTCGGCCGCTGAGTCGTGATCACCAAGATGCCGCCGGCGGAGACGGAGATCACCGTCGAGCTGGTTCGCTCACTTCTGGCTGATCAGCGCCCCGATCTCGCTGATCGTGAGGTGGTGCTCGCGGCCTCCGGCTGGGACAACCTGTCCTTTCGATTGGGCACCGATCTCGCGGCGAGGTTCCCGCGTCGCTCGCTCGCCGCCGGTTTGATCGTCAACGAGGCTCATTGGCTCCCCATACTGGCGGACCGGCTCCCGCTGCCGGTCCCGACCCCCTTCTTCTTGGGCCGGCCCGGGCGCGGGTACCCGTGGCGGTGGTCGATCGTCCCCTGGTTGGCGGGTCGCCCTGCGGCAGGTGTGGACACCCTCGACCTCGCGGCCTGTGCCTCCGCACTCGGTGGGTTCCTGCGCGCCCTCCACGTGGCGGTGCCGCCCCATGCCCCGGAGAACCCCTATCGCGGCGGCCCTCTCCGACAGCGCCGAGATGCCACCGTCGAGCGGATCGACCGTCTCGCCGCTCTCATCGACCCCGACGCGGCCAAGCGCCGCTGGGGGCAGGCGTGCGCGGCTCCGGAGCACGAGGGTCCGCCATTGTGGATCCATGGCGATCTCCATCCCAACAACCTCCTGGTTTCGGAAGGACGTATCACGGCGGTGATCGACTTCGGCGACCTCACCGGGGGGGATCCGGCCACCGACCTGGCCGTCGCCTGGATGCTCTTTCCTTCCGAGCTCCGCCCTCTGTTCGTGGACGCCTATGGAGGAGCCGATGAGGCCACATGGGAGCGAGGGGCCGGGTGGGCCCTCTCCCTGGCGACGGCCTATCTCGCCTTTTCAGCGGACAACCCGGTCATGGGAGAGGTCGGGAAGGTGACTCTCGAAAGGGTCCTCGGAGAGGGCTGATCAGGGCCGTCTCGGGATCTCGTTCCCGTTGCAGTCGATCCCCTCCGACGGGCGGTAGTCGGCGACGATGGTGTCGACCAACACCCGTCCATCGGGATAGGTCCGCTGGCGGTCGATCTGGCTGTGGCGGCACTGCCCCCTTCGGCTGATGCGGTGATCCAGTTCGGTGACTTCGATGTGTTTCGTCGAGTAGAGGGTCACCGTTATCGAGCTGGCGTCGTAGGTGGGCCAGATCAGCACGGGGTAGTCGGTGGTGTTGGTCAGGACCAGGTCGGGCCCGGGCATGGAGAGGGTCGCCTCCCTCCCGTACGGATAGCGCGAGAAGTAGACCGTATGGCTCTGGTACTCGTCGAGCTCGAGCCCGCCGAAGAACGCTGCGTTGAACATCGTCGTCGTGAACTGGGAGACCCCGCCTCCGACCTCGTCGGTCATGTACCCGCCGCGGATGGCTCCAGCCGGCAGGTAGCCCTTCTCCCGGGTTCTGCGGCCGATGTAGTCGTTGAATGAAAGGGTTTCTCCCGGGAGCATGTAGTAGCCGGTCACTGCGTCGGCCATGGTCTGGATGTTCGTGACCCTGTTCTCACAGCAGCGATGGCTCGTCGTGAACTCGGCCACCATCTCCTGCACGTGCGACCCATCGGCCCAGGCGACGAGTTCGGGGTCATCATCGGGTCTCGTCTCCAAGAGGTGGATCATCTCTCCACCGTCGAGCATCGAAGCTGCCGTGGCGCGCACCGACTCCTCCGAGCAACACACCGGTGGTGGCACACCCGGGCGGACCACCTCGACCGCCCCGTCGACCACCTCGAACACAGGCTTGCGAAACACGCCCTGTGGCTCCGGGAACAGGGCCTCCAACTCCTGCTGCAGGCCGCCGACGTCGACTCCTATCGTCATCTCCCCATCCTCCACCTGGCTGAACAACAAGTTTCTCAGCTCGGTCGGGCCGAGACGCCCGGTGGTGGTGCCCACACCGGCGACGAGGTCTTCTGCGGTGAGGTCGTTGGCCAAGCGGGCAACCTCTTCTGCTTCGGAGTCGGAGACACTGGGAGGAACCGGGCCCAGTTGGGCTTGGATCGTCACCGGGCCCGAGGCGATGTCGGCGACTTCGAGGGCCTCGATCATCCAATCGATATCCACCCCCGTCCCGGGGATCCCCGGTTCGAATGTCATCGCCTCCTCGGCTTGTGAGAGCTCTGGCTCCACCGGGAACTCGAGCACGAAGTCATCCTCGGCGAGACGGGTTCGCGCAACGTCTTCGGCGACTGTGTAGTGGTCCTCGACCGTCACAGGCTCCAACGGTGTCGTGGCCCATGACACGAACTCGTCCCACACGTTGTCCTCGTGACGCGCCGAGATGACCGCATTCACCGTGTCCACGTAGCGATAGTCGTATCCGATCTCGCCTGCCGCCATGGTGATCTCCCGCTCTCCGAGATCGATCGTCACCGGCGTGTCCATGAACTCGATCTCCCGCCATCCGACGTGGGCCGAGGCAATCTCGGGATCCATCCCGGACACGTCGACACCGGCGAACTGCACGTTCGGTGCGACCTCGTCGCCTTCGCCTGCGACATGGCTCGTCCAGGCGACAGCGGAGATCACGAGTGGTATCGCCAGCGAGGGGAGCACCCACAACCAGCCGAAGAGTTGCTCGCGGTGTCTGGCCATGTCGACGGGATGCTAAGGACAAGAGCCGACAATGGCGACCAAGGCGGAAGAATGTCAGATCGGCGTCCGTTGAACAGAGCATGGGTGATGCAGACCAGCAACACGCCGATTGGCTCGCCCGATCCTCCGCTTGGGCTGGATCCGAGCCCTTGCGTCAAACCGACCTCGATGCGCTCGACCGCGTGGGCGAGTGGGTGTCCCTCGCCCCCGGCACGCACCTTTTCCGCGAGGGTGACCAGCCGGTCGCCGCCTACTTCATCGAGGAGGGCGAGGTCGAGATCTATCGGGGTAGCGGCCAGGGGCGTCGCCTCGTGGGCCGCGCTGGTCCGGGTTCCCTGCTTGGAGACGTGGCGATGTTCAAGGAGACCCCTCACATCGCCGGTGCCAGGGTCACCAACCAGGTCCGGGCTCGTCGCTTCCCCCGTGCCCGCCTGTTACCGGAGCTAGCGGTCAACCCGGGGATCCTGCTGCGGTGGATGGTCGCGGTCATCCGCCGGCTGGAGGATTCCCAA
>Ga0299914_10002429_pt1 | contig 12839 bp, 10 predicted proteins | sample RVTome_10_FD_201361 | JGI IMG/M metagenome (GOLD analysis project Ga0299914, IMG submission 201361) | Soil microbial communities from uranium-contaminated site in the Upper Colorado River Basin, Wyoming, United States - RVT153D57 (version 2) ...
TGCTGCCGAGGCAGCGCTCCACGACCTCTCGGCGCTCGTCCGCGCGATCCGCAACCTGCGATCGGAGGGTGGGATCCCCGCCGCGCCGTGGATCCCACTCGCCATCGCCCCGGCCGACGAGGCATCGGCGCAGGCGATTCGGGACGGCAGCGCGTACATCGAGGCGCTCGCGCGGGTGCGACCGATCGCGATGCGCGATGGCATCGATCGGCCACCGCTGGTTGCGGCGAGTCCACTCGGCGCCGCGTGGTTCGAGACTCCCGCCAATGAGGCGCGACCCGACGGCCGTCGCGAGGCGCGGGTCGCGGAGCTTGACGCCGCCATCGCGCGGCTGCGGGAGCTTCTGGCAAACGACGCCTTCGTCGCGAAGGCGCCTCCGGTCGTCGTCGAGCGCGAGCGCGAGCGCCTCGCCGATCTGGAGCAGGAGCGTCGGCAACTCACTTGATTCCCCGCGCCGCCGATTGGCCCATGGCCGGACCCGGGCGGGGGACTGCTAGAATCGCCGCGCCGTCAGATCTGAAAGGTGCCCGTACGAGACATGTCCTTCCTCAGGCGCAAGAAGCAGGAGACACCGCCGCCCCCGCCACCGGCCCCCATCCAGGAGGAGGTCACGGCGCAGGAGTACCAGCTGCGAATCGCGTTCATGGCGCGCAGCAGCGACGGCCTGCGGCTGCCGGCCGACCCGCGCGTCGCCGCGTCGCTCCCGGGCATCGTGGAGCCCCTCAGCCAGACGACGGTCGAGACGATCACGCCCCTCCCGCTCGACTACTCGGACGCGTCGCCGGCCATCGAGCGCTTCAATGAGATCCAGCAGTGGGTGCTCGCCAGGCGCGACGTCAGCCCCATCGGCCGGCACGGGCTCTACGTGCTCGAGATGACCGATGCACTCGACATGACGGTGGACACCTTCAGCTGCGGGCTGCTCCACGGTGACACCGATACGAGCGGCTACCCCGAGTACAACGCCATCGTCGGGGGACTCGCGTCCCACTGGGACGAGCTGTCCGGCGAGCTGATCGTCCGCGCCGTCATCGGCTGGGGAGGAAAGGGGCTGCGCGGTGGCACCGAACGCATCGGCCAGAAGCTCCTCAGCTCGCTGTACCAGCAGGTGCTCGCCTCCGGCTTCAGCCTGGGCGAGGCGGAGCAGGCACGGTTGCCTTCGATCGGCCTGCGGTCGGGGCTGACCTGCGCTCACTGTGGCTTCGAAGCGGGAAGCGCCAGCGCCTTCTACTGCCCGAAGTGCGGCATGCGGATGCTCAGGGGCTGAGGGCGACCGGTACTTTCGGGGTGACCCCCACCCGGCCCGAGTCCCATTGCTCGGGGCGACTGCACGACTGACGATGGTGACCTCAGTCACCGGACCCAGACCCGTCGCATAGGAAGGGCAATGGAGCGACCTACCATTCTGCTTGCCGTGACCGGCGAGATCGACGGCTACGTCGATGCGCTTGAGCGTGCCGGCTTCGAAGCCGTCACCGTTGATCCCAACGGAGAGCACGCGCCCGCCGTCGACCTCAGCGTGATCGACTGCGATCTGCCGGCCGACGTCCTGTCGGCGATCTACCAGCGTGTTCATGCCGGTACGACGTCCACGCCCACCCTGCTGCTCGTCGGTGAGCAGTCCGACCTGCCCGAGGGCGTCGGCGGTGCCGGCGACGAAGTGGCTCTCAAGCCGATCCCGCCGGATGCGCTCGTCTACCGCCTCCAGGCGCTGATGATCCGCACCGGCCGCATGCTCCCCAGCGAGACCGGCACCTGGACCCAGGACTCCACGCTCAACGGCGCCTCGATCGTCGGCGAGGGGCACGTCGTGAGCATCTTCGCTCCCAAGGGCGGCGTCGGGAAGACGACCGTTGCCGTCAACACTGCGGTTGCATTGCGCCAGCAGACTCGCGCCGAGGTCCTCCTGTTCGACGCCGACGTCGGCGTCGGCAACGTCACCTCCGTGCTCGACGTTCCATACCGCCTCGGCCTGGCCGACCTGGCCGACAGCCCGCCGGAGGAGTGGACCGACGTCGCCTTCGAGCAGGTCGTCAGCGTCCACCCCGCGAGCGGTGTCCGGGTGATGAGCTGGGGGACCGATCCCGCCGAGTCCGAGCGCGTCACGGTCGACCTGCTCCTGGCAGCGCTTCGCTGGGCCCGCAACCATCACTCCTATGTCATCGTCGACAACCACCCCGGCTACGACGACCGCACCATGGCGATGCTCGCCGTCTCGAACGAGATCTTCCTGGTCGTCACCCCCGAGGTCGGTGCCCTGCGGAACAGCTCGCAGTTCCTGGAGCTCGCTCGCGAACTCGGTCTGGGGCACGTGATCCGCGTCGTCGTCAACCGCGCGAACCACGGCATCCGCGTCCAGGACATGGCCTCCTCGCTTGGTCTCCCGGTCTCCGCGACCATCGTCAGCAATGGCCCGAAGGCAGTGATCGCCTCCAACGAGGGCAACCCGGTGATCCTGAAGTTCCCGCGGGAGCAGATCTCAACCGATCTGTACAACGTGGCGAGACTCATCTCGCAGCCGGAGGGTATGGCGGCCACCGAACCCGAGCGCGCCGCTCGCCGGTGGTGGACACGCTTCGGGACTCGAACCTCACAGGCCTGACCCGGTCAGTCCAGCCGTCCGGATTCCCGCCTCGTTGCGGGACCGGCCGCCGTGGGCCATCATTCGCGTCCCGTGCCGACCTACGACTACCAGTGCCGTTCCTGCGCCTCCGTGACCGAGGTAATCCACTCGATGATCGAGGAGGGTCCGAGTGTCTGCGAGCTCTGCGGGGGCAAGCTGCGACGGGTCCTCTACCCGACGGGGATCATCTTCAAGGGCTCAGGCTTCTATCGGACCGACTCGCGCTCCAGCCAAGGCACCAGCAGTGGCAGCAGCAGCGAGAACGCGCCGGCCGGCTCCAGCGACGGGAAGCCCGCACCGACCGCATCGACCGAGGGCAAGAGCAAGCCGTCGGCGGGTGGCGACACCGACTCGGATAGCTAGGTTCGTGCCTCCGGCTGGTTGTCGCCGCGCGCATGCGAGGCGTCAGGTGATCGGACCAGCTGTCGTGGCGGGGCGTCAAACGAGGCGCTGAGGTGCCGCACCTGTCGCTCCAGGCAGACGATTCCGGGACTCGGCGGACGGCTCGCCGCCTCGCGGCGACACGTGGCGCACATGCCAGGCGCGGATAGACGCTCACCGCGTTCGGCTGGGAAAGGTCGCTCCGGGTCAGGCGGAACGCGACTGGGGAGCGCCGCAGCGCCGGCAGAAGCGAGCGCTGGCCGACAGCGAGAGGCCGCAGCCGCCGCAGTTCTGGATGCCGACGTTCGCGACCGCGCTGGCGACCTCGCGTGCGGACGCCTCCCAGAAGGATGCGCCCTGCGCCGATGCTCGCGCTGCCAGCTCGCCCGGGGGGAGAGCCGCACCGCGCGACCGGTAGGGAAGAACCGTCGGACGCGCGGACACCGGGCCTTCTCCCGGGTCGCCGAGGCCGAGGTCGTCCAGCTGGGCGCGCCGTGCGGCAAGCTCCGGGCTGACCTCCTCGGCGGCGATCGGTTCGCCGACCCGCTCGGGCGGCGCCGCGGGCCGCTGCGGGAACCGGAGGATCGTCTCGCTGACCGGTGCGATCGTATGCCGGAGGACCGGCTCCGGCTCGGGCTCCGGCGCGGCCTCGGCGGCGACGGGCTCAGGCTCCGGCTCAACCTCGGCGGCGACCGGCTCCGGCTCCAGCTCTGGCGCGACCTCGGCGGCGACCGGCTCCGGCTCAACCTCGGCGGCGATCGGCTCCGGCTCAGGCTCAGGCTGAACCTCGGCCGCCACCGGCTCCGGCTCAGGCTCTGGGGCGATCTCGGCGGCCACCGGCTCAGGCTCCGGTTCGACCTCGAGCTCGAGCTCGAGCTCCGCGGCGACGGGCTCCGGCTCGACCTCGGCTACCGCCGGCTCCAGCTCGACCTCGTATGCGGCGTCCTCATCCCACGCCACGACCCGCAGCGGCGCGGGCGCAGGCTCCTCGACCTCGGCAACGACCGGCGGCTGTTCGGCTTCCGCGGCGATGGCGAGCTCCTCGGCCGCCTGCTCGGCGGCGAACGCGGCCCAGTCGGGTTCGACCTCCGCCTCGAGCGCGGCCGGCTCCGCCTCGTCGAGCTCGATGCGCGGCGAGTCGTAGACGAAGCCATCGGCTCCGACGAAGGCGTCTTCGGCAACGGCCGGGGCTGGGGCGCCGGCGATCGGATCGGCGACCGGCCACGCCTCGATGGCGGGGGTCTGTCCTTCGGCTGCCGGCGCGGGAGGGAGGTCGGAGCTCGGCCATGCCTCGAGTCCGATGCCCAGGACGCCATCGGCGGGCGTGGGCTCGGCGACGGCGGTCGCGGTCGCTTCGGCCAGCGACGCGGCGAGGCGATCCCCGAGGTCGTCGACGCCGGCCACCGGGGCGCACGAGCGGCAGCGGCCGGCGTCGTCGTTCCAGCAGTTGACGCAGGTGTACTGGCGGCAATCGATGCAGAAGTTGAAGGACTCGTGGAAGGCGTCGAGCTGGGCCGAGGCGAGGGACGACTCCTGGTCGCGCATGGCATCGCCGATGGCGTCCGAAAGGGCATCCTGGCTGGTGAGGTAGTTCTTCAGCCCACCGACGAGGCCCCGCGTCTTGCGCAGCGGGTTGAGGCGGGTCGGCGCCGTGAACTCGTAGCGCGTCCCGCAGCGTTCGCAGAATGACTCGGTGAGTGTCTCAGCCAATTGGTCTCGTCTCCATCTGATCGACGAGGCGCGATCAGGGCCACGAAGTATACCGACGAGGTGCGGGTGAGCAGCATCCGCCGATAGGTCCATGCCATCGGGCCGTTCGTACCCCGCGTGCTAGCATCGGGCTCCATGGGCATCCTGTCGCGCGTCGAGGCGTTCCTCGAGCGCATCCTCGAGGCGCCGGCAGGCCGCCTGGGGGCCTCGATCCAGCCGGTGAGCCTGGCGAAGCGGATCGAGCGCGCCATGGACACCAACAAGACCTACGGCAATGTCGGCGTCATCGTGCCGAACCAGTACGACCTCCACCTCCATCCGTCGGACTTTGAGGCGTTCGCCTCGTACCGCGGGGCACTGGAGGACGACCTGGCGCACGGCGTGATCGCCCGCGCGCGCCACGAGCATTACACACTGGTGGCTCGGCCCCGTGTCCGGATCGTCGCCGACGATGCGACCCGGCGGGGCGAGATCAGGGTGGCAGCAAACGTCGCTGACGGGCGGGGCGAGGACCTCCGCGAGGCGCAGCTGATGCCGACCGGTTCGGACACGATGATCTTCTCCCACCCGGCCGGCGCGGAGGCGCCCGACTCGGCGCGGCGGGCATTCCTGATGGTCAGCACCCGCGGCAGCCGCCCGGTCCAGTTCGAGCTGGGCGGCGCCCTCATCGGCATCGGCCGCGCAAGCGACAACGACGTGATCGTCGATGATCCGATGGTGAGCCGGCACCACTGCCAGCTGAAGCTGCAGCACGGTGCATACAGTTTCACCGACCTCGGCAGCCGCAACGGATCCACGGTCAACGGGCAGGCGGTCAGCCAGGTCGCCCTCGGGCCTGGTGACGTGATCCGCGTCGGGGACACAGAGATCGAGTTCGGGGTCCGGCCGTGACCGGCGACATCCTGCGTCTCCTGATGCTCGTCCTCCAGCTCGGCTTCGTCGCGCTGCTGTATCTCGCGCTCATGCGCTTCGCGGGCTCGCTGCTCAAGGACCTGCGCAACGCTGAGCGGGCACAGCTCGCCTCGCGCTCGGGGATCGGCAGCCTCTCGGTGATCGATTCGCCCGGCGACGAGCCACCGGCCGGGTCGACCATCTCGCTGGGACCGATCAACTCGATTGGCCGCAACGTCAACAACACCATCTACGTCGAGGATGACTTCGTGAGCACGAACCACGCGATGCTCACCTTCAGGGGGCACAGCTGGTTCGTCGAGGACCAGGGCAGCACCAACGGGACGTACATCAACGGGCACCGAATCGACCGACCGGTGGCGCTGAGCTTCGGCGACGAGCTGACCATCGGGCGGGTACGCATGCGGCTCGATCGCTGACGCCGGGCGAGATGCGCATCGCCTGGCGGGGGGTCGAATTCCGACTCCTCCTCCCCATCCTCCTCCTGGTCCCGCTGGGCTTCGTCGTCACCCACATCGCGCTCAGCGGGACCGTCGAGGCCGGTCCACTGGAGATCGCGATCGGCTACGTGGCGATCCTGGTGGCTGCCCATCTCCTCCTCGTCGCCGCCGGCCATCGTGGCGACCAGCTGCTGCTTCCCGCGGTCGGGGCCATGGGCGCGGTCGGCATGATCATGCTCAACCGCCTGCCGCAGGAGCTGGCCGGGACGAGCGCGCTGGGCATCGAGCTCGGGATGGCGGCCACGCAGCTGCTCTGGTTCGCGATCGGCATCGCGGCGATGCTCGCCATCGCCATCGGCGTGCGAGACGACGGCGTCCTGCGTCACTACAAGTACTCGTGGGCCGCCATTGGCATCGGTCTGCTGGCGGCGACCCTCCTCATCGGCTACGAGGTGAACGGCGCCCGCCTCTGGATCGACCTCGGCCCGGTGAGCGTCCAGCCCGGCGAGTTCCTGAAGATCGTGCTCGTCGTCTTCATCGCCGCGTACCTTGCCGAGACGCGCACGCTGCTCACCAGCGCCCGAATGCGCATCGGCTTCCTGTCGGTCCCCCCGCTGCCGTACTTCCTGCCGATGCTCGCCCTGTTCGCGGTGGTGATGCTGATCGTCGTCCGCCTCAACGACCTCGGCACCGCGCTCCTCTTCTTCGGCACCTTCCTCACCATGCTCTTCGTCGCCACCGGGCGGCGCAGCTATGTGCTCATCGGCCTCATCCTCTTCCTCGGAGGCTCGTTCGTGGCGTATCAGCTCTTCGGGCATGTCCAGGCCCGGATCGACGTCTGGCTCGACCCGTTTGCCGATCCGCTGGGCGCCGGCTTCCAGCCGGTGCGAGCCATCTACGCGCTGGGCCGCGGCGGCGTCTTCGGCGAAGGGCTCGGGCAGGGGCTCATCACCCTCGGTGGCTCGCTGACGATCCCGTTCGTCCATACCGACTTCATCTTCACCGCCGTCGCGGAGGAGCTCGGGCTGCTCGGGGCGTTCGCGCTCCTCGGGTTCGCCGCGGTGGTCGTCTTTCGCGGGCTGAGGATCGCGGCGCTCGCACGCGACGACTTCAGCGGACTGCTGGCGGTGGGCCTGACCGCGAGCCTGGGGCTCCAGGCCCTGATCATCATCGCCGGCAACACGAAGCTCGTTCCGTTGACCGGCATCACCCTCCCGTTCGTGAGCTACGGCGGCTCGAGCATTCTCGCCAGCTTCATCATGGTCGGGCTCCTGCTCTCGATCAGCCACCGCAGCGCCACCGGCGCCGATGAGCGCGAATCGTGATCGCCACCAACGTCCGCCGCCTCGGGCTGTACCTGATGCTGAGCTTCGCGGTCGTCTCCGGCAGCATCACCTGGTGGCAGGTCGTCGAGGCACCATCCCTCGCCACCCGCGCCGACAACCCGGAGGTGCTGGCCGCCCGGAGATCGCTGCTGCGCGGCACCATCTTCGACGCCACCGGTCAGCCGCTCGCCACCTCGCAGGTGGTCGACGGGTTGAGCCTGCGCAGCTATGCCGATCCGGCCTTCACCCACGTCATCGGCTACTCCAGCCACCGCTTCGGGACGACCGGCATCGAGCGTGCCTTCGAGGACCTGCTCGTCGGCCGGACGGACCCGAATCCGATCCGCGACTTCATCGGCGACGTCCTCGATCGGCAACCTCAGCCGAGAGACCTGACGCTGACCATCGACCGGCGGCTCCAGGACTTCGCTGCCGAGCAGCTCGGCGGTGACGCCGGCGCCGTGGTGGCCATCGACCCGGGCACCGGGGCGGTGCTGGCGATGGTCTCGTCGCCGACCTTCGACGCCACGCCGATCTCGGGTGACCCCAACGGGGCCCAAGAGCCGATGGACGCGCTCCGCAACGATCCCGCCGAGCCGCTCCTCGCGCGCGACCGGCAGGGCCGCTACGTCCCGGGCTCGATCATGAAGGTCTTCACCGCCGCGGCCGCGCTCGACGCGGGCACGATCACGCCGACGACCACCTACCCCGACCAGCCGCGCGAGGAGACGGAGGGGTTCCTGGTCGAGGGCTTCGTGATCCAGGAGCACGATCTGTCCGGCATCACGCCCGACCTGTGGCCGCTCTCCCCCGCGCTCCAGGTGTCGAGCAATATCTACTTCGCCCATGTCGGCCTGGAGCTCGGCGCGGAGCAGTTCCTCACCTATGCCAGCCGCTTCGGCTTCTGTGCGCCGGGCTCCATCGGCCCGCCGGGCCGGCAGCTGGCGGTGGCCTCGAGCTTCGTCACCACGCCGGTCGACGGTGACTGCGGTCCGTTCACCGACGATGCCGAGCTCGCGAGCGCCTCATTCGGGCAGGGAACCACCTCGGTCACTCCCTTCCAGATGGCGCTCCTCGCCGCAGCCATCGCGGGCGATGGCGTCATGCCCGACCCGTTCGTCGTCCGTGACGTCCGGGCGCACGGCGAGGACGGCCAGCGCACCGATAGCGTGCTCGATACCTTCAGCTCGGGGGGCGGCCGCCGCGTCATCAGCAGCGCCGCGGCCCGCCAGATGCGGGCAGCCATGGTCGATGCCGTCAACGGCGAGCTCGGGCGCCTCTTTGCCGGGCAGGGTGACGTGACGCTGTACGGCATCAGCAACGCCCGGTCGGCGGGAAAGACCGGCACCGCGCAGCTGGGCGGCGAGCAGGCGCCGCACTCGTGGTTCATCGGCTTTGCACCCGCCGAGGCAGAGGCGGATCCGTCGATCGCGATCGCGGTGATCGTCGAGAGCGGCGGGTCCGGATCCGGCCGCGCCGCGCCGATCGCGGGCCAGGTCATGGCCGAATGGCTGCGCCTGGCCGAGGCGGGGAACTGACGCCTGTCCCAGCGCGTCCGACCGCCATCATGGAGCGCCGCGGCCGGGGGCGGGCTGAACCGATCGGTAACGCGCTGGGGTATTGTCTAACGAGGATCGGGCCCGAATCGCGGTGCCCACGGCACCGCACTGGGGAGAAGACCACATCGTGAAGAACGTCCAGCAGCCGGCCGAGCGCGTGATCGCCAGCGTGGAGCGGGTGATCATCGGCAAGCACGTCGAGGTGCGCACGGCGCTCGTGGCGCTGCTGTGCCAGGGGCACATCCTCATCGAGGACGTCCCCGGCGTCGGCAAGACGATGCTCGCCAAGGCGCTCAGCCAGAGCATCGGTTGTTCGTTCCGCCGCATCCAGTTCACGCCGGACCTGCTGCCGTCGGACGTCACCGGCCTCTCGATCTTCAACCAGAAGACCGCCGAGTTCGAGTTCCGCCCCGGACCGATCATGGCGCAGGTGGTGCTCGCCGACGAGATCAACCGCGCCACGCCGAAGACGCAGTCGGCGCTCCTGGAGTGCATGGAGGAGCGGCAGGCGACCATCGATGGCGTGACCTACCGAATGCCCAGCCCGTTCCTCGTCATCGCCACCCAGAATCCGATCGAGTACGAGGGCACCTTCGCGCTGCCGGAGGCCCAGCTCGACCGATTCATGCTTCGCCTTCGCCTTGGCTACCCGAAGCCGATGGAGGAGCTCGTGATCCTCGACGAGCAGAAGCGCCGGCATCCGCTCGAGGAGGTGGTCCAGGTCCTGGAGCTCGACGAGCTGCGGGAGATGCAGGCCGCCATCAAGGAGGTCTACGTCGACCAGGCCGTGGCCGAGTACATCGTTCGCCTGGTGACGGCCACCCGCGAGCATCCCGATGTCTACCTCGGCGCGTCGCCACGAGGCTCGCTCAACCTCTACCGCGCCACGCAGGCCCACGCCGCACTCGCCGGACGCGACTACGTGATCCCCGACGACGTCAAGCACCTGGCGGTGGCCATCCTGGCGCACCGGCTGATCGTCAAGAGCCAGGCATCCCTGCGCGAGGTCGATCCCGAGCAGATCGTGAGGGAGATCCTGTCCTCCGTCCCGGTGGCCGAGGCCGCCGCCGCCGCCGAGACGGGTCGGGCCCGGATCTCCTGACCGGCCATGGGCCTCTTCAACCGCCACCTTCGGCTCCTCTTCGTTTTCACCGCGCTCGTCGTCGCCGCCTTCAGCACGGGGATCAACTTCCTCTTCTTCCTGGTCTACTTGACCGCGGCCATCCTCCTCGGGGCCTGGCTCTACGCGCGCCGAGGGCTGCGCGGCGTCCGCGCCGACTACCGCGTCCTGAACCCGCGAACGCACGTCGGTGAGCTCCTCCAGGCGATCTATCGCGTCGAGAACCACGACCGGTTCGCGAAGGGGTCCATCGAGCTGTGGAACGAATCGACCCTGCCGGCCAGCCTCCCCGGCCGGGTGATCGGCGTGCCGGCGGGCAGCACCCGCCAGTGGCTGGCCAAGGTGACCCTGACGCGCCGCGGGAGCTACCGCCTCGGGGCGCTGCGGGTCAGGACCGGCGACCCGTTCGGCCTCTTCACCAGCGAGATGATCGTCGGACAGCCGACGAGCGTGGTGGTCTTCCCGGAGATCGTGTCGCTGCCACATTGGCGGCTGCCGCCGTCTCCGATCGACGGTGCGACGCCGGTCCGCCGGCGGTTCGAGGCGGCGACCCCGCTGGTGACCGGGATTCGTCCGTACAACCACGGTGATGCGATCAACCGCATCCACTGGCTGTCGAGCGCGCGGCACGGCGAGCTGCACGTCAAGGAATTCGACCTCGAGCAGGCCGCGGACGTGTGGATCGCGCTCGACCTCGACCGCAGCGTGCACGCCGGCGTCGGCAACGACGCCTCCGTCGAGACGGCGGTGATCATCGCCGCGTCGGTTGCGATGCGCACGCTCGGAGACAACCGATCCGTGGCGATGACCGCATCGGCGCGGCGGTTGCAGCAGCACCAGCCGGACCGCGGCCCCCGCGTCGAGCAGAAGCTCCTCCACCTGCTCGCCAACGTCCAGGCCGATGGCGCGCAGCCGTTGGCGGAGGTCCTCAGCGCCACCCTTCCACAGCTGCGACGCGGCATGACGCTGTGCATCATCACCGGCTCCACCGAGCGCGCCTGGGTCCGCGTCCTGGCGGCCCTCCGCCGCCGGGGCGTCGCGGCACTGGTGATCCTCATCGATCGCGCCTCGTATATCGGCGTCGAGCCCGACGAGGCGTCGCGCGCCGAGCTGGCCGCCGTCAGCCACGCGCTGGCCGAGTACGACATCGAGCAGCGGCTCGTGCGCCGCGGCGACAACATCGCCGAGGCGATCGGCGGGAGGAGCCGCGCCCGTGCCTGATCTCCGCGAGCGCGTCATGTACCCGAGGCCGGGCTGGCTCAGCATGGGCCTGCTCATCGTGATGGCGCTCGCGGTGGCCTGGTCGGTCCAGGGCGCCGGCTGGCTCGACCAGATGGAGTATCTCGGCCCGGTGGCGATGTGGGCCGTGGTCGCCGGCGTGCTGCTCGGCATGCTCGGCGGCAGCATCGTCTTCATCCTGCCGCTCGGTGCGATCATCGGCTCCGCCGTCGTGCTGTGGGCCATCGGTGGCGAGTACTTCACCCCGCTCAACCAGGTCGGGCGGATGCTTGCGCTGCACGCCGAGTTCATCGACTGGCTGTCGACCGTGGTGCGAACCGGGTACCCGACCCAGATGTCCCCGTATGCGGTCGGCCTCGGCGTGCTGATGTGGGCCACCGCCTTCACCGCCGCCTACGTCGTCTACCGTTACCACCGCGTCCTCGACGCCATCGTGCTGCTCGGTGCTGCGCTGCTCGTCAACATGTCGGCCACGTACACCGACCTGTTCGGCCACCTGCTGCTGTTCGTCATCGCCGCACTGCTCCTGTGGCTGCGCGGCTCCCTCGTCTCTCGCCAGGACGGCTGGCAGCGGAGGCGGGTGAACGAGGACATCGAGGTTCCCTCGGCGATCATGCGCTCCGGCATCATCTTCGCCGCCGGTTCGGTGGCCCTGGCGTGGGTCCTCACCAGCGTGGCGATCGCTGCGCCTCTCACCGGCGCCTGGCGCAGCCTCGACGGCGTGTGGACCGACGTGCGCGACCAGTTCGAGGGGGTCTTCGGCAGCCTGACCAACCCGCAGTCCCGAATCACCGGCAACAGCTTCGGGCCGTCGTTCACGGTCAGGGGAGAGTGGGTCAGCAACGACGCCGAGGTGCTCGTGCTGGCGGCCGAGAACCCGCTCTACCTGCGGACCGCGACCTACGACCGCTACACCGGTCGCGGGTGGGAGCGCACCGACGGGCCGCGGCGCGGGGTTGCACCGGGCGATCCTCTGTTCAGGGTCGCGACCTCGGAGCGGCCGACCGTTGAGGACGCAGTGGAGCTTGCGTCGATCGCCATCGAGATGCGGCAGACGGTGGGGCGCAACCTCTTCACCGCGGGGTCGCCGCTCGAGCTGTACGCCCCGGCCCTCATCCACGAGCCGAACGGGCTGCCGCTGCTGGGGGGCATCGAGGCACCCAACCCCGTCGCCTCGGGCGAGGCGTACGAGGAGCTGGTGCTCATCTCGAGGGCGACCGAGGCCGAGCTCGCGGCCGCCGGGACCGACTATCCGCAGGCGGTAACGGACATGTATCTGGACCCCGCCGGCATCACGCCTCGCGTCGCGGAGCTCGCGCGCCAGGTGACGGAAGGCGCCGAGAACCCCTACGAGGTGGCAAAGGCCCTCGCCCGCTACCTCAGAGGCTCCGAGTTCACGTATTCGACGGTCGGACCCGAGGTCCCGGTCGACGGCGACCTGGTCGATACCTTCCTCTTCGGCGAGGGCAGCAAGACCGGCTACTGCCAGTACTACGCCAGCGCGATGGCGCTCATGGCGCGGTCGCTCGG
>Ga0299914_10002430_pt1 | contig 12834 bp, 4 predicted proteins | sample RVTome_10_FD_201361 | JGI IMG/M metagenome (GOLD analysis project Ga0299914, IMG submission 201361) | Soil microbial communities from uranium-contaminated site in the Upper Colorado River Basin, Wyoming, United States - RVT153D57 (version 2) ...
GATCGCCATCGGGCTGCAGTTGGTCGGGTTGAGGGTGAACTGGTCGCGGTTGAGGACCAGCCGGATGTCGCGGATGTGCAGGAGGATCCCGTGCACGATCGGGGGGAAGGGATCGGAGATCGCTCTGGCCTGGGCGGTTCTCGGGTCGAGGTAGGCGGCGATGCGAACGACCACACTGCCGAAGTCATAGGGCCCGGCGATCGCCGGGGTGACGGTGACGAAGCTGAGCGGGGCGTCTTTGTAGGGGCCGGCCAGGTAGACCTTGCCGGCGAAGTAGTTGGGGTTGGTGCCCGCTCCGACGCCGGCGTTGAGGACGCCGACCAGGCTGTTGGCCGGGCAGTGGGGGATGTCGAACTCCGCCCCCCCTGTTCCCTCGGCGGTTGAGATCGCGTCGATCGCCGAGTCGGGGCAGATATCGACTCCGGCGAGCTTCGCCGTCAGGCCCGGGGGCAGGACAGTGGTGATCTTGGAGATGTCCTGCTCTGTGTCTTGGCGGGTCATCTCGAAACTAAAGGGCGTGAAGACTCCGGCGGTCGGGTTTTCCGTGCCAGCGTCCATCTTTGGGGCGAAGGGACGGGCGTTCGAGGAAGCCGGGCAGGGTGTTCCGTTCGGCCCCTCGTTCACCTCGTAGGTGTTGGAGGCGTCGAGCACCACGTTCGGCTGCGCGTAGGAGGTGACCTGGACTTCGATTCTCTGCTCGCCGCAGGAAGGCGGGTTGACCAGCGGGGCGCGCTGACCGGAGCGGAAGCTCAGGGTGAAGTCGTCGAAGGGGAACTGGGGCAGATCGTCAAAGGTGGTGGTGATCTGCCCTGTGCTCTGATCGAGGTCGATCCTGCCGGGGATCTTGACCAAGACGCCGCGCTCCTCGGTGTCGTGGATCGCCATATAGATCGCGAAGGTCGAGCCGAAGGGGTTGGCGCCCTGTTTGGCCAGATACATCGATCCCTCGAGGCGCTCGGGAAGCAATGGCGTGGTGAGGAAGACCTCGCCGATGCGCGAGTTGTCGGGGCAGGCAACCGCGTCGTTCGTTCCCAATCCGATCTGAGCGAGCGTGCAGCCGTCGAGCCCGTCGGCGAAGGCGGGGTTGACGGTCATCCCCGGCGGCAATCTGACCACGGTCGACTTCACCGGAGGGGTCGCCTGGGCGTCGGGGTTGTCGTTCTGTGGAACCTGGATCGAGACGTCGAGGCCGGTCGGGGTGTTGGCCTGGCGACCGGTCGGGTTGAGCGAGACCGTGGGGTCGAAGCGCAGGTTCTCGCAGCCGCTCATTTTGGCGGGCGTCGTGTAGACGATGTCGGGGCCGAAGTCGCCCGTGTCCTGCCAGGAGTCGTAGTGGTGGAGGCGCCAGGCGTTGTCTGTGTCGCACTGGGAGGGCAGGGTGAGGAAGGGGGCCTGCTCGTGGTCGGTGGGGCACTCTTTACTGGTATCCCCCGGACCCGCGCAGCGCTCCGAATCATGGCTGGGGTCGGCGGGCACCCCCCAGAGCGTCAATCTCTGGTCGAAGACCGGCAGGGTCTCGTTGATGTCGGGGACGTGGGTGGTGATCGCGTAGCGGTTGGCCGGGTCCAGGGAGGCGCGGATGTGGACCGGGTTGCCGCCGATCACCATCGCCAGGTCGCTGACCGCGCCGCGCGGGTGGGTGAGGTTGTAGACAGGCTGGGAGAACTGGTGAGCCGTAGCCGTGCCGAGGCCGACCGTCGCCACGTCGAGCCGCCCGACCTGGCTCGATGCCGGGCAGTCGCCGATCGCCAGGTTTGCCTGCGGGCACTCGCCGACCGCGGTGGGGTCGCCGAGGAAGCCGGGAGGGGCGTCGACGTGGATGTTGCGGATGCTGCCGGTGGGAAGCTTGTCTTGGACCCCCCGCCCGTCGGGGAACTCGATCGTGTTGAAGTCGAAAGGCACGGTGAGCAGATCGGGGTGAGCGCCCGCCTCGCGCTCGGGGGTGAGGCCGTCGGCGGCGAAGAAGTCGGGCAGGAAGGATGGCGCGAAGATGCCGAAGGGGGCGGGCGTAGAGCCGATCGGCGTCGGCTCGGTGGCGGTCGTGGCGGTGGCGGCCCCCCCGCCCGAGACTCTTGCCGAGACCGTGCGCAGCGCGCCCTCGGGGGCAGCGACGTTGACGATCACCGCGATGCCGCGGGAGATCGCGTGGCGGGGGATCGAGCCCGTGCCGGTGCAAACGATCGTTCTGTCCCCCGGGGAGCCGGGGCAGCTCCAGGGGCCGTAGCGGTTGGTCTCGCCGAGGTAGAGCTCAGTGCCCGGTGTCCCTTTGACGTCGTGGCGGGTGATGCCCGAGGGCAGGGCGACGGTCAGCGTGATCGGGCCCGAGGTGGGGTCGGGGCCGACGTTGGCGATGTCGATCCAGTACTCGGGCAGGATCGTCAGCGGCGCGGCGCCGTCGGCGACGGTCAACTCAGGGACGTCGGTGGCGGCCAGGGCGCCCTGGAAGGTGACGGTGTAGAGGGTGATACCGCTAAGCGGGTCGGAAGTGGCAGAGACACTGACGTTGCCGGGGCCGATCGCCGGCAGTACCTCCAGCGCCGCCTCCACGGTTGCGTCCGGAGAGTTAAGGGGGATGTCAGCACTCGCCTGCGTCGGCGCCGGGCCGTCACCGTCGGGGTCGAAGCCGAGCACAAAGGAGCCCGCGTTGGCGCCGAGAATACGGACCATCTGCTTCTCATTGGCGGCGATCGAGCCGTCGACCTCGGTCACCGCCGAGGCCTCGGCGGTGATCTGGTCGCCGCCGGGTGGGAAGTTGGTCTGGTTGTGGTGGATCTCGAGGTTGAAGATCGGGCTTGCGGTGACTGTGGCCGGCAAGGCGAGGACGAGCAGCAGGGCGCTGCCCAGGACGAGGCGTCGCGTCGTCTTCATCGGGCTGCCCTCCGGTGGTGGTTGGCTCGGCGCACGTGCCCGTGGCGCTTGGGCTTGACGCAGCGCACCACGCCGCCGCGGCGCACCTTGCGCTTGCCCTTGGGGCAACGCAGCGGCTTGCGTTGGGCGCGCTTGGGCTTGACGCAGCGCACCACGCCCCCGCGGCGGACCTTGCGCTTGCCCTTGGGGCAGCGGCGGCTCGGGGAGGGCGGGCTGAGGTTGCCGCGCCCCGAAAAGGTGGTCGACCCCCGAGCAGTTCTCGGCGGCGCCCCTCTCGGCGTCCCCTGGCAGACCTCCAGCGGACAGGGAGGCGGCGGGACGGGGAAGGAGATGCCGCCGCCGATGCGAGCGTCGTAGAGGCGGATCAGCGCGTCGGGGGCGTCGGGGGTGTAGGCGGCGGCGGCCCTGAAGAAGATGTCATTGCCCGAGGGGGAGACCCCCGCCACGGATGGAGCGGAGGACCAGTTGGTGAGGCCGTCTGAGACGAGGATCTGGCGCCCGTCGCGCCACTCATAGGCGTCGGTGCCCGCAGCCGGGTCGGCGTCGGGGGTGTTCTGATCGGCCCCGGCCAGCGGCGTGGCGGTGGCGAAGGCGAAGGTGCTGCCGTCGGCGGAGAGGGAACGCTGGTTGTGGCCGGCGCCCAGCGCCGGGTGCAGTGAAGAAGACACCGCGCCCAGGGGCGGCGAGCCGTCTTGGGGGCAGGAGAGGCAGGTCAGCGAGCGGTCGGCGTCGTCGTAGCGGTAGTACTGGGTGGCGGCGCCGTTGTCGGCGGTCCCGCCAAGCGGGTTGAGCGCGGCGAGGTCCGAGGAGAAGGCGAAGGTCCCCCCGTCGTCGTCGATCTCCGCGCTGCTGGATGCGGGGCCGATCTGCCCGGCGGGGATCGGGGCTATGTAGGCGAGCGCTCCGCTTGAAACGTTCACCCGGTAGATCCCGCGCTGGCCCTCGGGCGGGGCGCCGGGGAGGAGGCGCTTGGTGGTGGTGAAGTAGACGCGCGAGCCGTCGTCGGCGACGGCGATCTCGACGGCGTCATCGCCCCCCACGTTGACGCTGAAGCCGGCGATTACGCAGGTCACGCACTGAAGCGAGCCGTCGCTGAGTTGGTAGCGGTAGACGTCGTTGCCGCCGGCGCAGCCGGAGGTCTCGGTGTCGTCGGGGTCGAGGCGGCTCTGGCCGGCGAAGAAGACGGCGGCGGGAGTCCCCGCGATCAGGCTGCCGCCGCAGTTGGGGCCGCTGAGCGGCGGGCCGGAGATCAGTTTCGTCTGGTTTGCGGTGAAGTCGCGAACATAGAGTTGGGCGGGGGTTGCCCCGACGCCCTCGCAGGGCGCGGCGGGGCGAGCTTCGAAGTAGGCGAGGGAGCCGTCTTCGAAGACCGGGTGGCTCTGATCGACAGCGGGCTGAAACGAGCCGCAGGGGCCGATCAGGTTGCCGGGCAGGAGGCTCGCCAGCTGCGGGGAGGCGGAGCTGACGTCGTAGATGTTCGTCCCTCTCGCCACGGAGTAGGCGGGGTCGAGCGCGCCGGAGAGCCAGGCGAGGACGCGGCTGCCGTCGGCGGAGGTGGCGAGGGAGCCGCCGCCTTCGATGAGCATGAGTGGAGGAGCGTCGGGGTGAAGGAGCCAGACCTGCGTACCTCTCCCCCCGCCGCCGTCACGCTGGTTGATGGCGGCCAGGCTGGAGAGATCGTCGGCGGCGTGGAGGTTCTCCCAGCCGCTTTCGATCATCTCTTCGCGGTCGGGGAAGACGAGGCTGGGCTGCCAGCCCGAGGCGGTGCGCTGGGACATATAGATGCTGGAGAAGGTCCCGCCGGGACCGATCGGAGTGCCGCCGGCGATGCCGTAGGCGGCACGGTTGCCGTCGTCAGAGAAGGCGTTGGTGGCAAAGAGGGAGATCGGGTTGCCCGAGGTCTCCGCCATCGAGACCATCTCCCAGGCGCGGTCGGAGCCGGGCGGGCCGGGGAACTGGTCGCTTTGGTTGGGAAGTGTGTTGGTTGCGCGGGTGTGGACGGTCATGTCCGCGCCCGCGACGGGAGAGCCGACTCCGTTTGAGGCGACGAGGCGGTAGTGGTAGGTGGTGTCGGGCGTTAGGCCTCTGAGCTGGGCGGAGACGAGCTGGGTGAGGTCATCTGAGCCCGCCGCGGTGGTTGTGGTGGAGGCGCAGGGGTTTGCGTCGCAGGGGCCCTGGTCGCCGTACTCGAAGTGGAAGCTGGTCGGGTTGTTGCGGGGGACCACGCGGCCGTTCAGCTGCGCGGTGGTGGTGGTGCGCACCGGGGCGCCCGCGGTCTCCGCCAGCGCAGGGACGGCGTCGGTGGTGAAGGTCAGCTCGGGGGTGACGATCGGGGTGGCGAATTTGCGCCCGGCGATCAGGCGCACGTGGTAGGTGGTGGCGGGAGAGAGGCCGAGCGGCAGCGGTCTCAGGGTGACGTCGATGTCCTGGGGGTCGTTCTGGGTGCCGAGGAAGACCTCGGGCAGCGATGTCGCTCTGGTGAAGCCGCTGCCCTGATAGCCGGCGTCGTCTACGTACTCGAAGTGATAGCGGGTCGCCGGCGGGCCGTTGGGGTCGATCGTCGCGTGGCACTCGGCCGAATTGACGGTGAGGTTGTCGCAGGAGTCGAGCGTCGCGGTGGGGGGCGTCGGGCTGGAGTTGTCGAGGACGTAGACGCCGGGGCCGGCGAGGCCCCCCGAAGCCGCGTAGAGGCGGCCGGTGGCGGGCTCGACGGCGAGGGCGCCGGCGCTGCCGAAGGTGCCGTTGGTGTTGTGGGTGTCGTCGACCCCGCTGGGCGCGGCGGCCAGGCCCGGCGCGTTTAAGGGACCGAACTGCTTGATCGCTCCGCTGCTCCGGCCCGCGTAGAGGACGTCGCTGTCGGGGCCGCCGGCGTCTGAGTCGGGGTCGACGGCGAGGCTGCTTGTCAAGCTTAGGTCGAGCACTCCGCCGTGGCCGTCGACCCAGGTTCTGACGCTGATCGTGCCGGTCAGCGGCGTGGTGCCGTTGGAGACGACGAGCTGGGCGACATCGGTGTTGGCGAGGGCGCCGGTGAAGCGGATGTTGTACCAGGCTTCCGCGCAACCGCAGCTGCCGACCGAGACGTTGCCGGCGCCGATCGAGGGCAGCGCCTCCAACGCCGCGTCCACCTGGGCGTCGGTGGCGTCGAAGCTCAGGTCGGCGGTGGTGTTGGCGCCGAAGGTGAGGCGGTACTGGCCGGCGGTGGCGTTGCGGATCAGCTGCTGGAACTCGTTGAAGGGGGAAAGGATCGGGGCGAGGAAGCCGACCCCGCCGCCGTTGGCGTCGGCGCTGTCGTAGCGCAGGATCCTTCGGTCGGGACTACCGGAGGGAACCGGCGGCTGGTTGTCGGCGTAGAGGATGCCGCGCGCGTCGATTGCGACGTTACGCGGAAAGCCGGAGGTGAACTGCGCCGAGGAGCCGATCGCGGCGGGCCCCGAGCCGTCGAGGTTGTAGGTGTTGACGCGGCTGTTGAATGAGTCGGCGACGTAGACGGCGCCGGCGGGATTGCCGTCGGGCGCGCTGACGGCGATCGAGCCGGCCGTGGTCTGCCCGCTGGCGTCGGCGCCGATCTGCCCCGCGCCCGCGCCGGGCGTTCCTTGCTTGCAGGCGTCGGTGGCCGGACAGACCTCATAGCCCGTGCCCGGGGTGGTGGCGTCGACGTCGAAGCCGAAGGAGTAGAGGAAGGTGCCGGTAGGGCTGTAGGCGTTTACGCGGAAGTTGTTGTCGGGGGTGCGGCGCGAGCCGGAGTCGAGGACGTAGACGGTGCCGGTGTCTTGGTCCACGGCGATGCCGGAGGGTTTGTTGAGGGCGCCGTTGCCTGCGAGGGTGCCGTTGCCGCCGGTGGGAGTGCCCTTGAGGCAGGAGGCGGCGATGGCGCAGATCTCATAGTCGCTGCCGCCGCTGAGCACTCCCGCCCCCCAGGCGGAGATGAAGGAGTAGGTGTCGTCGGCTGCGTCTGCGGGGGTGCCGTTGTCCTCGCGCTCGAAGCGCTGCACGCGGTTGCCGCGCGCGGTCGGGACGTCGAAGGAGCCGCCGTCGGTGGCATAGATCGTCCCGGCCGGCACCCCGCCCGCGCCGGTGTAGTTGACGGCTACTCCTTCGGGAGAGCTGAACTGCCCGCCGAGGGCGCCCGAGCCGCCGAAGAAGTCGACGGCTTGCTTGGAGGCGTTGGCGGCGGGGGCGAGGAACAGCCCGATCGCGAGGAGCACGCATCCGACGGCGGCGGAGACTGTGCGGATAGATGGCTTCATGCGTGGACCTCCGAGAGATGGTTGGTCCCCGGGAGGGGCGGTAGGATTGAGTCACTCATGACCGCGAAGGAGAAGCTGCTGCGAGAGGTGCTGAACCTCGACGAAGTCGAGGCCGCGTCTGCGCGGATCGTGATCGAGCGCGGCGGCGGAGAAGAGTTGGAGGCAATCCTCGATGCCGAGGCCGACGAGTTACTGGGCGAGTTGGATGCGCGAGAGCGCAAGGCCGGACTCGGGACCCCGAAAGCGTGAACCGAGGCGAGGTCTGGCTGTTTGAGCAGCCGGAGCGAAAGCCGCGGCCGGTCCTGGTCCTTACTCGCAATGAGGCGATCGAAGGGTTGAACCGCGTTTTGGTCGTGCCGTCGACGACAGCAGGAGCGCGAGACATCCCTACTCACGTGTGGCTCGATGAGAGCGACGGCATACGAGAGGCTTGCGCGCTGACGCTGGATAACACCTTCGCTGCTCGCAAGGCGCTGCTCACACATCGGATCACCAAGCTCGGTCCCGAGAAGATGGCCAAGGTCTGTCTGGCTCTCAACGTGGCCACGAGCTGCGGCTGAAGCGCTCACCGCGCCCCCTCAACCCGCTGCGCCAGGGCGATCCGCTTGCCCCGCCGCTTCTTGCCTCTTTTCCCTCTCTTGCCTCTCTTGCACTTGGCCACCATCTTCGGGCGCTGCACGTGCCTTGCCCCGTTGTGGGCGGTGTAGACGACCTTGGCTCGGTAGGTGCGGGCGCAGATGTTGCGGGAGTTGACCAGCAGGCCCTTTTTGCCGCCTTGCAGGCTGAAGATGACTCTGGTTATCGGGGCGTCTGGGATCAGGTCGAAGGTGTTGCGGATTCCGCCGTTGATCGAGTCGACTCGGCCCGCCGACTCGATTCTGAGCGGAAGCGTTGGTGGGCCGCGGAAGTCTGGGACGACGTCGGGCAGCAGGTTGGAGGAGGAGCGCAGGTAGACGTTTGCCTGCAACGGGTCGTCGAGAATCGGGGTGAAGGCCGTTGCTCTGCCGTAGATCGCTCCCGCTGGGCAGTTGGAAGCCGCGAAGTCGGCCCTTGTGCAGACGGTGCGGATGTGAGCGTTCTCGAGGAACTCCGATTTGGGGAAGGCGACCGAGAGGGCGGCGATGTTGGCGTCGCCTGCGCGTGGGATGAGGGTGGCTGTAAGGGCCGGGTGGGCGCCTCGTTTGGTGCCGCCTCGCAGGCGCATGAGGAGTTTGGGCTTGAAGCCGAGCGCGGCGCAGTTGTCGGCTCGGAAGGAATTGGAAGGGGAGGCGAGGGCTCCGAGGTCGGAGAGAACCTGGGCGTCGATCGACATCTCCGCGCAACTGGTCGGGTTGAGCGTGAAGTCTTGGCGGCTCATGATCAGCTGCACGTCCCGCACGTGCAACAGCACCCCGTGCACGATCGGCGGGAAGGGGTCGGAGACCGCTCTGGCCTGGGCGGTTTTGGGATCGAGGTAGGCGGCGATCCGCACCACCACACTGCCGAAGTCATAGGGCCCGGCGATCGCGGGTGTGACGGTGACGAAGCTGAGCGGGGCGTCTTTGTAGGGGCCGGCCAGGTAGACCTTGCCGGCGAAGTAGTTGGGGTTGGTGCCCGCTCCGACTCCGGCGTTGAGCTGACCGACCAGGCTGTTGGCGGGGCAGTGGGGGTTGTCGAACTCCGACCCCCCGGTGCCCTCGGCGGTCGAGATCGCATCGATCGCCGACTGCGGGCACTGGCTGACGCCGGCGAGCTTGGCGCTTAAGCCGGGCGGCAGCACCGTCGTCACCTTGGAGATGTCCTGCTCGGTGTCGGTGCGGGTGAGCTGAAAGACAAGGGGGCTGTGGGACCCGGCGACAGAACTCTGCGTTCCCGCGTTCATCTGCGGGTCGAAGGGGCGCGTGTTCGAGGCGCCCGGACAGGGAGAGCCGCCGGGCCCCTCGTTCACCTCATAGGCGTTGGAGGCGTCGAGCACCTCATCCGGCTGCGCGTAGGAGGTGACCTGGACCTCGATTCTCTGCGTGCCGCAGGAAGGCGGGTTGACCAAGGGCGCGCGCTGGCCGCTTCGGAAGCTCAAGGTGAAGTCGTCGAAGGGGAACTGGGGCAGGTCGTCGAATGTGGTCGTGATCTGCCCGGTGCTCTGGTCGAGGTCGATCCTGCCCGGGATCTTGACCAAGACGCCGCGATCCTCGGTGTCGTGGATCGCCATATACATCGCGAAGGTGGTGCCGAAGGGGTTGGCGCCCTGCTGGGCCAGATACATCGAGCCCTCGAGCGCTTTGGGCAAAAGCGGAGAGGTGAGGGAGACGGTGCCGATCCGCGAGTTGTCGGGGCAGGCGACGGGGTCGTTGGTGCCCAAGCCGATCTGCTCCAGGGTGCAGCCGTTAAGGCCGTCGGCGAAGGCGGGGTTGACGGTCATCCCAGGCGGCAATCTGACCACGGTCGACTTCACCGGCGGCGTCGCCTGGGCGACCGCGCTGTCGTTCTGAGGGAGTTTGATCGAGACATCGAGGCCGGTCGGCGTGTTGGCCTGGCGACCGGTCGGGTTCAGCGTGACGGTGGGCTGGAAATTGATCTGCGCCACCTCGCAGCCGCTCATTTTCTCCGGCATCGTGTAGACGATGTCGGGGCCGTAGTTGCCTGAGTCCTGCCAGGAGTCGTAGTGGTGTAGGCGCCAGGCGTTGTCTGAGTCGCAACTGGGCGGGAGGGTGAGGAAGGGAACCGGCTCGTGGTCGGTGGGGCACTCTCTGTCGGTGATGATTGGTTGTTGGGTTTGCGCCGGCAAACAGCGCTCGGAGTCGTGGCTGTGCTCCGCCGGCACCCCCCACAGCGTCAGTCTCTGGTCAAATACCGGCAGGGTCTCGTTGACGTCGGGGACGTGGGTGGTGATCGCGTAGCGGTTGGCCGGGTCCAGCGAGGCGCGGATGTGGACCGGGTTGCCGCCGATCACCATCGCCAGGTCACTGACCGCGCCGCGCGGGTGGGTGAGGTTGTAGACGGGCTGGCGCCAGGCGTGACCCAATACCGATCCGACCGAGGCCGTCGCCAGGTCGAGCCGGCCGACCTGGCTCGAGGCCGGGCAATCGCCGATCGCCAGGTTGGCCTGCGGGCACTCGCCGACCGCGGTGGGGTCGCCGAGGAAGCCCGGCGGGGCGTCGACGTGGATGTTGCGGATGCTGCCCGAGGCCTCCTTTGCATCAACGCCGCCTTTGCCTCCGTTGACGGTGTTGAAGTCGAAGGGGACGGTGAGCAGGTCGGGGTGCCCGCCCGCCTCGCGCTCTTCGGTGAGGCCGTCGGCGGCGAAGAAGTCGGGCACGAAGGTGTTGGCGAGGATGCCGAAGGGCGCGGGGATCGAGCTGATCGGGGTCGGCTCGGTGGCGGTCGCAGTGGCGGCGCCTCCGCCTGAGACTCTCGCCGAGGCGGTGCGCAGGGCGCCCTCGGGGGCGGCGACGTTGACGATCACCGCGATGCCGCTCGAGATCGAGTGGCGGGGGATGGCGCCGGTGCCGGTGCAGACGATCGTTCTGTCGCCGGACGAGCCGGGACAGCTCCAGGGGCCGTAAGGGTTGGATTCGCCGAGATGATTTGTATCGACCGAGTTGCGGGTGAGGCCCGAGGGCAGGGCCACGGTTAGGACGATCGGCCCCGAGGTCGGGTCGGGGCCGACGTTGGCGATGTCGATCCAGTACTCGGAGCGGATGGCGAGCGGGGTGGCGCCGTCGGCGACGCTGAGTTGGGCTACGTCCGTTACGGCGAGGGCGCCCTGGAAGGTGACGGTGTAGAAGGTGATGTAGCCGAAGTCATCGGAAGTGCCGGCGACGCTGACGTTGCCGGCACCGATCCCCGGCAGGGCCTCGAGCGCAGCCTGCACGGTGGAGCCGCTGGAGTCAACGGGGATGTCGGCGCTGGCCTGGGCGGGCCCAGGGCCGGGGCCGTCGGGGTCGAAGCTGAGCGCGAAGGAGCCGAAGTTGGCCTTGATATTGATGCCCTGTCTCTCGTTGGCAATGGCCGAGCCCTCGGTAATCGTGCTGACTCTCGCCTCGGCCGTGGCCTGGTCGCCGCCGGGGGCGAAGTTGGTCGGGTTGTGGTGGAGGTCGAGGTTGAAGATCGGCGCCGCCGCCGCGCTTGCAGGCAGGGCGAGGGCGAGCAGGGCGCCGGCGATCGGGGCGAGGCGTCGCATCGCCTTCATCGGGTTGCCCTCCGGTCGTGGTTGGCTTGGCGCTGATGTCTGGGGCGCTTGACGCAGCGCACCACCCCGCCGCGGCGCACCTTGCGCTTGCCCTTGGGGCAACGCAGCGGCTTGTGTTGGGCGCGCTTGGGGACGCAGCGCACCTTGCCCTTGCGGCGCACCTTGCGCTTGCCCTTGGGGCAGACACGGCGGTTGGAGATTGGCTGAGTGAGGTTGCCGGGGCCGGAAGTGCTGCGGCTCTCGACGAACGGTCTCTCCGGCGCCCCTCTCGGCGTCCCCTGGCAGACCTCCAGCGGGCAGGGCGGCGGCGGGACGGGGAAGGCGATGCCGCCGCCGATGCGGGCGTCGTAGAGGCGGATCAGCGCGTCGGGGGCGTCGGGGGTGTAGGCGGCGGGGGCGGCGAAGTAGATGTCTGCGCCCGAGGGGGAGATCCCCACGACGTTGGGTGCGGTGGGCCAGTTGGTGAGGCCGTCTGAGACGAGGATCTGGCGGCCGTCGCGCCACTCATAGGCGTCGGTGCCCGCGACCGGGTCGGTATCGGGGGTGTTCTGATCGGCCCCGGCCAGCGGCGTCGGCGTGGAGAAGGCGAGGGTGTCCCCGTCGGCGGAGAGCAAGCGCTGGTTGTGGCCGCCGTCGGGCGTTCGGTGCATAGCGGTTGCCAGTTCCCCCAGAGGGGCGGAGCCATCCTGGGGGCAGGAGGCGCAGATCAGCGAGCGGTCGGCGTCGTCGTAGCGGTAGTACTGGGTGGCGGCGCCGTTGTCGGCGGTGCCGCCCAGGGGGTTGAGGAAGCCGAGGTCTGAGGAGAAGGCGAAGACCTGCCCGTCGGCGTCGAGCTCGGTTGTGCCGAATGCGACGCCGATGTTGTTGTTGCCGCCGGCGATCGGGGCGACGTAGGCTAGTGCTCCCGTCGCGACCTCGACCCGGTAGATGCCGCGCTCCCCGTCGGGCGGGGCGCCGGGGAGCAGTCGTTTCGTCGTCGTGAAGTAAAGGCGCGAGCCGTCCTCGGCGACGGCGACGGCGTTACTGCCTTCGACGTTTACGTCAAAGCCCGCGATCACGCAGGTGACGCAATCGAGCGAGCCGTCGCTCAGTTGGTAGCGGTAGACGTCGTTGCCGCCGCCGTCGACGGGGTCCAGGCGAGAGCAGGTGACGAAGAAGGCGGCATCGGGGGTGGCCGCGATCAGGCTGGCGCCGCAGTCGGGCCCCGAGAGCGCCGGGCCGGAGATCAGTCTGCTCTGGGCGGCGATGAGGTCGCGCACATAGAGCTGGGCGGCGCTCGCTCCGATGCCCTCGCAGGGCGCGGTGGGACGAGCCTCGAAGTAGGCGAGGGTGCCGTCTGCGGAGACCGGGTTGCTCTCATCTTGTGCGGGCCGGAGGGACCCGCAGGGACCGATCAGGTTGCCGGGCAGAAGGCTCGCCAGCTGTGGGGAGGCGGAGCTGACGTCGTAGATGTTCTGTCTTGTCGCGGCGGCGGGGTAGGCGGGGTCCAGCGGAGCGCCGATCAGTTGTGCGAGGACGCGGCTGCCGTCGGCGGAGGTGGCGATGGGGCTC
>Ga0299914_10002432_pt1 | contig 12828 bp, 14 predicted proteins | sample RVTome_10_FD_201361 | JGI IMG/M metagenome (GOLD analysis project Ga0299914, IMG submission 201361) | Soil microbial communities from uranium-contaminated site in the Upper Colorado River Basin, Wyoming, United States - RVT153D57 (version 2) ...
CCCCCGAGGCGCTGGCGCTCTACCGGATCAACGCCCTGGACGCCTCGGTCAAGGGCGCCCTGGAGCACGGCGGGCCCTGAGAACCAGCTGGGCCGCGATCGCGAGCGCCAGGCCGGCGAACCCCACCTCGAGCGCCCGCTCCGAGACCTCGTTCGCCGCGACCACGCCGAGGGCGACCCCGGCGATCGAGAGCGCGCCGATCACCGCGGCGTCCCCGAGGCGGACGTTTCCGTACTCGCGCTGGCGCCAGGTCCCCGCGATCGCGACGATCACGATCGCCAGCAGGGACGTAGCCTCGGCGCGGACCTGCGGCTCGTCGAGGAAGATCGCCAGGGCGGGCACGAACAGGATTCCCCCGCCGACGCCGACGAGGCCGCCGAGGACGCCGCCGGCGATGCCGAACAGGATCGCGAGCAGGACGTCCATCAGCCGCCGCGCCTCACGTGACCAGGAGCTCGACCGCGACGGCGACCAGGACCGCGGCAAAGAGATAGGAGACCGCCACCTGCGGGATCCGCTGCTGGATCGCGGTGCCGGCGATCACCCCCGCGACCGCGGGGACCCCGATCGCGAGCCCGTTGACGACGTCTACGTTCCCGTACGCGCCCTGGCCAATCACGGCGAACCCGGCGATGATCACGATCGCCGCCAGGCTCGTCCCGGTCGCCTCCCGCTCGCCGTAGCCGAACCAGAAGATGAGCAGGGGGACGATGACCGTGCCTCCGCCGACGCCGAACAGGCCGCTGAAGGCGCCGGCCGCGGTGCCGAGCGCCGCGAGCTTGAGCAACCGCGCGTCCACGGCGGGCGATACTAGTTACTGCCCCAGTGAGTTCCTTCCCGCTCGAGCCACTTCTCGCGCGCCCCGAGCGCTGCGCGGTCCTGACGGATGTCGACGGGACCCTGGCTCCGATCGTCGAGCGTCCCGAGGACGCTCGGGTCCCGGAGGAGACGACGGCGCTGCTCGAGCGGCTCGCGGAGCGTTTCCGGCTGGTGGCGTGCGTGACCGGGCGCCGGGCGCTCGCGGCGCGCCGCATGGTCGGCGCCGATCTCGTCTACGTCGGCAACCAGGGGTTCGAGCTGTTGCGCCCCGGGGAGGACGAGCCGGCCCTCGATCCCGCCGCGCTCCCCCGCGGGCGCCGTGCCGGCGATTTCCTCGACGGCCTCGACCGCGAGCGGCTGGCCGAGGTCGGCCTGCGCCGCGAGGACAAGGGGCCGATCCAGGTCCTTCACTGGCGCGGGGCGCCCGACGATCGCGCGGCCCAGGCCGCGGCCGAGGAGATCGCGGCCGCGGCCCGGCGGCGGGAGCTGATTCCCCTGTGGGGCCGCAAGGTCCTCGACCTGCGCCCGGTGGCCGGCGTCGACAAGGGCTCGGCGGTCCATCGCCTGCTGGTCGAGCACGCCCCCCTCGATGCCGCCCTGTTCGCCGGCGACGACCGCACCGACCTGGACGCGTTCCGGGCGCTGAGCGGGCTGGCGGGCACTCCGCGGCTCGGAACGGCCGTGCGGGTCGGCGTCGCGTCCCCCGAAAGCCCGCCCGAGATCGCCGCCGAGGCCGACATCGTGGTCGAGGGGACCGATGGCGTGTTCGAGATCCTGAGCGCGCTGGAGGCCGGCTGATGGCGTTCTCCGAGCTCCTGCGGATCACGGTGCTGCTCGTCGCCGGCGTGGCGACCGCGCTCGGTGCGCTGGCCGTCCTCGTGATCCAGAACGACGACTCGACGTTCGCGGCGATCTTCGGCGGCGCCTGGTGGCTGGTCGCGGCGATCCTCGGCCTCGTGCTCGGCACTCCGGCGCGCGCGGCGGAGGCGATCGCTCCCGCCCTCCGCGCGGCGCGTACCGCGACCAGCCTGCCGCCCGAGAGCGACGCACGAATCGCCCTCATGCGGCTATGGCCGATCGGCGCGTTCGCCGTGGTCTGCGGAGTTGCGGGAGTGCTGTTCCCCCAGGTGGCCGCGATCGGGGCCGGCTACGCGATCCTCATCGCCCTGCTTTGGCGCCGGCGCGAGGACGCGGTGCGGGCGATCGAGGATCGGGACGGTGTCCGGTTCTACGTCGAGCCGACGTCGGCACTGGAGCCGATCCGTCTCGTTCGCAGCCCCGGCCTCTATCGGGATCGCCCGCCCCACCCGCAGCCGCCGCCGCCCCCTCCGGTTCCGGAGGAGCGTTGACCGCCGCCGCGGCGACTCGGGCGAAGGCGAAACGGGCCCCGGCGGCGGCGGCGAGCGCCGCGAGGCCGGCCATGACCAGCGCGGCCCGGGCGCCGAAGGCGCCGGAAAGCCAGCCCGCGATCGGCCCGCCGACCGGCGTGGACCCGAGGAAGACGATCGAGTAGAGCGCCATCACTCGTCCCCTCATGTGAGGCTCGGCGGCGAGCTGGAGGGTGGAGTTGATGCCGGCGGCGAAGGTGACGCTGGCCGCGCCGAGAGGAACGAGAGCCAGCGCCTCGAGGGTCAGGGTCGGCGCGGAGGCCGCCAGCAGCGCGAAGACCCCGAAGCCGAGGGCCGCGCCGACCAGGAGCCGCTCGCCGATGCGCCGCCGCGCGCCGGTCACCAGCGCGCCGGCCACGGCGCCGGCGCCCATCGCCACCGCCAACCCCGAGTACGCCGCCGCGCCCCCGCCGAACGTCTCGCGCGCAAGCAGCGGCAGGAGAACCTGGAAGTTGAAGCCGAGCGTGCCGACCAGCGCCATCATCCCGAGCGGGATCGCCAGCTCCGGCGTGCGGGTGACGTACCGGAACGCGGAGCGGACCGCGCCCGGCTCGCGCTCGGCGAGCTTCGGCGGCGCCAGCGCCGAGCGATCGAGCGAGCGCAGCGCGAGGATCATTGCCCCGAACGAGAGCGCGTTGAGCAGGAAGCACAGCTCGATCCCGCCGGTCGCGATCATGACCCCGGCCAGGGCCGGCCCGAGGATCCGCGAGGAGTGGATCAGGACGCTCTGGAGGCCGACGGCGTTGACCAGCCGGTCGGGCCCGACGATCTCGATCACGAAGCTCTGCCGGGCCGGCATGTCGACGGCCAGGACCACCCCGCGCACGAGCACCAGCGCCATCACCATCCATGCGGCGATGTCGCCGGTGGCCGAGAGGGCGAAGAGGGCCAGCGCCGGGGCCGCCATCAGGGTCTGGGTGACCAGGAGCAGGCGCCGTTTGGACATCGAGTCGGCGATCAGCCCGCCCCAGGCCCCTGCCACGAGGATCGGCAGGAACTGCAGGGCGGATGTGAGGCCGACCGCGAAGGCGCTGCCGGTAAGGGTCAGCACCAGCCACATCTCGGCGACGATCTGCATCCAGTTGCCGCTGATCGAGACGAGCTGGCCGGCGAACCAGCGCCGGTAGTTGGGGATCTCCAGCGAGCCGACCGAGCGGCGCAGGGCCGCGCTCATGCCGGCCGCCTCGCCGACGACGGAGCTCTGCGCCGAGCGCTCAGGCTGCCTCACCCTCGAGCATCCGCTCGAGGACCTCGGCGGCGCGCTCCAGCGCTTCGACGTCGGCGTCGTCGATCTCCCGCAGGCGACGGGAGAGGTAGGCGTTCTTGCGCCGGCGAAGCCTGCGCAGCAGGGCACGGCCGCGCGGGCTGGCGCTGAGCAGCGAGGCCCGGCCGTCGGACGGATCGGGCGCCCGCGCGATCAGGCCGTCGGCCTCGAGCGCCGCGGCGATGCGGGTGGCGGTCGGGCGCTTGATCCGCTCGACGTCGGCCAGCTCGCTCGGCGTCAGGGGCCCGTGGCGCTCGATCGTCGCCAGCGCTGCCGTGAGGGTCGCCGAGAGGCCGGTGCCCGCTTCCTGGCGCATCCGCCGGGCGGTACGCGCGATCGCAAGTCGCAGCCTCGACGCTGTCTCGAGCAGGCGATCCTCAGAGGTAGTTATCATCGCTAATTAGCATAGCGAACTACCTCCCGCTCCGCCCCGACCGGGCCTGAGCTCACGCAGGTCTGTCGGACCGCTGCTCCGCGTCGGGATCGAGGCTCTCGGCGTGCTCCTCGTGCGCCTCGGCCGCCTGCCGCTCGTCGGCCGCAGCGCGGGCCCGCTGCTCGGCCTCGGCCGCTTCGCGACGGGCGCGGGCAGCCTGCTCCTCGGCCGTGGCCGCCTCTTGCTCGGCGGACAGGCGGCGGGAGGACGCCTCGTCACGGTGGACGGTGGCCTCCAGGCGGCGATCCTCGAGCTCGCGCTCGCTCGCTCGCCGGCGAACGGCCGCCGCGACCAGGGCGATCACGATCAGTGCCGCGACGATGATCAGGATTACTGCGAGGGTGCTCATCTCGAGTCCTTTCGTGGTGCCACTTCCGTGCGACGGTCCCGCTACCCGCCCGGCCGGCGGCCAACCATCGGCCTCGGCCGGGGTGGATCAGCCGCGCTTGCGGAGCTTCTGGAACTGGCCCCAGGGCCGGGCGTTCGCGACGTCCGCCCTGGTCAGCCAGGCGCGGCGAGCGGTGGCGATGCCGTAGCGCATGTTGTCGAGCGTCGAGACCCTGTGGGCGTCGGTGTTGAGGCAGATCTTGACCCCGGCGTCGGCGACCACCCGGGCGTTCTGCTCGGAAAGGTCGCGTCGGTTCGGGTTGCCGTTGATCTCGATCATCGTCCCGGCCCGCGCCGCGGCTTCGGCGACGGCCTCGATGTCGAAGTCGTAGCCGTCGCGGCGCAGCAGCATCCGGCCGCTGGGGTGGCCGAGGCAGTCCACGAGGGGGTGCTCGACGGCCGCGATCATGCGCGCGGTCATGTTCGACTTCGTCATCCGGAACGAGGTGTGAACGCTCGCCACCACCCAGTCGAGCCGCTCGAGCAGCGAGTCCTCGTAGTCGAGCGACCCGTCGGGGAGGATGTTGGACTCGGTCCCGGCCAGCACCCGGAAGCGGCTCGAGCCGATCTCGGCGTTGAGCTCTGCGATCTCCTCGATCCGCTCCGCGAGTCGCTCCGGAGTGACGTGGTCGCCGAACCCGTGGCTGGCCGAGTGGTCGGTCACCGCGAAGTACGCGTAGCCCTTAGCCTTCGCGGCGAGGGCCATCTCCTCGAGCGTGTTCTTGCCGTCGGAGAGGGTGGTGTGCGAGTGGAGGTCGCCGCGGATGTCGCCGAGCTCGACCAGCCTGGGCAGCCTGCCCTCGGCCGCCGCGCTGATCTCGCCGCGGCCCTCGCGGAGCTCGGGCTCGATGTAGGAGAGGCCCAGCCGGGCGTACACCTCCGCCTCGGTGGCGTGCTTCTCGGTCGCGCCGGACTCGGTGTCCTTGATCCCGTGCTCCGACACCGACAGGCCGAGCTTGACGGCCCGCTCCCGCAGCTCGATGTTGTGGGCGGCGGACCCCGTGAAGTGCTGGAGCAGGTTGCCGTACTCATCGGGCGGCACGATCCGCAGGTCGACGGCGACGCCGTTGTAGGTCGTGATCCGGGCGCCGTTGGCGCTCGGGTTCCCGGCGGCCGCGGCCAGCGGGTGATCGGCCAGCGCCGTTGCCAGCGCCACCGGATCCGAGGCGGTGGCGATCAGATCGATGTCCTTGCAGGTCTCGGCCAGCCGGCGGGCCGAACCGGCGATGTCGACCGCGTGCGAGCCCGGGTGCTCGCGCAGGACCTCGACCAGGCGCTCGGCGATCGGCAGCGCGTCGGAGAGGAGGACGCGCTGGGAGGGACCCTCCTCGCCGAGACGCTCGAGCTGGGCGGCGATGTTCTCCTCCGCCTTGGGGCCGAGGCCCTTCAGCGCCCGGATCCGCTGCTCGGCGATCGCGGTGCGCAGGTCGTCGAGAGTGTCGATACCGAGCTCGTCGTGGAGGCGGCGCACGGTCTTCGCACCCAGGCCGGGGATCAGGGTGACCTCGACCAGGCTCGGCGGGAACTTCGCCTTCAGCTTGTCCGCCGACGGGATCGACCCGGTCTCCAGCAGGGCGACGATCTTCTCCTCGATCGTCTTGCCGATGCCCGGCAGCTCCGTGACCCGCCCGGCGCTGGTGAGCTCGGCGATCGAGACCGGGCTCTGGCGGATCACCTTGGCGGCCTCCCGGTAGGCGAGGACGCGATACGAGATCGCGCCGTCGAGCTCGTAGAGCGTTCCCAGCTCCGCGAACGCGTCGGCGATCTCGCCGTTCGAAAGCTCCTTGGCTGCCACCTCCATAGCATCGACGAATGGCCACTTCCGCCGACGTCTGGCTGGTGCTGCCGACCTATGACGAGGCCGAGAACCTCGAGCCGCTGGTCGTCGCCGCGGGGAAAGCTCTGCCCGCGGGCAGTCGGATTCTGGTGGTCGACGACGACTCGCCGGACGGCACCGGGCGGATCGCCGACCGCCTGGCGGCCGAGACCGGGGACGTCGAGGCTCTCCACCACGGGCGAAAGCAGGGGCTGGGGCCGGCTTACGTCGCGGGCTTTCGCCGGGCGCTCGCGGGCGGGGCCCGGCTGGTGATCCAGATGGACGCCGACTTCTCCCACGACCCCGGCGATATCCCGCGGCTGCTCGCGGCTTCGGAGCGCGCGGACCTCGTGATCGGCTCACGCTACGTCGAAGGGGGAGGTGTCGCCGACTGGGGAGCCCTGCGGCGGACGATCAGCCGCGGCGGCAGCGCCTACGCGCGCGGGGTTCTGGGCGTGGACGTGCGCGACCTGACCGGCGGCTTCAAGGTGATCCGCCGGGCGGTGCTGGAGGCGATCGACCTGGACTCGATCTCCTCGCTCGGCTACGCGTTCCAGGTCGAGGTCACCTATCGCGCGATCCGCGCCGGGTTCCGCGTGACCGAGGTGCCGATCAGGTTTCGCGACCGGCGGGTGGGGGAGTCGAAGATGAGCGGTGCGATCGTCCTCGAGGCCGCGCTCGGAGTTCCCCGCATGCGCATCCGTCGCCGGTGAAAACGAATCACACCTCGGTTGTACTTCATTTTGTATAGTAAGAAGCACGCGGTGAGCGGAGACACCATCCGCCACCGCATCGGATACAAAGGACGCCCCAATTGACCCATCGAGCAGGAGACCACATGGCCGGCAAGCTCCCCGACGTCACTGACGCCAACTTCCAGAGCGAGGTCCTCGAGTCCGGCGAGCCCGTCCTCGTCGACTTCTGGGCGCCCTGGTGCGGGCCGTGCCGAGTCGTCCATCCGATCCTCGAGGAGATGTCGGGCGAGCGCGAGGACGTGCGCATCGTCTCCCTCAACATCGACGACAACCAGCAGACCGCCGCCCGGTTCGACGTCCTCTCGATCCCGACCCTGATCCTGTTCAAGGACGGGGCCGAGGCCAAGCGGATCATCGGTGCCCGGCCGAAGCGGAGCCTCGAGGCCGAGCTCGAGCCCGCGCTCGCGGCCTAGGGCATTCGCCGAGATCGGGTGGCCCGGCCGCCCGATTCGTGCAACAATCGCGGCGATGCGACTCCCGGGGGGATTGGCAGGCGGACTCTTGGCGGTGCTCGTGCTGGCGCTGCCCGGCGCGGCCGACGCGAAGCCGAGGCTCGCCGGCACCTTCGACGTTAGCGACAAGCCCGGGCAGATCACCCGCGGCTCGGGCGGCACCATGTGGGCCCTGATCGATGGGAACAAGCTCGCGCGCATCCGGCCGAACGGGAACGTGACCGAGTTCTCGCCCCCGGAGCTCAACGGCCCCAAGGGCCTGACGATGGGACGCGACGGCAACCTGTGGGCGACTCAGAACCAGGAGGTGGTCCGGATCCCTCCCGGTGACCCCGAGAACGGTGCCGAGGACTTCACGGTGGCCGCGATCGGCAGCCCGCAGCGGATCGTCAACGGGCCCCGGGGCAAGCTGTGGACCGCCAGCGACGATCAGCTCGTCTCGTTCGACCCCGCGGATCCAGACGGGTTCGACGCGCGGACGATCGACGGGATGAATGCACGCGGGATCGCCGCCGCCGACGGCAAGATCTGGATCGTCGACTTCGCCGGCAAGCGAATCATCCGCACGAAGCCGTCAGGAGGCCTGAAGAGCTTCAACGTCGGCGGCGGACCGCAGGAGGTCGCGACCGGGCCGAAGAAGCGCGCTGCCTATACCAACCAGGGCACCGACCCGCATACGGTGGGACGGATCATCCCCAAGCGCAAGCCGATCAAGAACAAGGTCCCCGACACCGATCCGTTCGGCATCACCTTCGCGGCGGGCAGTTGGTGGATCGCGAACTTCAATTCAGACAACCTGACGATGCTGCCCGTGAAGGGCAAGCCGAGACGGCGGCTCAACAGCCTGCCCGACAACTGCGGCCCGCGCTGGCTCGCGGCCGGCGCCAAGGGCACCCTGTGGGTGTCGCTTGAAAACTCGTCGCAGATCGCGCGGATCAAGGGCGTAAAGCGGTAGCGTCCGCTTCATGCCGTTCATCCACATCCACTGGTACGAGGGCCGCTCGGATGAGCAGAAGGCCGAGATCGCCCGCCGCATCACCGACGCGATGGTCGAGGTCGGCAAGACCCCGGCCGAGCACGTCTGGATCCGCTTCGAGGACTCGAAGAAGTCCGACTGGGTGATGGGCGGCGAGCCTCAGGGCTAGCTGCGCACAGCCGGCTCGACGAAGATCTGGAGCTTGCGGCCCTCGATCTCGGTCGGGGCGCCGAGGCCGACGTCGTACTCGATCTCGGTCGCCAGCGTCTCCCCGGCGACGTACTCCTGGTGGCTGCGGGCCGCGTCGAGGAGCGCCTCGTCGCCGTCGAGCTTGAGGGTGATTCGGTCGGTCACCTCGAGCCCCGCCTGCTTGCGCGCGTTCTGGATCGCGTGCACCACCTCGCGCGCGAGGCCCTCGCGGCGCAGCTCGTCGTCGAGCTCGAGCGCCAGCGCGACGGCGCGGCCCGCTTCGGACTCGACCTCGTAGCCGGCCAGGGGCTCCATCGCGAGGATCAGGTCGTCCGGCTCGAGCCGATGCTCGTGTCCGTCGACGTTGATGCCGACGGCGCGCTCGCCCTTCGCCGCGGCGCCGGCGGCGTCCCGGTCCAGGCCCTCGATCGCCGCCGCGACCTGTGGCATGTGGCGGCCGAACCGGGGTCCGAGCGTGCGGTAGTTCGGCTTCACCCGGTAGGCCACCAGATCAGCCTCCTCGGAGACGAACTCGAGCTCCTTGACGTTGAGCTCCGCGCGAACGATGTCGCCGAGCCGCTCGATCTCCTGGCGCTCGCCGCCGGTCGCCACGATCACCGCCTTGCCGAGCGGCTGGCGCACCTTCATCTTGGCGGTCGCCCGGGCGGCGCGGCCCAGCTCGATCGCCCGCAGCGCAGCCTCGACGCCGGACTCCAGCTCGGGGTCGCGGCGGGCCGGGTCCGGGCGCGGGAAGTCGGCGAGGTGGACGGACGATGAGTCGGCGCTCAGGTTGAGGTGGATCTCGTCGCTGGCGAATGGGATGAACGGGGCGAGCATCTTCGCGAGCTCGATCAGGCAGTGGCGCAGGGTCCCGAGGGCCGCCGCGTCGCCCTCCCAGAAGCGCCGCCGGGAGAGGCGGACGTACCAGTTCGACAATCGCTCGGTGAAGCGCGCGAGCGCCTGGCCGGCCCGCGTGCAGTCGAACGCGTCCATCGCGCGGACGACGGTCTCGTTCACCGACTGGAGGTCGGAGAGGATCCAGCGGTCGAGGTCCGACCCGTCGCCCGGCGCGGGCGCCTGCGGCGCGGTGTCGGCGCCGAGGCCCTCGGCGTTCGCGTAGAGAACCCAGAACGAGTACGTGTTCCAGAGCTGGTTGAGGAACTGGCGGACCGTCTCGCCCACGGCCTCGGTCGAGAACCGGTATCCGGCCCACGGCTGCTGCGCCGTGAAGTAGTACCAGCGGAACGCGTCCGCGCCGTGGGTCCCGATCACGTCCCAGGGATCGACCACGTTGCCACGGCTCTTCGACATCTTCTGGCCGTCCGGGTCGAGGATCAGGCCCAGGCAGACGCAGTTGAGATAGCTCGAGCGGTCGAACACCAGGGTCGAGACCGCGAGCAGCGAATAGAACCAGCCGCGCGTCTGGTCGATCGCCTCGCAGATGTAGTCGGCCGGGAAACGCGCCTCGAACTCCTCCGACCCCGCGAAGGGGTGGTGGAACTGGGCGAACGGCATCGAGCCCGAGTCGTACCAGGTGTCGATCACCTCGGGCACACGCCGCATCGCCCCGTCGCAGCCCTCCGCCGTGCAGGCGAGCTCGACCTCGTCGATGTACGGCCGGTGGAGGTCGTCGGGTACCTCGGCGCCCCGCTCGCGCAGGTCGGCGAGCGATCCGGCGCAGAACGTTTCGCCGCAGTCGGTCTCGCCACAGCGCCAGATCGGCAGCGGCGTCCCCCAGTAGCGCTCGCGTGAGAGCGCCCAATCGACGTTGTTCTCGAGCCAGCGGCCGAAGCGGCCGTGCTTGATGTGCTCGGGCTGCCAGCCGATCCGCTCGTTCTCCGCGAGCATCCGGTCGCGGACGTCGGTCGTGCGGATGTACCAGCTCGACTTCGCGTAATAGAGCAGCGGGGTGTCGCAGCGCCAGCAGTGCGGATAGGAGTGCTCGTAGTCCTCGGCCCGGAACAGGCGGCCCGCGGCCTCCAGCGCGGCGACGATCTCGGGGTTGTGCTCGAACACCAGCTTGCCCTGGAAGTCGGGCACACGCTCGTCGTAGGTGCCGTCGGAGCGAACCGGGTTCTGGAGCGTCATGCCGCGCTCCTCGCCGAGCCGGAAGTCGTCCTCGCCGAACGCGAGCGCGGTGTGGACGAGGCCGGTTCCGTCCTCGGTGGTGACGAAGTCCGCGGTCAGCACCGAGTGGCCGAGCGGCCCGAAGTCCTCGCCCTCGATGTAGTGGAACGGCGCGTCGTAGCGGGTCCCCTCGAGCGAGGAGCCGGGGAAGGCGGCGAGCTCCGTCCAGCCCTCGCCGAGCACCCGGTCGGCGAGGGGACGCGCGACGATCACTACCTCCTCCGAGTCCGCCGGCCGCGCCCTGACGTACTCGATCTCCGCGCCCGCGGCCACCGCGGCGTGCGAGATCAGGGTCCAGGGGGTCGTGGTCCAGACCAGCAGGCTGTCGCCCTCCTGAACGCCGCCCTCGGGGATCTCGTCGGCCGGGGGGACCGAAGTGACCGGCAGGCGGACGTAGACCGACGGGTCGATCACGTCGTGGTAGCCCTGGGCGACCTCGTGCGACGAGAGCGCGGTCCCGCACCGCGGGCAGTACGGCACCACCTTGTGCCCCTCGTAGAGGCGACCCGAGTCCCAGATCTTGCGCAGCGACCACCAGACCGACTCGATGTAGGAGTCCGTGAGGGTCACGTACGGGTCGTCGAGGTCGACCCAGAAACCGATCCGCTCGGTCAGGCGGTTCCACTCCTCGACGTAGCGGAAGACCGATTCGCGGCATCTCGCGTTGAACTCCGCGATCCCGTAGGCCTCGATCTGCTCCTTCGACGAGATCCCGAGCTCCTTCTCGACCTCGAGCTCGACCGGGAGTCCGTGGCAGTCCCAGCCGGCCTTGCGCGGCACGTGGTAGCCGGACATCGCCTTGTAGCGGGGGTAGATGTCCTTGAAGACGCGCGAGAGGACGTGGTGCGACCCCGGGATCCCGTTCGCGGTCGGCGGCCCCTCGTAGAAGCTCCAGATCTCGGCGCCCTCCCGCTGCGCGAGCTGGCGGTGGAAGACATCCTCGTCACGCCATCGCTTGAGCACCCGCTCCTCGAGGGCGGGAAAGCTCTGCTTGGGGTCGACGCTGCGAAAGCCTGCCACGGGCGCCGGATTCTGGCAGGCAGCGGCCGGGCCCCGGCAGGCGAACGGCCCCGCCGGGCGACGGGGCCGTTTGCCGGAGTACGGGTGTCGTCGTCTACTTCTTCTTCACGCGAACCGTCGAGAGGTAGTCCCAGCCGGCCTGGGCGCTCGCGAACGGATCGAACGTGGGATCGCCGAACGGCGGGTCCTGCTCGTAGACGTAGTAACGGACGCCCGCCTGCTTCGCCGCCCGGATGATCGGGTCGAACTCCATCTCGCCCTCGCCGAGCGGGACCGGAGTTGCGTTGACGGGGTCGGCGACGCCCGTGCCGTCCTTGATGTGGAGCAGCTTGATCCGCTTCGGGTAGGTCCTCAGGAGCTCGACCGGATCGGCGCCGCCGTCGGCCGCCCAGAGAACGTCGACCTGGAACGCGACGTAGCGGCGATCGGTGTTCTCCAGGATGATCTGCCAGGCGCTCTTCATCTCACCGGTCTCGGGGTCCGGGTACATGGTCCGGAACTCGCCCTGATGGTTGTGACCGAAGATCTTGCCGGTGCCGTTGCGCACCGAGCGCCTGCCGAGCCGGTTCATGGTCTCGGCCGTCGCCAGCGTGTTCTCGTAGGTGCTGATGCCCGGAGCGGCGAAGCCGCCGGACCCGACGAACTTCTGGCCCAGGACCTTGGCGTCGGCAAGGTGCTGGTCCCAGTTGGCCTCGCTCGTGTCACCGTGCCGCGAGGGCGCCTTCAGGTCGTACTTGCGAAGCAGGGCCTTGAACTCCTCGGCGCTGAGGCCGTTGAACGAGAACGGCTCGACGTTCCGGTAGCCGATCTCGCTCAGCCCCGCGAGCGTCTCCTCGAGGCGCTGCTGGTTCTCAGGCGCCGAGCCGAAGCCGATATACGACGCGAAGGTCCAGAGCTGCACCGAGATCTTGCTCTTGGGGATCCCGCTGCCCTTGCCGTGTCCACCACCGTGCGAAGCCGAGCCGGCCGTGGCGCCGGCCGCGATCAGCAGCATGCTCAAGACCAGCGCCAGGACGGCGCGGGTTCCTCCGAAAGCCTTCATCCGATCATCTCCTCCGTTGCCCGCCGCCTTCCGGCGACGGTGACATTTAGCGGCTCGGGAGCTTAAGTGCCCGACTTTGGCAGTTGCTAACCGGACAAATGCGTTTCCTTAAAACAAACTCCGGGTACGAGGAGCGGCGCAAGGCAGGCGACGGAGGAGG